>Ga0114999_10004468_pt1 | contig 16906 bp, 23 predicted proteins | sample ArcticOcean_MG_C_3_FD_89820 | JGI IMG/M metagenome (GOLD analysis project Ga0114999, IMG submission 89820) | Marine microbial communities from western Arctic Ocean - ArcticOcean_MG_CB8_126 | ecosystem: Environmental > Aquatic > Marine > Oceanic | place: Arctic Ocean: Canada Basin | collected...
ACGACCGCTACTGCGGTCGCGAATACAATCCGTGCTGTTCAACTCGACCGCGTTCTCATGGTCTGGCGAGCCTATCGGGTGAGCCAGGAGGGGGCAATGTACTAATCGTCGGATTTGCGGGTCAGGGGCGCAATGGCCATGACTAGGATGGCGGGAAGGACGGCGGCGGCTGCGACGAAGAAAATGACGCGGCGGCTGTCGGCTAGCGAGATGGCGACCAACATGACACTTGGGGCAATGACGCCCGCGACGAGGCTGCTGGAGAACATCATGCCAACGACCGACCCCTCTTGGCCTTTGGGAGCGGCGTCGAGTGCAGTAGCGTTGGTGACGTCTTGGACGGACCAGAGGAAGATTCCCATGATGCCAAGGGCGATGACCATGATGATGCCTTCGCCGACGATGCCGATGGTGAGCATGCCTACGGCTACGGCGACCAGGGCAGCGACCATGGGGATCCTCCGCCCTATCTTGTCGGAATAGTGTCCGAACAGGGGGCCGACGATGACCCCGCCGATGGTGAGTAGGGCGACATGGAAGCCGACGCCAAAGCTGTCCATGTCAAGGTCACGGGCTAGGTAGATGGGCAGGAAAGACAGTACGCCGAAGTGGGCGAAGGATCGCGTGAAGTTCATGTACGCAAGCGTCCGGAACGCTGGGTATCGGAGCATGGTGAAGGTGTCTGCCATCTTCGCAGGACGTGTGTGTGTGGGAGCGGGGCCGGGGCCCGCTCCGTCTAGCATCCAGTAAATCAGGACGGTCAGGGCAACGGCTGGAATCATGGCGAGGACGACGTACAGTCGCCAGTCGTCCATGAGGATGTACGCGAGGATCGCGCCGACAAGCAGTGGGGCGAGAGCTTCGCCCGCGCCAGAGCCGGAACCGTGGAAGGCGATGGCCATGCCACGGCGTTCGGGGAATCGCGTGCTCAGCATGGAGATTGCTGGCGGGTGCCAGAAGGCTGCCGCGACGCCGCCCATACCGATAAAGAACACCATCGGCCAGTACCAGGGCATGAGCCCGGCGAACATCATGGATGCGGCTGCCGAGATGAAAGAGACAGCTAGGATCAGGTTCCAGTGTTGGCGAAAGCGGTCGCTGACGTAGCCGACGAAGAAGTTGGGTGATCCACCGGCGATCTGACGGATGGTGCCGAGCACAGTTACGCCGAAGCTGGTGAGCTGATACTCCTCTTCAATGAGGGGCAGGAACACCGCGAATGCGGCGATGTACCAATGCTTCAGGCCATGTCCGATAGCGATGGTTGCGATGTAGGCAGGGCCGGTCGCTCTGAACGACGTTCTGCCTGCGGTCGGTTGGTCGACTGCCAAGTGGGGTTTCTCCTGGGCGGTTTCGGGACTAGGGGAACATCTCGTTGAGGGCACTAAGGATACGCGATTTCACTTTGCCCTCGACGGGCCGGAACATCAGGGGGATGCCCGCATCGAGGATGATCTCGGTGTCGGTGACGTCAGCGGTCCCTTTGATGGTCTTGCTCATGACGGCGAAGGAGAAGTCGAGTTTGTCTCCCACCCATGCGTACTGAACCTTGGTGATCTGTCCGCCACCGATGTCCAAGGCTTTTCCTATGGCTTCTTCGAGCTTGCCTCGGACGATTTCGCGGGTCGAGTGATGGTCGAATGAGACGCGCATCAGGATGCTCCCAGTTCGTGGATGGCTTCTGCAAGGTCGACGGTTCCACGGTAGATAGCAGTGCCGACGATGGCACCTTCCGCACCGAGGGTGGCCAGGCGACGGAGGTGGTCCAGTTCGCCAATGCCGCCAGAGGCGATGACGTGCACGCCCCCGAGGGCGATCCCGTGCTGAATCATCACGGCGACGGCGTCGAAGTTGGGCTCGGTGAGCGTGCCATCGCGCGCGATGTCGGTGAAGACGAAGCGTCGCACGCCGACTTCGAACATCTGAGTCATGAGGTCGGTGGCGTTAATGTCGGTTGTTTCGGTCCAGCCGCTGACGGCGACCTTCCCCTTGTTGGCGTCGAGGCCAACAAGGATGCGGTCAGCGCCATACTTCTGAACGGCTTCGCTGACCATGTCGGGATCGGCGATGGCGGCGGTGCCGAGGACGACGCGACCAACGCCTGCCGCGAGGGCTGTGTCTACGTGCTCTGAGGCGCGGAAGCCTCCGCCAACCTCGAGCGGGACGCTGATGTCGCGGGCGAGGGCTCCGTAGAGGTCGCTCTGCTGGGGGCCACCTTCGAGGGCGCCGTCGAGATCGACGACGTGGATACGGATGGCGCCAGCATCGACGAATCCTTGGGCGACCTTGAGGGGGTCGTCAGAGAAGGTGGTTTGGCGGTTGAAGTCGCCTTGGTTGAGGCGAACGACCTGGCCTTGGCGTAGGTCGATCGCGGGGATGATTTCCATTGTTTTACACGCGGGTGAGCACGAGGTGCTTGACGAAGTTGTCGTAGAGCTGGAGTCCGACATTGCCGCTCTTCTCGGGGTGGAACTGGGTGGCGACCAGGTTGTCGCGAGCAACGACGCTGGTGAATTCGAGGCCGTACGTGGTGGTGCCTTCAACCCAAGAGTCGTCTGTGGGGTCGGCGTAGTAACTGTGGACGAAGTAGAAGTAGGAATTCTCTGGGACGCCCTGGAAGACGGGGTGCTCGCCGACGAGTTTGACGGCGTTCCACCCCATGTGTGGAACCTTGAGACCCCTAGTGATGTGGGCGCCGGAGAACTTGCGGACAGTTCCAGGGACGACCCCGAGGCAGTCGACGCTGCCCTCTTCGGAGTGCTCAAGGAGGAGTTGTAGGCCGAGGCAGACGCCGAAGAAGGGGGTACCGCTGGCGATGGCCTCGCGGACGGCGTCGGCCATGCCATCGCGTTCGAGGGCGGCCATGGCAGGCGGGGATGCGCCCTGGCCAGGGAAAACGATGGCGGGGGCGTTCTTGAGGTCTGCAGGGTTTGAGGTGAAGATGGCTTGGTGTCCTAGGTGCTCGAAAGCCTTTTGGACACTTCTCAGGTTGCCTGCACCGTAGTCGACGATAGCTATGGGTTCCACGAGGGAGATTCTAGCAGGGCAGTGATAGCGGGGCCGGTTCCAATGGAGTGGCGGATGGTGCGGTGACGCGTTAGCATTTTTCGGGCAACACTGACACATTTACGGGCGCCGGTTTCCGGCGTGGGGGAGTATTTCCATCACACTCAGCCACGATCAAGATGACGCAGGTCGGTTGGACCACGAGCCGCGACTGCACTCGCTCGCGGACTTCGTGGGACAACAGAGAATCATCGACCGTTTGGTGCCGTTGATCGAGACGGCCAAGCGGTATGACAAACCACTCGACCACATGCTGCTGTCAGGCCTTCCTGGCTTTGGCAAAGCGACGCTGGCGGAAGGGGTCGCTGCTGAGCTTGGGGGCAAGATCAGCCGGTTGTCAGGGCGCACGGACCAGTTCCTGTCAGATTGGGTACCAATTCTGGTTGGGCTCAAGACTAGGGATGTTTTGGTTGTCGATGAGATCCACCTCATCCGCAAGGACGTCGAGGATTTCCTCTACCGAGCGATCGGTGAGTTCGTCGTTACGTGGGAGGTCGGGCGGGGCCGGGGCACGAAAGAGGCAGAGCTGGCGCTGGAGCGGTTCACGCTGATCGGTGTCTCTTCCCGGCTGTCGGCGTTGAGTACCCGGATGCGTGAACGGATAGGGACTACCTTTCAATTCCAGTCTTATGACCTGCGGGCGATGGCTGTGTTCCTGGTTCGGTTCGCACGCGATCTTGCGGTGGCGATCGAGCCCGAGGGGGCGGTGGAGATCGCGCGGCGCTCAAGGGGGACGCCGTTGGTGGCTGATCGATTGCTGCGTCTCGTTCGTGATTATGCGGTGGCTCAAGGGGACGGCATGATCTCCGCCGACGTTGCGTCTGAAGCGTTGGCTTTCATGAAGGTGGACAAGTTGGGCTTGGATGAGAACGACAGGAGGTACCTGTCTACCGTGATCGAGACGTTCGGCGGTGGGCCGGTTGGCCTTCCTGCGCTGGCAGAGGCCCTCGGGGAGTACCCCGACGCGGTGGCCGATGCCTACGAGCCGTACCTGATCCGGCTCGGCTTCCTTGCGCGCACGTCGAAGGGCCGGGCAGTGACTGTTGCGGGGCACGAGTACCTGCGAGCTTAGCGGGGGGCGTAACTGAGGACGAGGTCGTGGCCGTCCACGTCGGTGGTAGCGAGGGCGAGGTCACGACCGGTGAGGGCAGAGAGCATGCCTTCAAGTTCGCCTGAGAGGAAGGGGACGAGGGCTGAGCTTTCCAGAACGCCCAGTGCTCGGGGGCTTCGCTTACGACGACTCGGAAGCCGGACGCCTCGCCGGAATCAAGGGCAGTGATGTCGAGTGATGCGTAGCGCAGGCGACGGTAGAAGGCAGGGACGGCTTCCTGGGGGTCGGCTCCGAAACGCTCACGGACGATGTCGGCAAGTTTGGTGCCTATGTTGCGTCCTGCATCGAGACAGGAACGCTCGACGACTTCCAGGTTGGTGAGGACGGTGCTCGCGAGGAGCATCTGGTAGTAGCCGACATCGACTGTTTCCCCCAATTCGCGGATGATTTCGCCATCAAGACCCGCTGCGAAGCGCGCGGTGGGCTCGAAGGCGTAGGTGAAATCGTCGGCCCAGCGTCTCCAGCGTGATTGGGCTTCGCGGTCGGTGCGCTCGCCAATCTCGAATCGACACGCCTCCGCGCCAAGGGCTACACATTCAACCTCCCAAGCGTCGAATTCGTGATCGAGCATGGCGGCGAGCATGCCGGCGAATGACCCAGCGTGGAAGAAGCACATGGGGTCGTGGGCGTGTAGGCCCGAGCATTCCGCGCAAGATTCGAAACTGACATCGAATTGGTTGGCGACCGGGTCAGCGGCAGTGAGTTTCAGTACACCAACGTGTTGTTTGGACAACATGGTGGTGAAGACTTTGGAGACGATCTTGTCGAGGGTTTCGAGGGCGCGTTTCGGGTTCAACGGTTCGTACTTCCAGAAGAAGTCGGAGGGCATGCCTAGGCGCCGTAGGATGAGATAGGTGTTGCGGGCCGCCGCCGCATACCCCGAGTTGTAGAGCAGCTTGTTGAACGCGGGAACACTGGCCAGTAATGCAGCTGTGCCTGCCTGCGCGGTAGCTAGGTTCATCTGATCACCCAGAACTGGCCGACCGGCTGCGGCGTCACCAGGTTTCGTGATCTTGTCGAGGGCGGCGGACCAGACCTGGTCAACAACGTTGTCTGCGTTTGAATCACGCATGGCTAGGATGGCTCCATGGCGTTGGCGACGACGGCGTAGCTCCAGTCCTGGTGCTTACGATGCGCGTAGAGGCCAGCGCCGATGATGAGATACCCCAGCAGGTAGAGCGAGTCGAGTAGCGACCCGGTTTGGTATTCGGCGGCGACATCGATGAGGGGCGCCTGTTTGGCTAGTTCGTAGAAGTAGACGAGGACGAGACTGAGGACGATGCCGATCATGACCAGCATGAACGTGGCGCTTTCTTGGTACTTGGCGCGGCCGTTCTGAACGTAGAGCCAAAGCACGGGGGTTAGGGCCGTCATGACGAGGACATCGAAGATGCGGATCGTGAGGTAGATGGCGCCTGCTTCACTGCTGATATCGAGCAGGTCACGGAATGTAGAGAGGCCGTTGATGACGATGATCACGCCGGCGGCCGCGACGCCTGCGGAGACCAACCAGCCGTCGCGGTGGACGCGTCGAACCTCCATGACACGGACGATGAGGACGCACGCGACGAGCAGCATGGCATAGGTGAGCGTTTGGTAGGCGAGCAACGCGCTGAGGAACGAACCCCCAAGGGCGTCTGTGAGTTGATCGAGGATCCAAGACGAGGCGGTCGGGGCGTATAGGAGGAGGAAGGCAGCTATAAGGAATAACGCCTTCCGCATGGTGGCACCAGACAAGAAGGCGACCCACAGTGAGAGTAGGCCTGCCGCAGTTACCGCGAGGGGGTGCATGGTCTGTGCATACGTGGCGGGAAGCACCCAAGCGGCGAAGGAGGCGGCGAGGATAATCGGTGCGGAGAGCGCTATGAATCGATGGGTAGTCACGATTGCCTGAGGGACTCGATGGACGGGGATGGTCGGTTGGCTCTGGGTGAAGGTAGCACACCGTGCGGTGGTGGTGGTACGCAATTCGTGCACGATTCGCTTCATGGAGCATTGCTTCAGGCAACCACCACTGGGGAGACTGCGGGTAGCACGAATGGAGAAGGTGGCGAGAACGGGCCGGGATTTCACGTCGCGTTGAAGTTCGCGGGTCAGCCTCGCTCCGCATGAAGGTTCAATCGATCAATGTGTTGTCTCCGCTCCCCCGGCGATGGAGATCAGGGGCTTTGCTCTTGCTCTGCGCCCCATGGCTCTCTGTTGTAGCGTTCCCTGGTGTTGCTGCCGCGCAGGATGCTGGGTTCATGGCGCGGGTCGATATCCCGTCCGAACTGCTGCTGTCCACGGAAGGCACGGGGTTCGACATCTTCGATGTGACGGTGCGATCCACGGGTGGGCCTGTGGTGTTCACATCCGTGGGCGAGTCGGTAACGCTACCTATCCCGGTGACGAGCGGCAGAGGGCTGCTGGAGTACACAGACACCGGGTCGGGCACCACGGTGAAGCCGATCTCGGGAGGGCACCTCGTTCGTATCCCGATATTCGTATCCCGATAAAGGATGCGGGGGGCAGCGATACGATCCGCCTCCTGCTGACGGTCCAGGGTTTAGTGGGGACGGGCGATGCGGTGACTGGCACGGTGACGGCGATCGACATCGACCTCCCCACGAGGAGCGCAGATCTGTCGTCGGTGGACAGTCGGGTCGGGACAGCGTCGGTGAAGGTTTTGGGATCGTTGAAATCGTTCCCTGGCCAAAGTGGGATGACGATGTCAATCAGCAAACAGGCCGATGCTGAGGCGTTGTCCGCGTTCGCTGAGCATGCGGCGACGTTGGGATTGGATATCGACGATATCGCGTTCGCGACAGGGTTCGACAAGAGTGGCCTTGACGATGCGATCGACGCAATCACATTGCGACTGGCTGTTGGGCGTGCGTGGGTTGATGAGATCGGCGTGGCGAACGTTCGGGTGTTCCGACGAGCCGACGATGGAACCGTTGAGGCGCTGGACGCGCCTATAGAGGACACGAGCGCGGCGGATATCCAATTCAATGCGTCATCGCCGAATGGGTTGTCGACGTTCGTGATCGCAGCGGTGAAGGCTGCAGCCGCCACGCCTACTCCTACAGCTACGGTGGTCCCCGTTGCGACTGCGACGGCAACACCAGTGCCCATCGTGGAGTTGCCGACGCCTACTCCCGGCCAGGTGACGCCTGGTAGTACTGCAACGGCGACGCTACCCACTGCTGCGGTCGCTACGCCCACGCCTGACGCGATCGCCACGCCCACGCCCACGGCGACGGTTGCGTCGGCGGCGGGAGAGGGGGGCGGCAACAGCGCGGGCCTGCTCGTCGGGGCCGCTGCGGTGGTGATCGCGGCGGGCGGGGCGATCTTCGCGATACTGAAGAAGCGCTCGGCTTAATCCAGGGCAGGCATCTTCCTAATGAGGGTGGAGTCGATGCTGGCGATGGTGGGGCGCCCACTGAGAACCATAGTTATCTCAAGCTCGTCGCGGAGAATCTCGAAGACGCCAGTGAGGCCGTCTTCACCGCCGTAGTTGAGGCCCCAGAAGATGGGCCGACCAAACATGACGGCTTTGGCTCCCAAGGCTAGGGCCTTCGCAATGTCCGATCCGCGCCGGATACCGCCGTCCAAGAGCACGTCGACTTTGCTGCCTGCGGCCTCGACCACCTCGGGAAGGGTCTCGATGGTTGAGAGAGTGGTGTCCAGGTTGCGTGAACCATGGTTGGAGACGATGAGGCCATCGACGCCATACTCGGCGGCGAGGAGGCCGTCCTCCCCGGTCATGATTCCTTTGAAGATGATGGGTAGGTCGGTGACGGTGCGCAGCCACTTGAGGTCTTCCCAGGTGGCGCCGGGGTCGTTTTGTCCGCGACCGCTTAGTCCTGAGTCGAACTTGGATTTGGCGGCGAGTTGCTGGCCTTCTTTGACCTGCTCAGGTGTGTAGTTGCGTCGCTCACGGGGCCGATTCCCGTAGTCGTTGCGGATATTTCGCTCGCGCTTGGACGGCCACGATGAGTCGAGAGTGACGATGAGGGCGTTGTACCCGGCATCCTCGGCGCGTTTGACCATGCCTGCCATGGTCTCGCGGTTCCTGTAGAAGTAGCACTGGTACCAACGGGGGCCGTCGATGGTTTCGGCGACATCTTCGATGGTGTGGGTTCCGTTGGCGCTCATGGACATGATGGTGCCGAATTTTGCCGCCGCGCGGGCAGTGGCAAGCTCGCCGTCGGGGTGGGCTTTGCCGTGGCCGCCCGCGGGGCTTGTCATGAATGGGACGGATATGCGCTGGCCGAGGACGGTGGTAGACATGTCGACGCTGGCGGTGCCGGTGAGCACGCGAGGGCGTAGTGCGATGTGGTCGTAGGCGGAACGCGTGCGGCGGAGGGTTATCTCGTCGGTGGCGGCGCCGGCGATGTAATCCCACTCGACCTTTTCCATCTTCTGTTCGGCCAGGGCTTCGAAATCAAAGAGGTTGATGGGTTCCGCAGCCATGTTGTGCTCCTCTGATGTTTTGGTGGTCGACTGGCCGAGTTCTGCTTCTGGCGGCAGTGCAGACGATGCTACGCCTTGTCCTGGTATCGAGCGAGCATGAAGAGGAGATCTGAGGCTCGGTTGAGGTACCGAAGAAGTTCCGGGCTGTCGAGTTGGCTCGCGTCGTAGAGGGCGACGGCTCGGCGCTCGGCGCGCCTGAGGGTCGTGCGAGCGACATCAAGGGCCGCAGATGCGGGCGATCCGCCGGGGATGATGAACTCGCGCGGAAGCTCGATCTCGGCGGTGATGGCGTCGATGGAACGCTCAATGATCGCGGTCATCTCAGGGGTGACAGGGGAGAAGTGCTTGAGCAGCTTGGCGCGCTCGGCTGGGTCGGTGGCGAGTTCAGCGCCGACGGTGAAAAGTTCACGCTGTAGGCTGTCTATGGTCTCGCGCACGTATTCGTTGGTTGAGAGTGCTTTGGCGAGGCCGAGGGCGGAAACCGTCTCATCGACCGCGCCGTAGGCTTCGGTGCGCGGATCGGCCTTCGAGACTCGTCCTCCGTAGAGGAGGCCGGTCTCGCCTTGGTCGCCATACTTGGTGTAGATGAGTTTCGCCATGTTAATGACCCCTTGTGTCTTCTTCGTTGATCATACGGAACCAGGCTTCGTATGCAGGCGTGGCGTCTAGGTTGCGCACGCGCTCGACTTCCTCTAGGTCAATGGCGTCTCCGGGTGCTAGGAATCGGTGCACGGGAGATGCGAGGGAGTGGCCCATCGTGAGCTCTTGCAGCGCGAATTCACGGCAATTGCCGTAGGCATGACTGATGGCCGGGTTGCCGCATCGAGCATGGTGCGGGGTTGTGATTGACCATTGTGGGATTGTACGCGCCGGGGTGGTGCGACGAATCCCCCAGGGCTGATGGGCTTTGATGAGGATCAAGCGTTGCAGGTTGACGATGCAGCGTGCTACTTGACGTAGCCAGGCGGCGATTGCGGCGTGGTCTCGGCGTCTACGCCGAGGAGGAGGCTGGTTGACACATTCCTCGAATCCTAGGTAGTATTCTTCTGTTCGTGCCCTGTCGGGCGGGAATGATTTTTGCGTGCGTGATGAGAAGGTAGGTACAGATGCCGACGGTGAACCAGTTAGTGAGGCAAGGCCGGAAGCGCTTGGTCAAGAAGACGAAGGCACCGGCGTTGCGTTTCGTGCGCAACACGCTTCGTAACCGCGTTTACCGCGGTGACGGATCCCCACAGAAGTTGGGGGTTTGTGTACAGGTCCGGACAGTAACGCCGAAGAAGCCGAATTCAGCTCTTCGAAAAGTGGCCCGTGTGCGCATGACCAATGGGATGGAGGTTACGGCTTACATCCCTGGTGAGGGTCACACATTGCAAGAGCACTCCGTCGTACTGATCCGTGGAGGCCGTGTTAAGGACTTGCCGGGTGTTAGGTACCACATCATCCGTGGTGCGCTGGATGCAACCGGAGTCGCCGGTCGGAAGCGGGGACGGAGCAAGTACGGAACCAAACGCTCCTAAGCCTTTGGCCTGATCCCTTCATCTCTTAGGAGTGATACGGGTGCCCATCGCCGTAATGGCGTCGGGTAAAGCATGGGGTGTGCGTGTGGTGCGGGTTCCGGGAGCGGTCTGGTGCGGAGCCAGGCTGAGCGAAGCTAAGAATCGTTCGTGGTACAGGGCCTAGTTCTGTAAGAACGGGCACGGGAAATGAACGCCCTGGCATGGAGTCAGGAAGCGCGAGGTAATGGCGAAGTATGTCGAGGCGACGGCCGGCTGTAAAACGAGAGATCGCGCCAGACCCGAAGTTCGGGAACAAGGATCTGGCTAGTTTCATCAACAGGGTGATGTACGGTGGGAAGAAGTCGGTTGCACAGCGTGCTGTGTACCAGGCGTTTGACCTGATTCAGGAACAAACAAACCGTGACCCACTTGAGATTTTTGACCAAGCGATGCGGAATGCGACGCCAACTGTTGAGGTGAAGCCTCGCCGTGTTGGTGGTGCTACGTATCAGGTGCCTATCGAGGTTGCGCCGAATCGTCGGATGGCGTTGGCCATGCGCTGGCTGATCCGTGGTGCACGGGCACGAACGGGACAGCCGATGCGGTCACGTTTGGCAGCAGAGTTGCTGGACGCTTCGCGAGGACAGGGTTCAGCGGTTCGACGGCGTGAAGAGCTTTACAAGGTGGCGGAGGCCAACCGGGCGTTCGTCCATTACAAGTGGTAGCAGAAGCGGTTAGGCCAGGGGATCAGTCACCTATATGACGACCAAATCGGAATTGGATCTTGATAAGGTCCGCAATATCGGGTTCATCGCCCATATCGATGCTGGTAAGACCACGGTCACCGAGCGCGTTTTGTTCTTCACGGGAGTGACGTACAAGATCGGCGAGGTGCACGACGGTACGGCAGTGATGGACTGGATGGAGCAAGAGCGTGAGCGTGGTATCACGATCACATCTGCCGCCACGCGAGCCCAATGGGCCGGCCACCAGGTAAACATCATCGACACGCCTGGTCACGTTGACTTCACGGCTGAAGTTGAGCGAAGTCTCCGGGTGCTCGACGGTGGTGTGGTGGTGTTCGACGCGGTGGCTGGAGTACAGCCACAGTCCGAGACGGTGTGGCGTCAGGCGGATCGCTACGGTGTACCTCGGATCTGTTTCGTCAACAAGATGGATCGCATCAGTGCGGACTACGAGAAGACGATGGAGTCGATCCGTAAGCGCTTGGGCGCGGTTCCGATCCCGGTGCAGTACCCGATCGGCGCTGAGGATTTTTTCACGGGGATCATTGACCTCCTTGAGATGAAGGCTCACTTTTTCGACGTGGACAACGTTGGGACGACCATCGAGGGAGATATCCCTGCGGAGATGCTCGACCACATGGAGAAGGTTCGCGAAGAGGTCATCGAACGAGCTGCCGAGAGCGACGATGAGTTGATGGCGAAGTACCTCGCAGGCGAGCTTCCGACCCCGGCGGAGTTGAAGGCTGGGCTGCGACGAGCGGCGCTGGCCAACAAGGCTGTGCCAGTGACCTGCGGGTCAGCGCTCCAGAGCTTAGGCGTGCATCTCATGCTGAACGCCGTGATTGATTACCTACCGTCGCCGTTGGACGTGAAAGAGATCATCGGCGTGCACCCTAAGACAGCTGACGCGATGACTCGTCCGGCCGATGCGAAGGCACCCTTCTCAGCTTTGGCGTTCAAAATCGTTACTGACCCGTACGTTGGCCGTTTGGTTTACTTCCGGGTCTACTCCGGGACGATGACGGCGGGTTCTACGGTCTATAATTCAACGAAGGGTGTCCGTGAGCGGCTGGGGCGCATCTTGCTGATGCACGCCAACCACCGTGAGGACGTCGATTCGATCCAGGCGGGCGAGATCGCGGCAGCGGTCGGTCTCAAGAACACTTTCACTGGTGAGACCGTTTGTGACGAGCGCGACCCGATAGTGCTTGAGACGATCAAGTTCGCCGAACCGGTGATTTCGGTTGCGATCGAGCCGAAGTCCCGCGCAGAGCATGACAAGCTGACGGACTCGTTGCTCAAGCTGGCGGAAGAAGACCCGACATTCCGGGTGAAGTACGACAGAGAGACGAGTCAGACAGTGATGTCTGGCATGGGTGAACTCCACCTTGAGATCCTGGTGGATCGACTGAGGCGTGAGTTCAATGTTGAGGCATCGGTGGGTAAGCCGCAGGTGGCGTACCGCGAGGCGATTTCCAAGAAGGGCGGCGCTAATGCCCGCTTTATCAAGCAGACGGGCGGGCGTGGCCAGTTCGGTCACGTTGTGCTGGAGATTGAGCCGCAGGCTACAGGGACGGGTTATACATTTGATAACAAGGTGACGGGCGGAAAGATTCCAAAGGAATTCATTCCTGCCGTCAACAAGGGTGCCGAAGAGGCGCTGCTGACCGGCATCATCGCTGGTTACCCGGTGATGGATGTGAAGGTAACGCTGTTGGATGGTTCCTACCACGCGGTGGACTCTTCCGAGATGGCGTTCAAGATTGCGGCATCGATGGGGATCAAGGAAGCGCTTCGCAAGGCTGGCTCGATCCTGTTGGAGCCTGTGATGGAACTCCAGGTGACGACTCCCGGTGATTATCTGGGTGAGGTGCTTGGTGACCTGAACTCGAGACGAGGGCGCATCAAGACGATGGAAGCCCAGGGCGATATTCAGTTGATTGAAGCTGATGTTCCGTTGGTAGAAATGTTTGGTTACGCGACTGATCTCCGCTCATCGTCCCAAGGGCGAGCAAGCTACTCGATGGAGTTTGGCCGATACGAAGAAGCACCGCAGTCAGCGGTGGCAGCAGTGGTGGCGAGCGGTGCGTAACCCCGAGGAGAGCGAGTAGTGGTAGAACAAGTAGCAAAGCCCAAGCCAGGCGGGGCGTCTTCAGAGAAACTCCGAATCGTACTGCGTGCTTTCGATCACAAGTTGCTGGATCAGTCCGCGCAACAGATCGTTGAAGCGGCAGAGCGCACCGGAGTGTCCGTTGCGGGCCCCGTTCCGTTGCCGACGCGCATCAAGCGCTTCTGCGTGATCCGGTCGCCTCACGTCGACAAGGATTCGCGCGAGCATTTTGAGTTGCGGACGCACAAGCGGCTTGTGGACATCCTCGAACCTAACCCGAAGACGGTCGATGCACTGACCCGGCTACAGATGCCGGCTGGTGTCGACATCTCGATCAAGTTGTAGTCATGATTCAGGGACTCATAGGCAAAAAAGTGGGTATGACCCACCTCTTTAGTGCAGACAGCCAGGTGGTGTCGGTGACTGTTCTTGAGGTTGGTCCTTGCGTTGTGACGCAGGTGCGAACGACCCAGCGTGATGGCTACGAGGCTGTGCAGGTCGGCTACGGTCACGCGAAACAGCTGACGAAGCCTGCTCGCGGGCATTTGAAAGCGGCCGGCGCGGATTCTCGTGTGCTGCACGAGTTCTTTTCCGACGACATCTCGGATCACACGGTGGGCCAGACTCTTCCGGTGACCCTATTCCAGCCCGGTGACGTGGTTGATGTGACGGGACGTTCCAAGGGTCGCGGTTTCGCGGGTGCGGTCAAGCGATATGGGTTCAAGGGTGGCCGCAAGACCCACGGTCAGGGCGACCGTCACAGGGCGGTCGGTTCGATCGGTGCGGGTACGTATCCTGGGCGTGTGTTCAAGGGCAAGAAGATGCCGGGACACATGGGAAACAAACAGATCACATCGCTGAAACTCATCGTTGAGCGCGTGGATCCTGAGCGGAACCTGCTGATGGTGCGCGGGTCGGTTCCCGGGGCACGCAACGGTATGGTTACGGTCAAGTACTCCAAGGGAGTGAAGGTCGCGACTCGGCTTTCTGACGAAGAGTGGAACGAGCTTCTGGGTGTCGTTGTTGAAGAGCCCGAAGTGATCGAAGAAGCACCGGCCGCGGATGCTGTCGAAGAGACGGTCGCTGAGGTTGCGGTTGACGAAGTGCCTGCTGAAGAAGCTGGTGAGACCGAAGTTGAAGACGAAGGGAAGGCTGAGTAATGCAGCTTCCGATTCTAAATACCAGCGGCGAGGTCGTTGGGCAGACTGAGGGTAATGATGTCGTGTTTGGCGCGACGTACAACCCCGACCTCGTCCATCAGGCACTCGTTTATTACCAGGCGAACCAACGCCAAGGAACCAGTAACACGCTGACGCGTGCGCAGGTTTCCGGTGGTGGTCGCAAGCCGTTCGCACAGAAGGGCACGGGTAGGGCTCGTCAGGGCACTATCCGGTCGCCGCTCTTGCGGCACGGTGGCGTGGTTTTCGGGCCGCACCCTCGCTCCTACCGGAAGCGTATGCCGAAGCGTATGCGCCGACAGGCGTTCCGCTCGGTGCTTTCAACGAAGGTAACGGGCGAGCGATTCCGAGTGGTGCAGGAACTCGAAGGCGTGGACTCCAAAACCAAGGCTTTCGCTGTGGTTATGGCGGCGATCGGTGTTACTGGTTCTGCTTTGGTGGTCACGCGTGGACAGGCACCAGATATCGCGCGAGGCGTAAGCAACCTGCCGCGAGTGAAGGCCGTTCGCGCCGATCTGTTGAACGTGCTTGATCTGCTGCGTTACGACATGGTTGTGATGACACCGGACGCGGTTGCAGAAGCGAACGAGTTGTGGTCTGAGACCGCTCGGGCACCGCGTAAAGTGAAGTCGGAGGAGGCAGCGTAATGCACGTTCTCCAAGTTCTCAAAAGGCCGGTTATCACGGAGAAGTCAACGCTTCTTCAGGAGCAGAACAAGTACGTGTTCGACATCCTTCAGGGTGCCAATAAGGCGCAGGTGAAGGAAGCTGTTGAACGTGGGTTCGAAGTTTCTGTAGTAAGCGTGAATATCATTTCGCAAAACACTGAGCGTGTGCGCCGCGGCAACGGTCGCTGGCAGACCCGCAAGTCCAATAAGAAGGCAGTGGTGACGGTTGCTCCGGGCGACACGATCCAGTTGTTTGAGGGTGCGTAACTTATGGCGCTGAAGCGACTTCGTCCTACAAGTCCTGGGCGCCGCGATGCGGTGCGGCCTGACTTCCAGGAACTGACCACACGTTCGCCCCACAAGGCGTTGACCAAGGGCAAGAACCACACCGGTGGCCGTAACTCCCGAGGAAAGATAACGGTTCATCACCGTGGTGGTGGAGCGAAGCAGTCTTGGCGGGATGTGGACTTCAAGCGTGACAAGCTGGGTATCCCTTGTCGTGTGGAGACCATCGAGTATGACCCCAACCGGTCCGCGCGTATCGCCTTGGTGGTGTACGCAGATGGTGCGCGGCGATACTTGTTGGCAGCGACTGGTGTGAAGGTCAACGATAAATTGATGTCGGGCCCTGACGCTGAGATTCGCGTGGGGAACGCGTTGCCGTTGGGGAGTATCCCGACAGGCACGCAGGTGCACAACATCGAGATCCAGCCTGGCAAGGGTGGCCAGATGTGTCGTGGCGCAGGTACGGGAGCACAACTGTTGGCTCGTGACGAACGCTTCGCGATGCTGCGTTTGCCGTCCGGTCAGATCAGGCGGGTGCCGAGCACGTGTTTGGCGACGATCGGGACGGTAGGGAACGCTGACCACAAGAACCAGAAGAAGGGTAAGGCTGGAGCGAATCGTCACCTGGGCAAGCGGCCTACGGTGCGTGGTTCTGCGATGAACCCGGTCGACCACCCGCATGGTGGTGGTGAGGGTCACGCCCCGATCGGTATGAAGCACCCGAAGACCCCGTGGGGTAAGCCCGCACTCGGTCCCAAGACCCGGCGTCGCTGGCATACAGATGTCTTCATCGTCCGGGACAGGAGAGCTAAGTAGATGTCACGTTCGATTAAAAAGGGTCCCTACGTACACCCCAAGTTGGCCAAGAAGGTCGAGAAGGCGCAACGTAGTGAGACGAAGGTAGTAATCAAGACTTGGTCCAGGGCTTCGACGCTTATGCCTGACATGCTTGGCTTGACCATCGCAGTGCATGACGGTCGTCGTCACATCCCGGTCTTCGTTACGGAGAACATGATCGGTCACAAGCTCGGAGAATTCGCGCCGACGCGGACATTCCGAGGGCACATTTCGAAGTCCGAACGTCAGTCGTCGGTGAGGCGTTAGATATGCCGGTCAAGGCTGTCGGAAAACAAGTAGGTATCTCCCCGAAGCGAGCACGGCTAGTTCTGCGTGCGATTCAGGGCATGCGTGTTACTGATGCGATTGAGTCCCTGCGCTTCCGGCCAGGACCGATCGCCGAGAATGTATCAGCGATCCTGAGATCGGCTGCGGCCAACGCTGAGAACAACAATTCCATGGATCCGACGCGGTTGAAGGTTGTGACTGCCTTCGCCGATCAGGCGGTGTCTTTGCGGCGCTTCCGTGCGCGTTCCCGGGGTCGGGTGGGGCACGTGCGTCGCCAGGCTAGTCACATCACGATCGTCGTAGACGAACAAGAGAAGTAGGTAGTGAGGTCAGAGCGTGGGTCATAAGACACATCCCATTGGATTTCGCCTAGGAATCAACAAGGACTGGCAGTCGCGTTGGTTCGCTGGTCGAGGGCAGGATTACGCGGCGCAGGTTTTCGAGGACCTGCAGATTCGTGGCGTCATCACGAAGCAGTACGCGGAGGCAGGGATCTCACGTGTTGAGATCGAGCGTTCTGCGCAGGACCTCACGGTCAACGTGCACACCGCGCGACCGGGTATCGTGATCGGCCGAGGTGGCCAGCGCGTAGATGAATTGCGCAAAGCGGTTGAGCGTGCGGCTAAAGGCAAGAAGGTTCGCTTGAACGTGCTTGAGATCAGGCACC
>Ga0114999_10004473_pt1 | contig 16897 bp, 19 predicted proteins | sample ArcticOcean_MG_C_3_FD_89820 | JGI IMG/M metagenome (GOLD analysis project Ga0114999, IMG submission 89820) | Marine microbial communities from western Arctic Ocean - ArcticOcean_MG_CB8_126 | ecosystem: Environmental > Aquatic > Marine > Oceanic | place: Arctic Ocean: Canada Basin | collected...
CTGCTCCCGCGTTCCGGGTTCGTACTCCAGCGGCTTCGGTCCCCAGATCGGGATGTAGTCGCCGATCTCACGTAGCGCGCCCATCGGCGTCTCGAGCCACTCGTTGGTGAAGTAATCACCAAGTCCGGAGCGGTGCTCGAGCAGATGCTCGACGGTGACCTCATTGCGTACCCGGTCGTTCGGATAGTCCGGCAGGTACTCGACCACCTTGTCGCTCAGCGCGAGGCGGTCGTTCTGCAGCAACTGGATGATGGCGAGCCGCGTGTAGTCCTTGTTGAACGAACCCACATCGAAGCGAGTCTCGAGCGTGTTCGGCACGTTGAACTCGCGCGAGGCGAGCCCGTAGGCGCGCTCGAACCAGATGTCCCCATCGGTGGCGAGGAGCACCGAGCCCGAAAGCATGTCGTCGCTGGCGAGGTCGCCGAGGAAGCTGCCGATCGCGGCGACAGGATCGCCTGCCGGGAGTTCGAGCTCCGGAATGGGGTTGGAGGCTCCTTCACCGATGCGCAGGCCGGAAATCCTATTGGCGTCGTCGAAGACGAAGTTCAGACGCATGCGGCCCTCATTCTCCGAGTCCACGCCCAGGGTCACCGTGCCGGCCTCCGGGATCATCACCCCGTAGACCTCGAGCTGGCCCCACTGCTCGCGCATCGAACCAAATATGTCCTGCCAGTCCGGCATGTCGGGGGTGGCCACGTTGTCGCTGCGGAAGGTCGCCATGGCCTCCACGCCGCGGTTGAAGGCCTCGATCCACGCGAGGGCGACCTGTTCCTGCTCATCCTGTGGCGATGCGGCGCCGAGACTGGGTATGAGCAGAGCGAGCAACACGAGGGTCGTGACGGCAAGGGGCCGCCGGCAAGGGCTTACAGGCATTGGGTGCTTCCGGTTTGGGGATTTCGCAGCAGTCTCTCAGAGGACCGGGACGGTGGCACCCATAGCTCCAAGGATGAATCTGATGAAGATTCGAAATCTTCGGATATGAATGTATCCAGTCCCGAGGCGAAAGAAAGTCCCGCGCTCGGGGCCGACAAACGAAGGGTTCCGGTTGTGGAATTCTCCGGAGCGCGGTACACACGGGGAGTCCAAGCTCCCAACCTGGAGTCCAAGCTCCCAACCTGGAGGAAACTATATGGGTAACATCGGTAAGTATGCATTCATCGGCGGCGTCGTCGTCGCGGGTGCGATGGCGTTCGTCAGTGTGCCGAACGGGTTCTTGATCCTGTCCGTTCTGGGTCTGATCGTCGGCTTCATGAACGTCACCGAAGGTGAAAGCCAGGGTTTCCTGGTGGCGGCGATCGCTCTGATGTTGACCGCAACATCGGTCGGCGGTCTCCCCGAGGTTGGCGGCATGTTCTCTCAAGTCGCCAGTGGGCTGGCAGCCTTCGTCGCGCCGGCGGCGCTCGTGGTTGCGCTGAAGTCCCTGTTGGACTCGGCGAAAGACTGACCGTTTCGCAGTGAAACCAACGGGCCGCGGTGCCGCGACGGCGCCGCGGCCCGTTCTCTGTCTGTTCCCGACTCGATCCGCGCCCGCCTCGCGGTCTTTCGTTACTCGACGGACACGGCCGGCGAGGTCACCATCGCGGTCCGCGACAACGCCGGCGCGACTATTGCGGAGTTCGCTTCGATGGCACGGGCCGGCATCAACGTGGCGCACTGGGACCTGCTGCCGACCGGGGCGACGATTCCGACGGCGGCCTTCGCCCGGCCGGCTCCTTACGTTGAAGCGGGCACCTACGCGGTCACGGTTTCGGGGCCCGACGGCAGTGCGGAGACGGTTTTCACCGTCGTGGACGGCTAATAGTCTCGTGCCGATGGGGCTATCCTGAGAACACCCTGCGACCTGAGCCGAATACAGCGGAGATAAGCCGTGCGACGTAGCCGACGGGTTCTGCCTGGCCTTCTGATGCCCTGCCTGCTGGCCTGCCTGCTCGCCGTAGGCTCGGGTCTGCGCGCGCAGGAGGTCGATGCGCGCGGCATCGTGCGCCGAGCCAACGAACTCGCCCGTGGCCTCAACAGCCAGACGACCGCGAGCATGACGATCGAGCGCCCCGACTGGAGCCGTGAGATGACCATGAAGTCATGGTCGCTGGGTACCGACTACTACATGATCCTCATCACGGCCCCGGCGCGCGACAAGGGGCAAGTCTTTCTCAAGCGCGAGAACGACATGTGGAACTGGGTGCCGCGCGTACAGCGTTCGGTGAAGATCCCGCCGTCGATGATGAACCAGTCCTGGATGGGGTCCGATCTCACCAACAACGATCTCGTTCGCATCGATTCGCTCGTGATCGACTACACGCAAGAGATCATTGGCGCGGAGACGATCGAGGGCTACGAGACCTACCAGATCGAGCTCATCCCGTTGCCGGAGGCGCCGGTGGTCTGGGGCAAGGTTGTCCTCTGGATCGCCAAGGAGGACTACTTCATGCTCCGCGCGGAGTACTACGACGAGGACGGCGAACTCATCAATCGTCAGTCGGCGAGCGACGTGAAGATGATGGACGATCGCGAGATCCCGACCCGAATGGTCATGGAAGATGCGAAGAAGCCGGGCCACCGGACGGTCATGGTGACCGAGACCGCTAACTTCTCCTACGAGGTCGAAGCGTCGTTCTTCTCGCAGCAACAGATGCGCAACGTGAGGTAGCGCGGTGCTCTGGACGCTAGCCTGGCGCAACGTATGGCGGAACCGACGTCGGTCGGTGCTGACGCTCGCCACCATCCTGCTCGCCGTCGTGCTCGGCCTGCTGATGCGTTCGATGCAGTACGGCCAGTACGGCGCCATGATCGACTCGACTGTCGCCCGGACCGGCCACATTCAGGTGCACGGTGAGGGGTACTGGGACAACAAGTCGATCGACCGGTCGATTTCCGCCGCCGCGGCGACGCTGTCGGAGATCCGTGGTGCAGCGGGCGTGACGGACGTCGTACCCCGGTTCGAATCCTTCGCCCTGATCTCGTTCGGCGATCGCACGAAGCCGTCCGGCGTGATCGGTACCGACCCCGAGGTCGAGGACCGCTACACGGCGCTGGCCAACCGGGTCGTGGAGGGCAGATACCTCGAGTCGGGTGAACGCGGAGTCATGCTACTGCGCAGTCTTGCCGACTATCTGGGTGCCGGGGTGGGCGATGAAGTCGTCCTGCTGGGGGGCGGCTATCGCGGTCAGACGGCAGCCGACCTGCTCACCGTGACCGCCATCTTCGAGTACACGATGATGGACGGCATGGAGACGGGGTTGGCTTATGTCCCGCTGGACGCGGCGCGCGAGCTCTACGCCACGCCGCCGGATCAGGTCACTTCGCTGGCGGTCATGCTCGATGATGGCGATTCGATCGACCCGACCGCGACGGTTCTGGCCGGGCTGCTTGGCGACGAGTACGAGGTCATGACCTGGCGCGAGACCTCGAAAGAAGTCGTGCAGCAGATCCAGGCGGACAGCGTCGGCGGGATCTTCATGCTCGCAATCCTCTACACGGTTGCCGGCTTCGGGCTTCTCGGGACGGTACTCATGAGCACCATGGAGCGTCGTCGCGAGTTTGGCGTGATGAACGCGGTCGGTCTGCGCAAGAGCCGGCTCGCGGCAGTGCTCTTCGTGGAGACCGTGCTACTCGTGAGCGTCGGCGTGCTGCTGGGCCTATTGCTGTCGGTGCCGATCATCATGTGGTTTCATGCCAACCCGATTCCGATCTCAGGCGAACTGGTCGAAGTGTTCGAGCAGTTCAACATTCCGCCCTACATGCCGTTCGCCATAGACCCCGGGATCTTCGCTGCCCAGGGTCTCGTAGTTCTGGTCATGGCACTGATCGTGGCCTCGTTCCCGATCGTCTCGATCCGGCGATTGCACATCATGCGCGCCATCACGGGGAGGTAGGCGATGCTCTGGCACATGGCGTGGCGCAACGTCTGGCGCAATCGCGTTCGCAGCCTGGTGATCGCCACGGCGATCGCCTTCGGGCTCGTGGGCGGAGTCTTCAGCTACGCCTTCATGATGGGCCTCGTGAACCAGGCGGTGCGCAACGCAGTACGCACCGAGCTGGGGAGCTTCCAGGTGCACAACCCGGAGTACCCGGCCGATCGTGATCTGCGGTTCATGGTTGATGACACAGCGGCTCTTCTGACCGAGCTCCGCGGCCTGCCGGGTGTCGTCGGGGCATCGGCACGGATCGTGGGCACCGCGATGCTCAGCAGCGCGGAAGGTACGGCAGCGGTTCGCATTGCCGGGGTAGATGCCGCGCGCGACGGGGATATCTCGAACCTGGCCGAGGAGCTCATCGAAGGCCAGTACCTGAATCCCGACGAACGTATTCCCATCCTGATCAGTCGCGAGATGGCAGACGATCTCGAGGTGAAGTTGAAGTCGCGCGTCGTCGCGAGTGTCGTGAGCCCCTCGGGCGAGATCGTCTACGGGGCGTTCCGCGTTGTCGGGATCTTCAAAACGGTCGACAGCCTCTTCGACAAGTCGAGTGTCTTCGTGACGCGCGAAGACCTGGCCGAACTCACCGGATTCGCCGACAACACGGCGTCGGAGATCATCGTGCGGGTCGAGCCGCGCGACGCTGGCGATGCGGTCGCCGCCCGCGTGGTTGCGGCACATCCCGAGTTGTTGATCCGCACCTGGCGGGACCTGTCGCCGCAGCTGCAGCTGGCGGCAGACTTCGGTAGCATTTTTGGTCTCGTTTTCCTCGCCATCATCCTGACCGCGCTCGGCTTCGGCATCGTCAATACGATGCTCATGGTGGTCATGGAGCGGACGCGCGAGATCGGCATGTTGATGGCGCTCGGCATGGCCCGGGCGCGGGTGTTCTGGATGCTGCTCTACGAAACCGCGTTCCTTTCCATGGTGGGTGGCGTTGCCGGCCTGGCCTTGAGCTTTGTGTTGCTCGGCTACCTCGGGCGTACGGGTATCAACATGCAGGCCTGGGCCGAGGGCTTCAGCGCGATTGGCTACGACTCGATGATCTATCCCGAGACCACAGTGGCTTTCTATTTCCAGGTCGCCGGCATGGTGCTCGTGACGGCATTTCTCGCTTCGATCTATCCTGCTCGCCGCGCGCTCAAGTTGCTGCCGGCTGAAGCGATTCGCTCCGACACCTGATGAGATATATCCATGCCCGTTATTGACGCCCGCGACGTGTACAAGACGTATGAGGGGAAGGGCATCCCTGTTCATGCAGTGAACGGCATCTCATTCGCGGTGGAAAAGGGTGAGTTCACCGCTGTCATCGGGCCGTCGGGGTGCGGCAAGACGACGCTGCTCAACATGGTGGGCGGGCTCGACTCGATTACCTCCGGGCAGATCCTCATTGGCGGGACGCACATCGACAGCATGAGCGAACGCGAACTGACCGACTTCCGTCTGCACCGGATCGGGTTCGTCTTCCAGGCCTACAACCTGATTCCTGTGTTGACCGCTCGGGAGAACGTCGAGTTCATCATGGAGTTGCAAGGTGTGAGTGCAGCCGAACGCGCGGAACGCTCGCATCAGCTTCTTACCGACGTGGGGATTGCCGAGAAGGCCGACATTCGGCCGAGTCAGATGTCGGGGGGGCAGCAGCAGCGAGTGGCAGTAGCACGCGCTCTGGCGTCACAGCCGGAGTTCGTGCTCGCCGACGAACCCACAGCAAATCTCGATTCGCACTCGACGGCAGATCTACTCGACATGATGCTCGAGATGAACCAGACGAGCGGCGTGACGTTCGTTTTCGCCACGCACGATCAGCGGGTGATCGACCGTGCCCGGCGGGTCATCGCGCTTGACGACGGCAAGATCGTCAGCGACACAGCGAACGGCTAGGGGCGGTCATGCGATGCGCGCGGGTCGGCTTCCTGCTTGGCGCACTGGCCTTTGTACTGCCTGCACACGCCCAGGGCGGTGCGTTCAGCCTGTCCGGGTTCTGGGAGACGCTTGCGAGCCCCCCGGCGGGCACGCCCGAGCCGGTCAACCTGACGGCGCAGTTCAACGGTCGCGCCGACCTGCGCTGGTATCCCAAGAACGGCTGGGAAGGATATGCGGCGGTCCGCTATCTGAGCACGTACGGGGGCGTCGTCGAGTCGACGCCCGGCTATGCGGATCTCGTTGCCAGGGATTCCGGCTGGCTCGATCTGACCATCCCGCTGGTCGATGGCGGCGACCACGTGGCCTATGTGAACTTCGACCGGCTCAGCATCCAGCACACGGTCGGGCGTCTGGAGGTCCAGGTAGGTCGCCAGCGCGTGAACTGGGGCGTCAACTTCGCCTGGAATCCGCACGACATCTTCAACGCGTCGTCCTTCTTCGACATCACCTATATCGAGAAGCCGGGCTCCGATTCGATACGCGCGCGCTACTACACCGGCCCGGTCTCCGCGGCCGAGACGGCCGTGAAGGTCGACTTCGATAATCGCGTCACCGCAGCGGGGCTATTCCGAACCAACATCGGCGGCTACGACCTGCAGACCTTCGCGGGTTCGATCCAGGGTGCGTTCGGCGCGGGCTTTGGCTGGTCCGGGCAGCTCGCAAGCGCCGGCTTCAACGGCGAGTTGGTCTACTACGGCGCGGGCGGCACCGGCAACGTGACCGAGGAGCAGTTCATCGCGGCCTCGGGTGCTAACTACACATTCGCGAACAGTCTGATGCTGACCACCGAGTTCATCTACAACAGCCTCGGCACAACCGATCCGGTAGGCAGGAACCCTGTCCTCGGCACGCTGTTCACCGACGCGCGCCTCCTGTCGCGGGCACGCTGGAACGTGATGTTGTCGGCCTCGCACCAGGCCTCGCCGCTGACTCGTCTTGGCCTTGCCACCGTGTACAACCCCGACGACCGATCGGCCTATTTGAGCCCGCAGGTCGACTACTCGATGTCGAACAACATCACACTCACGGTGGCGGGACAGTTGCTGTACGGCGATCCGCTGACGCAGTTCTCGAGCGACTCTGGCAGCAGCCTGTTCGGATGGCTCAAGGGCTCGTTCTGAACCGGTTCTCCGAGGCTACGCGATGATCTGCCCCGCCCGCGCGCGAGCCACAAGATCCGCCATGCGTTCCGCTTCTTGTCGCGCGATCCGGCGACCGGTTTCGGTCAGTCCGTAAACCGAGCCGCGCCCAGGCCGATTACCGTGAGCCGCGGGCCCTTGCTGCGGCACTCTTACTTGAGACTCAATCTCAATACATATGGCATAATCAGCCAAGAACCCCGGCGGGGAACTCCTCACGTCGGCTATCGGAATCCAACTACTCGTAGCCGGGTCCATGTCACGACGCCTTCTTTCCACCGTACTCGTTCTCTCCCTCGCCGCGGCCGGAACCGTTGCCGCGCAGGTTGGTACGAGCCAGGGCTTGCTCAACCCGAACCTGGCTTCCGAGGGCGATCTCGCCGGTGTGGCGGTACTCGGCGCCGATGGCGCCGCCAAGGTGGTCGCCGGGCGTCCCTGGCTCAGCATGGCTGCGTTGCACGCTGCGGTCGGCGCCGGTCTCGGCGAGGAACAGCGTAGCGAGCTGTACTCAGCGGTCTGGCTGCCCATCAACCTGAACGACGTCACCGAGGAAGAAGTCCTCCTGATCCCGGGCGTCGGCAACCGTATGGCGCATGAATTCGAGGAGTACCGCCCGTACGCCGCGATGGCCGTGTTCCGGCGCGAGATAGGCAAGTACGTTGACGATGACGAGGTCGCCCGCCTCGAACAGTACGTGTTTGTGCCGCTCGATCTGAATTCCGCCTCGTCCGAGGACTACGGCATGATTCCGGGCGTCGGGCCGCGGATGATTCACGAGTTCGAGGAGTACCGCCCCTACGTCGGCATGGAGCAGTTCCGGCGCGAGATGGGCAAGTACGTCGACGACGACGAAGTGGCGCGGCTCGAGCGCTACATGGTCATCGGGCAATAGCTCCTCACGTGCCGAGTGAGCCGGCAGCACGCGAGCGGTTCGTCGCCCGCTCGCTGCGTCAGGCCGTTCTTGCGGTACTGCTCTTCGGTAGCCTGGGCACGCTGTCGGAGCTGTACCTGATCGGCCACTACGGGGATTGGTGGCAGTGCATCCCCATCGGCCTGTTGATTCTCGTGGCCGTAGTCAGCGCGGGCTACCTGTTGCGGCCTACTGAGGTGCTGCGCCGTGTCGTCATGGTGGTGATGTGGGGCTGCATCCTTGCCGGGGTGTGGGGCAACGGGTTCCACTACGCGGGCAACGCAGAGTTCGAGCGCGAGATGTATCCCGATCGCGCGGGGTGGGAACTGGTCAAGGAGTCGATGACCGGAGCTTTCCCTGTCCTCGCCCCCGGCACGATGACCGTGGTCGGGCTCTTCGGGCTGATCGCTGCCTGGCGCCCCCGCCCTCGTCGCGCGTAGCGCTAGTTGCGAACGTCAGGCAGAGCGTCCCAGAGTCGGGTGAACATGGCCCGCAAACGCGCGATCGCCTCCACGCCGGCTGCCTCCAGTGCGAAGAAGCGCTGGGCGCGTCCGCCGCGTTCGGCGGTGGGTTCACCGAACCGGAGTTGCTTTTGGGGCGCGGCAACCTACGATGAGCCTCCGGCCGCGATTTTCCGGTATCGATGGCGACTCTGAACGCGCCCCAACGACGGAGACGACCCCAATGAGTGACCTGAATATTCTCGGCCTGGACGGGACACCCCAAACACTGGATGCCGACGCCCTGGAGGGCCTGGGTGCGCAGTTGCGCGGTGACCTGGTGACCGCGACCTCTTCAACAACGCCACGCCGCATGCGCTGGGCACCGCGTACATCAACTTCATGACAGAAGATGAGTCGGCCCGGCTCGAGACAGCCTGCGGCCGCAACTTCGAGCGCCTGCTCGACGTGAAGGCCAAGTACGGCCCCGACAATTTCTTCCGCGTGAGCCTGAATCTGAGCCGCGGCTAGCGCTGCCGCGGGACGGAGTAGTGATGCCCTCGGGATCACCAGCGTGGTGGCGCCGGGGGCATCGCCTGTTTGCGCGTCTGGCAGCGGCAGTCGGCGCGCATCCGCGCCGAACGTTTCGTAAGATCCCGCGTATGGGGAACTCAGGGGTGGGTTCAGTTCGCGACAGCCAGCGGTCCGCCGTCTACACGTGGGAGCGTGCGCTTCCTGCGTGGCCGGGACCGCCGCTATCGCTGTTCGAGTGCCAGGAACTGGTGGCACGGGTCTGGCACGATCATCTCGAGGCCCCGGCACCACGGTTGACCGATGGCCGCTCCCGGCGAACCGCCTGCTACGTCTACGAAGACCACGAGATCCGCCTTCCGCGCTGGAGCCGCACCGTCATGGTGGTCCTGCACGAGGCCGCGCACGCCATCCTCTGGTCTTCGATCCCCACTGCGGCCGGCCACGGCCCCGAGTACGCCCGGCTCTATCTCGACATGCTCGAGCGCTACGCTGGCGTCGATGCCGACGTCGCCCGGTGGCGTGGCAGCCGTCAGCGCCCACGCCGCGTCGCGTTCGCGCCTGCGGGCGTGGTGCCGACAATCCGTGAGCGCGCGCAGCTAAAACTCTGGTACTAGCCGCCGGTCACCAGCACCCGGTGAGACCGTCGCGGTGGCAAGTAGTCTGGCGTCAGCGACCCAAATGTCATCATTTGTCTACAGGCGAGCCCCTCCCAACACGGTGGCCCGCTCCGCCGTGCGAAGCGGTCGCGGCACTCTGCGCCCACGCCCGAAACGTTAGCATTTGTTATCAGGCGCGGACCCTGCGCAAGTGGGTGCCTACGGGTTGCCCAGCGCACCGAATTGGACACCCCACACGCGCCAAGGTGCGCTTCCTGGGCACCCTACGGTTGCACCACGCATGGATATCCCCTGGTGCCATTGACCCTATAGACTTCCATTCATGAACAAGGCCTTCACGCGGGAGTCGGACTTCGATCCGGCGGCTGAACTGATTATTCGGCCGTTGCCGACATTGCCGCCTGGGGTGAAGAACTACATCACTCCGGCGGGTGCGGCGGCGATGGCGGACGAGCTCCGCGCGCTCGAGATGGACCAGCGCCCCGCAGTGCTGGCCGAACTGACGCGGCTGACCGAGGCGGGCCGCCAGGAAGACAAAGAACACGGCATGCTGCGGGCGCGGCGGCAGCAATTGGAAGACCAGATTCGGTTCGTGAAGGAGCGCATCGGTTCCTTCGAGGTGGTGCCAGTGAGGGAGACCTCCGATGGAACCGTGCGATTCGGCGACCGGGTCGTTGCTGTGGATCCGGACGGCGTCGAACACGTCTATGTAATTGTCGGTGCCGATGAGGCCGACCCGGAGAGCGGACGGGTCAGTTGGGCGACCCCACTCGGCAAGGCGTTTCTCGGCGCCGAGGAGGGTGACGCGGTGGTCGTTCAACGACCACGGGGCGAGATCGTCCTGGAGATCGAATCGGTGGAAACGGCGGCCTAGCGACTTTTCTTGCACATCCCCGGAACCTTGGCGTTCCGGGGGCGTAATTTTATGTGCAACGTAAAGTAAATCGTTCGACACCGACCCCTTGGCCGGCTGCTGGCCAGTGCGCTCCCCGCGGTAAATCCGGGCGATCCGTTGGTTTACAGCATCGTGGGTGTGGTTCTCTTCAGTGTCGCGATCGTGGCGGCATGGATTCCTGCCCGACGGGCAACGCAGGTCGAGCCCGTTGTGGCACTGAAGGCGGACTGAAGATGGGCAAAGGCGAGTACCTCGGCGAGTTGGAATTGCTGGTGATGGCGACGCTGGTGCGTCTGGGTGCCGATGCGTACGGCATGCGCATCCACCGCGACATCGAGGAGCGGACCGGCCGCACCGTCTCGATTGGCAACGTCTACGCGGCGCTACGTCGCCTCGATGCCAAGGGCTACGTCGGCACCCGCAAAGGGGCACCCACGGCGGAACGCGGTGGCCGCGCCAAGCGTTACTACCACCTCGAGTCCGAGGGGGCCGAAGCGCTGGATCGCTCGCGCAACCTCTTCATGACGGTTCTGGCCGACCTGCCGGAGTCGCTCGTCTAGTTGGCGAGATGCTCGCGCACCCGGGCGAGCTCGGGGCGTTCGCTGCCAGTCGCCACCTCGAGCAGTTCCCCGTAGAACCCCCGCGCCGCATCTGCGTTGCCGGCTAGCCGGGCACTGTCGCCGGCGCCGAGCAGGCTGCGATAACGGTTGGGGTTGGTTTCGAGTGTCGCCGCGTACTGGGCAGCGGCCTCGTCGTAGCGTTCCAAAGCGAAGAGCATGTCCGCATAGGCTTCCCGGGCCGGCAGGACCATGCCCGGAGTCACTGGGTGCTTCGGGTTCGCGGTCTCGAGATCGGCGGCTGACGCGGCCGTCGCGAGTGCCGCGTCCGTGTCCCCAGTGCCGTACTCAATCCAGGATTGCAGCGTTAGACGCTGGATCTCGACCTGCGCGGCCCAGTCGTAGGGCTCGTTGATGAGCCTGGCGGCGTCGCGAAGTTCGGCCAGACGTGCTAGTTGGACGCGCGCTTCGTCGTTGTTGCCGTTGTGGGCTGCGCCCATGCCAGCCGCGAACGTGGTGATCGCTGCGTACGCCGGGTAGGCCGAGGCATCAATCGTCGCACCAGCCGCAGCGGCCTCACCCCATTCCCGCCGCTCGAGCGCGTAGCGCACCGGAATCGCCGCGATCGCGTACGACGTTGCCGCGTGATCGAAGGCTTGATCGACCAGCGGTACCTCGCCCCACACGGCCATCGCCGCCTCGTCGTTGCCCTGCTGCAAATACGCGTACGCCAGGTAGTCGAGAGCATGCAGGTACTGGTGCGAGATTCGCCCGGCCACGGGCTCGGCCAAGGCCACGTCGGCAGCACGTCGGTTGTAGTCGATCGACTCCGGCCACATGCCCACCTGCGTGAAGATGTGGCTGGTCATGTGCAGGGCATGAGAGTTCCCCGAAATCGTCTTGCCGTAGATGTTGGCAACGCCGAGCGCTCGATCGGCCAGCGGGGCGAAGTCGTAAGCGTGGATCGTGTAGTGCATGCCGCCGGGATGTTCGGGAATCGCTGCCAGGATTGAGGCGAGGAGCGCGCCTGCCCGATTCTGGTCGGGGAATGTCGGATCAGGCGTGGCCGCGCCGAGCAGGGTCAGTGCATGTAGCGCCGTCGCTTCGATGTCCGAGGGATCGGCATTATGAACGCCCTCCCAGCGGTCGCGCAGCGTCTGCAGGCGTTCGAGCTCGGACCGACTCTCGGCATCCTCGTAGTAGCCACTGAGCGCGTGAATGTAGGTGTCGGCGCGATCACTTCGGATCGCCGCGGCTCGCGCCTGGTCCAGCAGTTCGCGACCCACAACGACGTCGGCGTCGCTCACGGTGTCGGGCCAGATCGGGTGCACGAACGACAAGGCCGCGCCCCAGTATCCGATAGCGCATCCGGGCTCGGCCGCGGTGGCCTCCGTGAACTCGGCCTTTGCTTCCCAGAAAGTCATGTTGTGGTACAGCGACATGCCGCGTAGCAGGTGCATATCGGCGGTGGCGCCGCAGTTCACTTCGAGGGCCAACCGGCCGAGGTCGCTGCCATCCGCCGCCAGCACAATAACTGACTCCACGGGAGCTACCGCCATCTCTGGCGTGCTGTCGGTTGCTGTACCGGAAAGGTCCGCGCCGCATGCGACGGTGAGTATGCCCACCAGCAAGGCGATGGCTGCGGCTTCGGTCGAACGGACTTTCTTCATGGGGCCCTCCGGAGGCAGCGTGCGTGGCGTCCATCCCCGGTTACCGGAAAGTGCGCCACGTAGGCTCACGTCCAAGTGCAAATAGACGGCGGCCCACCGTTGAGCTGGAGTCTAACTCGGATCGGCAGGCATGCCTGGGCCCGCCTGTCGATCATGCTCTTCGACTAGAGTGTCGCCAGCCAGACACCGCGTATCAGGTGTTCGCCGTTCCCGAGAATTGACGCGACCAGGAGATCTGCCGATGAATCGATCACTTTGCCGACGCGTGGCTGGCGGCCTCGTCGCCCTGCTGACCCTCGGCGTGATTCACGCCGCGCCCCTAGCGGCAGCTGCCAGCAGCGATTACAACGATCTCGTCGCGATCTTTGATCGGCTGCTCGAGTCTCGCCGGGCACCGATGGTGGACGGGCTTCCCGACTACTCGGCCGACGCCATTGCGGCGCGGCGCGATGCGATCGACCAGTTGCGCGATGCGTTCGAGCAGATCGACACCTCCGGCTGGGGTGTTTCCAAGCAGGTCGACCATACCTTGGTCTGGGCCCAGCTCAATGCAGCGGACTACGAGTTGCGGGTGGTGCGCTCCTGGGCGCGTGATCCAGGGCTGGCCGTGGATCTCGTGCGCCGCACAGCGTATGCTGACGTTTCGTCCGACGAGGCTGATCTCGAGAGCGTCGCCGCTCGGCTGGAGCGCGTGCCGCGAATCGTTGAAGCGGCGCGCGGGTGGCTGACGGCGGCCTCCGGCGAACTCGCCGGCATGGCGGCACGACAGCTGTCGATGTCGGACGGGGTTAACCAGGGAGAGCCGCGCCGAAGCGTTCCCCCTGCCGGGGTGATCGGCTGGTACGAGGATCTCCTGGCGCGCGCCCGGGCCGATGCGCCCGACCTGGTGCCGGCAGCAAGCGCCGCGCTCGAGGCCGTCCGTGGCTACAACACCTGGCTCGTCAACAACCGCGATGCTATGGACGAGCCCGCCTGGGTCGGGCTCGACAACTACGACTGGTACCTGCGCAACGTCTTGCTCATGCCCTACACGTCCGAGGATCTGCGCACCGTGGCCACGCGCGAGCTCGATCGTACCCGTACCTTCTTGGCCATCGAGCGCTACCGCAACCGCGACTTGCCGGAGATCGTCCCCGTGGCGAGCGCCGAAGAACACGCGGCACGCGTGGAGGAGGCCGAAGCCCACATCCGCGCCTTCATGACCGACAACGAGCTCGTGACGATCCCCGAGGGTCTGCCCGACCGCTTTGAAACGGATGCCTTCTGGATTGTCCGCGAGGGCGGCAAGCGACACTTCTGGGAGGAGATCACCTACCGCGATCCGCTCAACAACCACGTACACGCTTCGATTCCGGGGCACCGCTTCGACGGTCTGGTGCAGCGCATGAACACCAACCCGATTCGCAGTCGCTATCGCGACGGAGTACGCGCAGAGGGTTGGGCGTTCTACATCGAGGAGATGTTCCTGCAGGCCGGCATGCTGGACACGCGGCCGCGGGCCAAGGAGTTGTTCTACATCGCGCAGCTCAAGCGTGCAGCGCGCGTTCCGGCGGAGCTGGAAATGCAGACCGGCACCATCGACCTGGCGGCCGCGATCGATTTCCTCGTCGACGAGATTCCGCTCATGGAGCCGGATCTCGCACGCTACGACCTCGCGATTTACCTGCGCCGGCCTACGTACGGCATGAACTACGTCATGGGTAAGGTGCAGCTCGAGGCGCTGCTGTCGGCGCGCGCGCTGCAGCTAGGCGACGAGTTCGACCTGGGCGAATTCCACGACGCATTCCTCGCGGCGGGGCCGATCCCGATTTCGCTCATCCGATGGGAGATGACCGGGCTCGACGACGAGGTGCGGACGCTGCGGAAAGCGGCGGTGCGCTAGCGCGCGCCCCATCCGGCCAGCATGAAAGCCGCGATCATCGCCCAGGTGGCCGAGTACCGGCCGAGTAGGCAGGTCAGCTGCCGCGGTGGGTGGAGTATCCGTGCGGGCTCAGTAGCAGCGGCACGTGGTACTGCTCGCGCGCGGCACCAACTTTGAAGGTGACCTCGACCTGCGGGTAGAAAGTGTCGATGTCGCGACTGCCGAAGTAGTCGCCCGTCTCGAAGACGAGTCGATAGCGGCCCGCGAGTAGCTCGTGCTGGTCCACTAGAAGATCGGCCACCCGGCCGTCGGCATCGGTCGAACCGTTGCCGATCTGGCCCCACGCATCAGCGTTGTGGTGGAGGAGCCGAACCGTCATGTCGGTGGCCGGCTTGCCGGCCGCCACATCGAGAACACGCGTGGTGATTGCGCTCATAGTCCCAAGAGCTTGTCCAAACGGAGATGGGTTAGCAACCGCTGTTGCGCCGCGGCAACCTCCAGTTCGAGTTCGGGAGCGTGCCGGACGCGGCGTTCCAGCGCGGTCAGCATCTCTGCCGCAGACTTGCCGGCGGCGCTAATGAGGAAGATGTAGCCGAACTGGTCGAAGTACTCAGAGTTGGCCTCGGCGAGCCGTGCACGATCGGCCTGGTCCGCACTATCGAGCCCGGCCCGTTCATCGGCGGACCGGTCACTGCGGTTGTCGGAAGCTGTTCCCGCCGCCGACTCACCGATGCGTGGATGGGTCGCGAACGCTTCCAGCCAGTCGTCGGGTTGCAGTTCGTCGAGGAAGTCATCAGCTGTCAGGTGAACTTGCGGCGTGCCCGAGAACGGTCGCGCTGCGGCCATCGCCTGTGCCCACGTGCGCGACCCGCAGCATTGCCGGAGGGCAGTGGTGGCCTCGTTGTCGGCGAGAGAGTTGAGGTTGTCCAACGCGACGCTCACGTCGCCTTAGCTCCTGATCTCGTCATGGCGCGACGTGGCCCAGAAGTCGTAGCCGGGCCACGCCTCCGTCCGGGAAGATGTTGAGTCGCGCGTGCGTCGCGAGTCGCGCGGCAGCGCTCAGGTCGAACCGGTGAATGTAATCGGCTTCGAGCTTGGTCTCGCTGAGCACCTCGTGCCACGCGGCCTGGGCTGGATCCGCGCCGGCATCGAGCGTGGCCAGTTCGAGACTGCACCGGTCCGGATAGTTTCCTTTGAAGTGCGACGTGTGAAGTTCAGCACCATTCACGGTGCCGGTGCGCCCGAGCGCGAACACGCACCAGTCGTGGCCGGGGCCGCGTCGGCGCTGCGTCTGCCAGCCGTCGTGCATGCCCAGTGAGGCGCCCGGCAGGAGCATGTTCTCTGGAGCGCTGTAGAAGCGATCGCTGCAGTCGACCACGGTGCCGCCATGCCGCACTTCGACGAGGTCGACCGGCCCGTCGTCCAGCAGAACCCGGTCCCAGTCCGGCACGACGTCGCCATAGGCACGCAGGCGGGCGACCCCGCCGTCCGGGTAGATGTGAAGCCTCAGGTGCGAACACTGCGGCGCGTCGGCAACCGAGAAGCGGTGCACGCTGTTGCCCTTGAGCGCCGACTCCGCCAGGAGCGGCGACCATGCCGCCGCCGCCTCAGGGTCACCTACTCCGAACCAGCCTTCGATCGAGCAGGATTCCGGGTAATTGCCAGTGAAGAAAGCCGTGTCCACGACGAAGTCAGTGATCTGGCCCACCGCACCCAGTCTGACCACGCACCAGTCGTGTCCTGGCGTGCGCCGTCTGCGCGACTCCCAGCCGTCCATCCACTGGCCGCGGTCGGTGTACTCGCCCTCGCGCCAGACGGGGTCTGCCGGGTTGATGAGGTTCTCTTTCTCGGCGAAGAAGTCGTCCGTCGCCTCGACTACGACGCCGCCCAGACGCGCCGACACGAGGTCGACGCGGCCGAAGAAGTCGCTCTGGTCTGTCTGGGTCACCAGTTGGGACCTCCGCCACTGGGGCAGCTAGGCGCAGGCCTTGCCGCGTTTCGGGTCGGCGAATGCGCCGTCCGCAGAATTTCCGCGATGGTATACCGGCGTGCCGCGAACAGAGGTGGCCTGCACTGATCCGCGCGGTGTCCGTCCCGCGTAGGGAGTGACTCTGGCGCCCGGCACCGCGCGTGGTCGGAGGCGATCAGATCGAGGATGCCGGAGTCGAACACAGCCCAGAGTGCCCCTATCGCGAGTTGTAGATCTCGCCGTTGGCATCCACATACTGCTGGAACACATCGCGGGCCTCGGCTCCACAGACTTCTCGCACCACTTCGATGTCTCGCGAGCGGAGGGATGCTTCCCAGTCGTCCGCGCGATCGCCCTCGTCGAAGCCGATGGCGCCTGCGTCTTCGTTGGTCGCGCCGCAAACCAGCCGCCGGATTCCGGACCAGGGGATCGCACCCAGGCACATCGCACAGGGTTCGCAGCTGGTGA
>Ga0114999_10004475_pt1 | contig 16893 bp, 18 predicted proteins | sample ArcticOcean_MG_C_3_FD_89820 | JGI IMG/M metagenome (GOLD analysis project Ga0114999, IMG submission 89820) | Marine microbial communities from western Arctic Ocean - ArcticOcean_MG_CB8_126 | ecosystem: Environmental > Aquatic > Marine > Oceanic | place: Arctic Ocean: Canada Basin | collected...
CAGGGTTCAAAATTCACCAGCAAAACAATGTTTGGATAAATCTAGAGTCTAGGCTGGCTGCAAAAAACAGTCCCTTCTGGCTTATAATCATCTTCACTCACCAACCCAAATAGTGCCCCTTGAGTACGTCCATCCACAATATAACTCTGAATACCGTTACGCAGTGCATTCATACATGCTTCGACTTTCGGAATCATTCCTCTCGTTACGACTCCCGATGAAAGTAATTCTTCACCGCGCTGCATATCCACTGCCTCTAATAACTTACCTTCAGCATCCAGGATTCCTCGAACATCTGTCAAAAACACAAGCATGCTAGCATTCAATTCAATCGCTATATGCGCAGCAGCTGTATCCGCGTTCAAGTTCAACAACCCCGAATCAGAAACATGCTGCCCTGCATTTTCGACGGCTAAAGGGGCAACAACTGGTATAAACCCATGATTAAGCACTAACTTCAAAATAGAACTATCAACCGAGGTTACATTACCGACCAATCCAAGTCTTGCATCAAATGTTTGCCCCCTCAATAGCCCTCCATCAGCACCACTTAACCCTATTGCCTTCCCCTCCTGATGAGCCAATTCTGCAACTATTTGTTTATTAATCAACCCAGCCAGAACGGCAACGGCTACGTCCAGACTCTGGCTAGTAGTAACTCGTAACCCTTCAACAAATTCAGTCTCTACTCCCTGTTTCTCTAGCCAATCCGAAATAGTGCTACCTCCACCATGCACCACCACAACGGGCAACCTCAAACCCTGAAGTCTTACCAAATCACGAATAGTGGTGTCATGTTCTCCTAAAGTACTACCTCCTATTTTTACAACAACTGGATTCATGCCCCAATTACCTCCGTGCTATCTCGATATATACAGAACATTCTGTTAAGAAATCCCTTTGGATATACGCTCAGCAAGTTCCGCCATGTATTCATTATCATGAAACTTAGCAACTCTCTTGTCTTTCAATGCTAACAGCGCCTCCCTATGTTCTGTGGTCGTACGGGCACGAGCAAAAGTTTCACTTGATTTACGCCAAACACTGGCAACATCATTCGCCACAACATCATCCCAAATCAACCGTTTTATAGTTGCAAGTGTAGACATTGGGTTTGATGCTATTTCTCCAGCCAATTTCACAGCAGCAGGCACAAGCTCACCAGGCTCATATAATCTACGGATCAATCCAAATTCCTGACATTCTGCTGCAGTGTAAATTCTGCCTGTAAGCATCATTTCTCGGGCATTGTGCAACCCAATCACGCGGGGTAACATCCAACTGCTCCCAATTTCTGGGGTCAATCCAATAGCAGCAAACCTCATCGAAAATCTTGCCTCAGTAGAAGCAAGCAAAGTATCAAATAATAAAGGTCCGGTCATTGCCATTCCAACCGCTATCCCATTGATCGCTCCAATTATTGGCTTGGATTCCATCAAAAATTGAGGCTCAAAGGCACTTTGCCTCTTCCGTGCTGGTTGGGGTTTAGGCTGCCCCTCTTGAAAAGTAGCATTGAATCCACCCACATCTGCCCCAGCACTATAGGCTCTACCGTTACCGGTACTAACAATTGCCCCAACCTCAGGATCCTCATTTGCTTCCTCAATAGCCAAGCGGAACTCGGTACTCATGGCGTCATTGAAGGCATTTAACTTTTCAGGACGATTAAACCGGATCACTGATACTCTACCAACACGCTCCACTTCAATAGTTTCCCATTTAGCCATATTATCCCCCTGAATATATTGATCTCTTACAAGCCGATATCAAGTGGTATATACACTATTCAACCGTACATACTCTTCAGTCATATCGCTACTCCAGGCAGTCGCATTATGATTTCCTAATTTGAGATCGATCCGAAACGTAATATTGGAACTTTCCATCGCAGCAACTACTGCATCCTTAAAGAACGGTATCGGCATGCCGTCTTCCATAATACAAATCTTATTCACAAACAACGCTAGTGTTCCCTCTCTCACCTCACACCCACTACGTCCTAAAGCTGCTAAGATTCTTCCCCAGTTCGGATCGTGCCCGTACACAGCACTACGAACCAAAACTGATCCGGCAACAGTCCTAGCTGCCAAACGCGCATCTAGGATAGTAGCGGCATTCATGACATCCACCTGGATTACTTTCGTACCACCTTCAGCATCACGAATAATCTCTTTGGCCAAATACTCACAAACGTGACTGAGTGCCCGTTGAAACATAGTAAATTCTTCTGATGCGTCTTGAAGTTCAGGTGTCCCCGATGCTCCGTTAGCCATCACTATAACGGAATCATTAGTGCTCGTATCGCCGTCAACAGTTATCATATTGAAAGATAAATCAACAGCAATATGAAGTGCTTTATTCAGCAACTCGTTTGATATGGATGCATCAGTTGTGAGGAAAGACAGCACAGTAGCCATATTAGGATGTATCATAGCAGCGCCTTTAGCTATCCCTCCGATACAAACTCGTTTTCCGTCCAGTTCAAAATATACCGCTATTTCTTTGGTCCTCTTATCTGTTGTAGTAATGGCCGTTGCAAGCGCATGTCCATGCTCTGATGATATTTGCAGTTCCTGAATTCCTTTGTCCACTAATGCCATAGGTAATTCAACTCCGATTACTCCAGTGCTACAAAATAACAACTCATTAGGCTCAATATTGAGCCGTTGAGAAGCAATTAGCGTCGCCTGCGAAGCATCAACCATTCCCTGAATTCCTACACACGCATTAGCACACCCGCTGACTGCTAGGATTCCACGACTCCGCCCTAATGCAATACGCTGCTCACATAAACGAACAGATTCAGATCGAAGGACGTTTTGCGTAAACACTCCAGCCACTGTACACGATACATCTGAAAGGATTATTCCAACATCCAATTTTTCTAAATCAGTTGAAAAAACATCTGAGTATGTCTTGATACCGGCATATGCTGCTCCCGCTTGATACCCTGAAGGGGTTGTTATAGTGCCTCCCGAAATTTCGCTGAAATCCAGACTGACCATCCTAAACCTCCCTGATCTCTTCCGTCACTTGGCTCAAACGTAAATGGGGTTTGTCTCAACTAAACTCTATTAGATTGCCCAGTATACATTATACCGTTGCAGACTATGGACATAATATGGCAACTTCTCCGATTGCACCTAGGCAGAAGCCCCTCTGGTAATATACCCAACATCCCTAGCGTCTTGACAACTTAGGATGCAAATGACATAGTCGGTCATGTATGTTAATGTTACGTTAAATGGCATCGCCGATGTGACTAACTAGCATCAAAATAGCACCTCGGAGTTTTTTTAGTAAGTCCGACATCTCAACCAGACACCCCCCAACACTCAAGTTAGGTATAAAAGGAATTGAGCAATATGAGTACACCAGCTGAGCAACTTGATCGGGTATTCAACCCAAAGGTCGTAGCAGTTGTAGGAGCAAAAAAAATAAATAATTACAACTGGCTCCGTGCCCATGGACCATTTCAACAAGGAGAAGGTCGGAATGGGAAGATATACCACGTAAACATTGACGAAAGCGAATGGCCTGGTGCAGAAGAATTAGGTTTCGAGAACGTCAAAAGCATACAAGATATCCCTGAGGACATCGACTACGTCTGCATATCGGTGCCAAATACTGTAGTCCCCATAATTTTGAGAGACTGCGCAGCAAAAAAAGTAGCTGGGGCGCATATCTTCGCTGCAGGATTTGCCGAAATGCACACTGAACAAGGTGAACAACTCGAACAAGCCGTCTACGACATAGCAACTGAAGCTGGGATCGCCTTAGTAGGGCCGAACTGTATGGGATTATACATACCTGAAATTGGCATCAGACCCACCCCCGATATGCCCTATACGGGAACTCCAGGATATTTCAGCTACCTATCGCAAAGTGGTACCACAACAATGTCGATAGGATCTGCTGCTCCTCACCACGGAATAGACGTATCTAAAGGGATAAGTTTCGGAAATGGAACGGTCCTAGATTCAACTGATTATCTGCGGTACTTAGCCGATGACGACCAAACTGAAATGATTGGCATGTACCTTGAGGGCATGAAAGACGGACAAGAATTCTTCGAAGCTCTAAGGTACACGATCCAAAAGAAACCCGTTCTGATATGGAAAGTAGGCCAAAGTGACGAGGCAGCTAGGGCCGGAATGGCTCACACCGGTAGCGCCGCTATACCTGCTGATGTATGGAAAGCAGTCTTAACGCTTAGTGGAGCCATAGGGGTGACAAGTCTTGAAGAAATGCTTGACACAGCCATGATACTGCGGAGGCTAGAGCAAACGGGACCTAACGTCGCTCTGATCACTGTTTCTGGAGGTCATTCAGGGAAAATCGCTGAAGTCTTTGGTGGACAAGGATTCCATATACCTTCTCCAAGTAGCGAGTCGCTAGCTGCTATTGAAGAATACAGCTCCCGGGTTGGGGGAAGCTTCAGCAACCCATTTGAAGGACCTAGTGTAAGAGGTGAAGAGGCTACGCTTAAAACTCTCGAGATACTCGCCCAGGACGATAATTTTGACCTGATCGTAGTGGAAATATCTGCTGGGGCCGCAGATAGGGATAAAGACTTCGTTGAAAACCGAATTAAGACCTTACAGACATTGGCTACCAAAACGACTAAACCAATATTAGTAACTGTCACCTCAGACATTCCATTCTCGGAAAACACAGACAAGCCTGGAATTGCTAGAAAATTCTTGGACGCAGGATTCCCCGCAATAGTAGAAATGGAAGCAGCAGCTCGGGCTATGTCCAACGCAATGGGTTACTGGGCAAGGCAAAGGATCTTCTAAGATTAGGGAACTAAAGCCTTCATTATCTGACAACTAGGGAACGAAAGGATCTGACACGAAAGAGGCTTGCTGCGTGGGATCCTGACACGTTCTCATCCATTGCATGCTTACATCAAAGTCAAAATATGGATAACTCCATGAATTCCCCAAAAAGCCCTCGAATATTCTACGGTTGGTGGATCGTTCTTGCAGGAGCAACAATGATGCTCCTGATGGGAACTTTCTCTTACTACGGTATGGGCATTTTCCTAACGCCGATACTAGAAACCAACGGATGGCAGGCTGCACAAATTGCGACAGCCCTCTCAATAGCTCGACTTGAGGGAGGGGTGATGGCACCTCTCATGGGTTACCTCATTGACCGATATGGGCCACGCGTATTAATGCTTGTGGGGGTCATCGGTTGTGGCGCTGGGTATATCCTCTTGAGCAGGGCTGGCCAGCTTCCGGTCAGCGATAACATGCAGTTACTCTATTTCTACCTTGTCTATATTTTGTTGGTTCAAGGTGGTGTCAGTGCTGGCATGGGCAACGCCCCAACTGCTGCAGTTGCAAACTGGTTCACGCGCAAAAGATCTACCGCCATGGGAATAGTGAATCTGGGGCTGAGCCTTGGGGGCATTCTGGCTACGCCTCTTGCATGGGTAATTTCAAAATGGGGATGGCGTACCGCTATGTTAGGCGGGGGCGGTTTGATATGGGCTCTTGGGATCCCTTTGGCCACCTTGGTACGACATAGACCTGAAGACTACGGATTGCTACCTGATGGGGACAAACCAGAGCCATCTGACCAAACAAACACTTCCTCAGGTGGGCAACAAGCACAAAATACTAACTCCACTGAAGTTGAATTCAGCGCTAAACAAGCAATAAGAACGATGGCTTTCTGGGCAATCGCACTCATGTTCTCATCACGGATGTTCGTAACGGGATCAGTAGCATTATTTCTAGTTGCAATGCTACAGGACCGAGGAATGAGCCATGTTGAAGGAGCGCAAATCTTAAGTCTGATGGCACTCCTTGGAATGCCTGGGAGGGTCGGCTTTGCTTGGCTAGGAGACCGATTTGACAAACGAAAGGTCATCGCATTTTGCTTCGTTTTTCAGTCCACAGGACTAATCCTGTTTACCCTACTACCCGGTCCCGTTGGCATTGCTTGTTTCCTGATACTCTACTCACCAACATACTCTGGGGTACTGCCTCTGATACCCGCATTACAAGCGGACTACTTTGGAAGACATCGATTCGCAACAATCCGAGGACTTATGTCACCCGTAGGTACAATAAGCATGGTTTCGTCTCCTATAGTGGTTAGCCTAATTCGTGATCACTACGGCAGTTACGACCCCGCTTTCATGTTCCTCGGGGTTCTCAACGTGTTGGCTTTAGTATTCATAGCTATTACCAAAAAACCCATCCTCTCAAAGCCAGCGTAAACCTACTCAACACTTTACCCCCATCATAAGTACGTCCATTGACTGGATGAATTACACTACCAGAAAGAATTTATACCTGCGGCACATAAATTTACTAGGAGGAAACTAATGTTAGAACAATTTCACGTTCCAGAACAGGACGCTGTACGTGTAAATGAGGATTCTCTTCGCAATATGGTGGTGTCGCTATTTGAAAAAGTTGGTGTGCCCTCAGATGACGCTACACTAGGTGCCGACGCACTAGTTACCGCAGACTTACGAGGCGTAGACAGTCATGGTGTTTCAAACATGCTCCGTTACTATATAGCAGGATTCAATAACAGAGATATAAACACCAACCCAACAGTAAAAACCGTAAGGGAAAGTCTAGCAACAGCAACCCTAGATTGTGATGGGGGCCTTGGTATAATTATCGCTCCCAAAGCAATGGATATAGCAATCGAAAAAGCCAGACACACTGGTATGGGGATGGTCACTATGAGAAATGGACGTCATTTAGGAATGGCGTCCTATCACGCAATGAAAGCTTTAAAACACGATATGATAGGTGTATGTATGACTGCAGTTGGCCCAGCGGTAGTGCCAACTTTCGGGAGAGAACCTCGACTAGGAACAAACCCCATTGCGGTGGCAGTCCCAGCAGGAAACCAACACCCTTTTGTATTGGATTTCGCTACAAGTGTGGTACCCGTCAATAAAATGAGATTAGCGGAAAGAATAGGCTCCTCAATCCCTGGAGGATGGGTCGCAGATACTACTGGAACTCCCATCATGCAAGAGGGGCCAGCACCAGAATACGCTCCGGGACAACTCAACCTTCTTCCACTAGGCAGCAACCGCGAAGGAGGATCTCACAAAGGCTACGGGCTCGCTGGTCTTGTTGAGATTCTCTGTGGCATCTTATCTGGAGGAGGGTTTGCTGGAATGGGAGGCCAAAGAGGTGATTCAAGACACATGGTAGCAGCATATAGCATAGACGCATTCTCTCCAGTAGATGAATTCAAAGAAATGATGGATGAATGGATGGAATATCTCAAGGCCACACCTCCTGCAGAAGGACACGAACGAGTCCTTGTTCCAGGACAACCGGAATACGAAGCGGAAACTGATCGTCGGGCTAAGGGAATACCGTTACACAAAGAAGTTATCCAATGGTTTCGTGATATCAGTCAGGAATTAGAAGTACCCTACACACTGGAACCCACAATAAGTTAGTCTGACCATCAGCAATTTAGAATCTGCCTAATAAACTTATGCCTCGTTGGTAAATTTACGGAGAGCATCAATCATGGTCTCCGCGGAAATAAATCTGTCTTTGGAATGGTATTTAGTCGCCTCTCGTACTATCTCTCCTAAAGGTTCAGGAATCAACAGGATCAAAGATTCGATCTCATCAAAACCACTAGGTACTCTGCCATTCAACATTTCTAGCATCACGATCCCCACAGAATAGAGATCCACTGTCGGGGATAATTCAGTGGGGGAGTTAAAGTTTTCACGCTCCGGAGCTAAATACTCCAATGTTCCCCGAAATAGTCCTCCATCATTCAACTGAACTAATCGAGCAACCCCAAAGTCAGCCAATTTGACAACGCCATGCACATCAATAAGTATATTCGAAGGTTTGATATCCCCATGGATGACTCCATGTCGATGAACTACTGACAAGCCCTCAAGCAATTGTATGGAAATCGATGCACACGTCATTGGGGATATTAGTGGATCATCATCCCGTCTTGAGTATATAAGTTGACTAATAGTATTCCCTTCAATCCATTCCATAACAATGTAAGGCCCTCGGATTGCATCAGCACCTACTTCCAGTATGCTCACGATATTTCGATGCTGAATCTTAGATAAAATAGCAGACTCAGAGACGATATCTTCGATATCATTGTCCCTCATTAAGGCCGACATTATTGAGACAGCAAATGAGTGCATTTCATCCTCTAGGACTTTCAATGCAACTTTTTCTCCTGTAAGTGGATCAAGGGCCTCATATACCGATGTCTGCGATACAGTTTGTTCGGTACTCACTTCTTGAAGCACAGTAAATCTTCCTATCCTCTCTGGAACTCCTTTGGGTCTATTTTCGTAACTGAATTCGTGATCCCTCAAGAGCCTCTCCAATTTTGTGTCCTCGCCTTGCTACCCAAATGCAACAAGAAGAACACTCGCATCATCTCCGAATTGTGTTGCCGTTGAAGCTGTTTGCACTAAGCACCGAACAGCATTTTCAAGTCGATTCTCTTTCCCCAAAATAGCCATTATCTGCTTAATTTCTAGAGCCTTGTACACCCCATCAGACAACAATATCAATCTATCTTGAGCTTGTATTCTCAACATAGTAGTGAACGGGTGCAAAGGATCTCCTGAGCCTAATGCCTGGGTAAGATATTCCCCATCCGCTGTTATATGATCCACTGTCAGTTGGCTCAGACTATCATTCCGTAACAAATAGCAACGACTGTCACCAATATGTACTAGGTACAAACAATTATCTACCAACACAGCGCCAGTGATAGTCGCCCCCATTAAACTGCGATGTGGATCATTATGAAATGCCTCACCAGAAAATCCGAAATTATATACCGCTGTATCAAGCTCAGCAACTAATTCCCGGAGATATTGTGTCCAATCCTCTGAAAACCTAACTAGGTCAAAATAGGATAGTAAAAAATGGTCCAGAAATCCTTGAACAATGAGACGGCTAGCCTGCGTGCCACTCACATGGCCTCCCATACCATCGGATATTACCCAAATACCACTAGGTCCTCGGTTACGCAAACGAAGATTGAGCATACCCGTTGTATCTTGATTTTGAGTATGGGTCAGCGAAATTTCAGACGCTGTTGCAGTCTGAGTGTCAATTATCACACCAGCCTCACAAGGGTTCTATTTAGGCAACTGAAAAGTTTCAGCAGCTATATCACGTATATGCTCACCGATAGAAAGCGAGGCAGTAGCAGCTGGAGATGGAGCGTTAAGCACATGAATCGAGCGATGACTAGATACTATTCTGAAATCATCAACTAAATTCCCTTGTGAGTCGACAGCTTGTGCTCGCACACCAGCACCAGCACGAACCAGATCAGATGAGCCAATTTCAGGCATCATTACCCTGAGAGCATCAATAAAGGCTGACTTACTCAAAGAGCGATAGAATTCTCCCATTCCTGTCTTCCAGTATTTCCCAACCATTCGCCAAAACCCACCAAATTTGAGTGTTGCAACAAACTCACTAGGATTGATATCAAGATGCCGGTACCCTTCACGTGCCCATGCCAGAACGGCGTTTGGTCCTGCCTCAACTGATCCACCAATTCTCTTTGTGAAATGCACCCCAAGGAAAGGGAATTCTGGATTCGGCACCGGGTATATAAGTCCATTAACTAAATATGATCTCTCCGGTCTCAATACATAATATTCCCCACGAAAGGGTATAATTCTTAGTCCTGTATTCAATCCCATCTTCTCAGCAAGTTGATCTGCGTATAAGCCAGAGCAATTTATAAGATATTGAGATTCAAGATCACTAGTAGTCGTCGAAACATGGATTTTCCCATTCAACTCGGTTACACCAAGAACCTCAGTTCCTAATATAAGCTCGACTTGATCCTCTTGCATTAAGGAAGAATATGCCTGCGCCACCTTGGAATAATCCACGATACCTGTGGCTGGACATCTGATAGCACGAACCCCAAAGGCATGGGGTTCGATATCGGCCAATTGGGAAGAGTTGATTACTTCTAAGCCCTCAATACCATTGGCAATCCCTCGTTGGTAAAGGTTTTCCAAAGCAGAGATTTCAGCATCGCTAGTCGCCACCACGACCTTCCCCACTAGCTCATAGGGTATGTCATGCTCGTCGCAGAAGTTCCGAAGTTTTTTTCCACCATTGACAGAAAACCCAGCTTTCTGAGACCCAGGGCGATAATACAAACCAGCGTGGATGACTCCACTATTGTGCCCGGTTTGATGTAACGCAATGCCATCTTCTTTCTCCAGAACAACTATCTTAGTCTTCGGATAGGATTTTTTTAGCGCCATAGCAGTCGCAAGTCCCACGATTCCACCACCTACGACGACGACATCATAATTGCGAACATTCCCCATGATCATTATTCCCTTGAAGCTATTTCAACAGAGACATTACATCTCAAGCAATTAACCTATACCAAAGCATTAGTCCTAAACATCTGGATCGGTGAATTTCTCTTGATCCGGGTCTTGCAACCCTTCTGCCTTAAACAACTGTCCGTTCTTACTATAACCCCTCGCTATTCCTTCGATCATCTGTAAATGCCGCTCATTAGTTTGACCTCTTACGTCAGCAGGCGCTCCTACTACAAAGGAATTCGGTGGAATTTCCTTCCTCTCCAAAACCACCGACCCTGCAGCTACTATTGAATGGTGCCCTACTATCGCATCACCATTGACAGTAGCCCCATTGCCCACGAGGCAATGGTCCTCAAGCGTTTTTGCGTGGCATATCACATGATGCCCTAATGTTACATAATCTCCGTAAGAAGCTTCACTGTCTGCGTGAACAACGCAGTTATCTTGTATATTTACATACTTCCCAATCTTTATCTTATGAACATTCCCACGTATTATAGTTCCAGGCCAGATACTAGAACCTTCACCTATTTCGACGTTACCAACTACATACGCTGCTTCACTAACAAAAGCATCCGGATGTATTTTCGGTGTAAACCCTCCAAAACTGCGGATCATACTTTTCTCCTTTCAGTCAACTATTGTCACTTCTACTCTTTGGTTCAATTCTCACCACTATCAGGCTGGATGGTGGTGATGTTCCCCTCCAGGAGCTCTATTCCATACCTCAAGTAGCATTCCTAAACAAGATCTAGGATGGAACCAAGCAACAACCGTTTCCGTCTCTCCTCTGGGAGGAATAGATCCAATTTGAATTACTCCGTTTTCTACTGCCTGATCCGTGAATCTATGTACATCTGGAGCATAAGGACAAGTGTGATGATAAACAGCCCCATGTGTAGCCCTCTGTGCAACAAGCCGAGCAGTACCGCTATCGTCAGTAGTCGGGTGACTTATCTCTATGACCGATCCACCAACCGGGTATTCCAACAAGTGAACTGGATCATCAGCTGCACCTTTTTCTCGCTTCGGATCCGGACCTTCTTGCCCCCTCTCAGCCGATTTATCCTCTGAGAAACCAAATATATCCGACCAAAGATGCCTAGACTCCTCGGCACTCCGAGCTGCTATCCCCACGTGCGCCATACCTGTCAAATTGCCGTTGCCTAAGAAATGAGGATGTGCGTAGTAGTTATCTTCTGCCATTATTTGAATACCCAGTCCCAAGACAGAGGTGGGCTCCAGAAAAACTGACTGCTGTCCTTTTAGTTCTTCTTGAATTTTCACACCACGATCCACTAATATTTGCAGATCTACCGCAAAATTATCAGAAGCCAAAGAGATGTAATAAATTCCCCCTCTACCTCCAGTTGATGCTAAAAACTGACCGGGGAGACTGTCCTCGGAGTTAGGCTTCGCTACCTCATACCGCATCTCGCCAATTGGGAATTCTAATATTGAAGTATTACCATACCCAGGGTCACCGTCAGGCGACGGAGTTCTGTGCTCGTCGACCGCCAATCCAAAGCCGTCGGCCAAAACCTTTCTAGCGTTATCAAGATCAGGGGTCACAATCCCCACATGGTGAATTCTTGTGAAAGCCATCCCATACCTCCATACATTATACTAAAACATGTCCATTATAGACCTTCCCCCCCCCAAACACAAAAAGAACACAGCAGACATTCTCACTCTGTAGCTGATAGCAACCCATTTTACTGCTATTCCAAATCGACACACTAGAATAACAAATGCAAATTGCTGTACCATACAGTCCACCCGATGATATAATTTCGCTCAGTATGTGAACCCACGAAGACTGTACAAAATGGGAACTGTTTACACCCCATAAAATACTCTTCTTATTACAAATTATTACAAAAGTCCTGACTTATAACTGAAGGAGTCAACCGTGGAAATCGCCAAGAACGTTTATCAATGCCATATTGAAAATGAAAAAAATGCCCAAGTCATGCACCCCGGGGGCAGTAACGTCTACTTCATCGGCGATCCTAAACAGGAAATGATACTGCTAGACACAGGGGAACACAGCAGGCGTTGGACCAAAACGATAACGAATTATTACGAGCACCTCGGAAAACCCAAAATGACGTCAATAGTCATTACCCATGGACACGGTGACCACACTGGAGGTATAGAGCGACTCCAAGAAATCATGCAATGCCCTGTGAGATGCCATCCCAAGCTAGTAAAAGGTCTACAAACATTCGTGGATGACGAAGATATGATCGTCAAATTACAATCAAGAGAAATACTTCGTACCGGAGGAGATGTCTCTCTGCGAGCAGTATTTACACCAGGTCATTCTGATGATCATGTATGCTATTACCTATCTAGGGAAAAGATTCTTTTTACAGGCGACATTATACTTGGAAATTCTCCTTCAACAGTTTCGGACCTCGCAGATTACATGAAATCTCTAGAACAACTCGGGAAATTACGAGTCGACACCATATGCCCAGCGCACGGACAGGTGGTATCTCAACCAGCAGGACAAAAATTAAAACGAGCGGGAAACATGCGAATCCAATGGTATATCGACCATCGCCAGCTACGAGAGAACCAAATACTCGGAGCACTAGAAAAAGGAATCATCGACATCGAGAAAATCGTCAGAGAAATCTATCCTAAGAATCTCAAGAAGAAACTACGTAAACCAGCAGCCGGAAATGTAAAAACTCATTTAGATAAACTATCAAAAGAGAAACGCATCCAAGAGAAACCTGCTGAGTACACTATAAACAACAAATAAAGGCTACTCTGGTCGTTCTGGCAAAATCTCTCAACTGTGTGGAACCCCCTATTTGGGTTTGCTAAAACTTGCACGTTGCGAAATTAGGTGCTCAACTGTGATCCTGATGGTATCTCGAACAATACATTATTCAAGATGGAAACATTTACTCTGTGCCGGTTTTGGCACTATCGTTCTAGTGTTGAGCGCAAGGTAAAACCGGCACAGAAGGTCCTCGAGGACCAAAGGAGGACCATAATCATGGATGGGGAAGCGGACTAGAGCTGCACACCCATAGCGGATAGTGAACGGCATTCCCAATAAGCAACCCTACAAATAGTCTTGCAAAGCCCAGGGCCAGTGGTTTACGTTTAACAACGACTAAGCACCTAGCGTCCAAGCAAATCGTCGTGAGTTCAACTCCCCTGTCCGGTCCCATGTTTTGTATCTGAGCAGATTGGCAAGTATAAAACATGACACCGATATTGCTGGCCACTTTATTGTTGGCTACTTTTCTCCAAAGCCATAGTGGCCTCCATCGCCGCAATTGCCACCTGAATCTGATCTGATTCCGGGACATGAGTGGTAATCTTCTGAAGCCACAATCCTGGAGTAGAAGTAATTTTACCTACCCAACTGTTCCCATGCATCGCACTCCACTTTATTACTTCATAACTAAACGAAGCAATAACTGGTATAAAAACCACACGGAGAACTGCACTAACAAAAATGGATTCAGTGTGCATCACTGAGAAAACTACTAAAGCCACTAGCATCACCGTCAACAAAAATGCAGTACCACATCGAGGATGTTCCTTAGGGTACTTCCTTATGTTGTCAATGTTGAGAGCGTCGCCATGCTCAACCGCATGAACTGTCATGTGCTCTGCCCCATGATATTCATACACCCGTCGGACATCGGCCATTCTACCAATTGTCCAAACATAGAGAATGAGCAATAACAGCCTTGTTAAACCCTCAATGGTATTAACGGCTATCGAACTCATTTCAACGAAGTTCCCAAAAAGTCGGGCAATAAACAGGGGAGATAGGAAAAATACGCCTACGCCTATGAGAGCCGAACTCATCAGTGTAAGGGTGATGGCCCAATTAGAGAGAGGCTCAGAGCCTTCTTCTTCCTCAACAGCAAGATTGGCAGATCGTGTCAGAGCCTTTACCCCAACAACAAGAGTCTCACCGAGGACTAAAATGCCCCTTAGAAATGGGATTCTTCTGCGCTTTCCCGTGCTGAAAGGAGGAAGTGGACATTCTTCCGAATAGATGGTGTTGTCGGGCAACCTCACGGCCAAAGCAGCCCTCGAGGTCCCTCTGATCATTACGCCCTCTATCAAGGCTTGACCGCCGTAGGTAGGAGAAGGTCGCTGCTCAGTCATTGTTAGTGAACTATCGCCGTTTCTTTAACATCTACGCATCATCACTCAGGCTGAAACGACGTCGCAGCCGCTCAACTCTGCCCTCAGTATCAACTATTCTTTGCTCCCCGGTAAAGAAAGGATGACATTTGCTGCAGATTTCAATTCGCAATTCCTCTTTGGCGGCACCTGTGTTGAAAGTGTTGCCGCATGAACATACTATCTTAGCTTGTTCGTAATATGAAGGGTGTATGTCTGGTTTCATTGTTCGCTCTCATAGTTCACTTCGACTGGATATACACTCGCTCGTTTCCGGAATTTAGTGGCATGTTCAAAACGTACCACTCCACCTAATTTGGCAAATAACGTGAAATCACGACCAAGACCCACATTGTTTCCTGGTTGAATCTTCGTTCCTCTTTGCCTCACAAGTATCGTGCCCGCATTGACTCTCTGCCCATCACTACGCTTAACGCCCAAGCGTTGACCTGGTGAGTCTCTTCCATTACGACTACTTCCACCACCCTTTTTATGTGCCATATCAATTAACCATCCTGACCTGGAGCAAGGATCTTATTTATCTTAACCTTGGTATAGCCCTGTCGATGTCCCTGCTTTTTCCGGTATCGCGTCTTAGCTTTATACTTGAAAACCACAATCTTTTTGTCTCGTCCATGTTCCTGAACTTCAGTAACCACCCTGGCTCCCTCAACTCCTTGAGACCCATTGCCCACCAACAGCGTGTCACCTTGTGAAAGAAGCAAAACATCCTCAAATGTCTTAGTTTCTCCTAGTTCAATATCCAAACGATCGACATGTATGGAAATACCTTCAGATACTTTATACTGTCGCCCATCGGCCCTAATTATCGCGTAATCATTCATAACCAAGCTATTCTAGTTGTAGGCTATCCTTGATGTCAAGGCAACAAATTGACCACACTTATGTATACTGCGCTTACTATAAAATAAAAGGTGCCAGAAGGATAAATCATGATCATAGATCCACGAAGTAACGAAAATTTCTACTACGCACTGACAGGTGTCGTTATTCCACGCCCTATAGCTTTCATATCTACAATTTCTGAATCTGGAAGTTTTAACTTGGCGCCATTTTCATTCTTCAACGCCATATCCTCGAATCCCCCAACCGTTGCTATATCCATCGCTCGCAACACCCCCTCCAAACCAAAGGATACGCTGGCTAATATCGAAGCTACTGGAGAATTCGTGATCAATATCGTGGTAGAAAGCATAAGTGAAGCGATGAACAAAACCGCCGCTGAATATCCCGCAGAAACCAATGAATTCGAAATCGCAGGACTGACTCCTGCCCCATCAGCGATGATAAAGCCTCCTCGTGTACTCGAATCCCCCGTAAATTTGGAATGCCAACTTAACCAAGTCATCGCAATAGGTCAAAATGAAACAGAATCCGGATTAGTACTCGCTGAAGTGGTTGCAATACACTTAGACGAAAAAATCATTACTGACAACAGAGTAGACCCTAGAAAATTGAAAGCGATTGGACGAATGGGAGGGAGTGATTATTCACATACCAACAGCATTTTTACACTCGTGAGACCAACCTACAAACCAGAATTATAACACTATGACCAACAAATCAGAAGAAAGTCTGTTTCACAACATAGTCCATCTTCATATAGGGAACGAGCACTTCAGGCACACGGAAGGATCCATCCACTTGCTGGTAGTTCTCAATGATAGCAATCAAAACCCTTGGGACCGCTAACCCTGAACCGTTTAGGGTATGTGGGTACTGTGGCCGTTCTGCCGCTGATGGTCTGTAACGAATCATCGACCTCCTACTCTGAAAATCCCAACAGTTTGAGCAACTAGACACCTCAAGCCACTCGCTAACACCAGGAGCCCACATCTCAATATCATAAGTTTTTGCAGACTGGAATCCTAGATCTCCGGTACATATTTCAATAACCCGATAAGGTATCTGCAATAATTCGCAAATCTTTTCAGCATGGGCAAGTAACTCCTCTAAGGCATTTACAGACTCTTCAGGTTCTACAACCTTATATAACTCAACTTTATCAAACTGGTGAACTCTTTTTATCCCTCTTGTATCTTTTCCTGCAGCAGCTTTTTCCCGTCGGAAGCTAGGAGCAAATGCCACGTAAGATAAAGGAAGTGCCCCTGCGGGTATAATTTCGTCGCGATGAATACCCGTTAATGGTACCTCGGCAGTTGGTATCAGCCATAAATCATCTTCCACATCATGGTATAAATTATCGATAAACTTTGGTAAATTTCCGCTACCTTCCATGACATCGGCTTTCACAAGATACGGGATGGCCCATTCCGTGTATCCATGTTCAGAAAGATGTACATCCAGCATCCAATTAACCAAAGCCCTCTCGAGGCGTGCGCCCGCACCCCTAA
>Ga0114999_10004476_pt1 | contig 16892 bp, 15 predicted proteins | sample ArcticOcean_MG_C_3_FD_89820 | JGI IMG/M metagenome (GOLD analysis project Ga0114999, IMG submission 89820) | Marine microbial communities from western Arctic Ocean - ArcticOcean_MG_CB8_126 | ecosystem: Environmental > Aquatic > Marine > Oceanic | place: Arctic Ocean: Canada Basin | collected...
AGCGATAACCCCCTCTATAACGGCGACCTGAACCGGGCACTGAAAGCGATCACCGCCCGGAGCATCATCATGCCGTCCTCGACCGATCTGTATTTCACCACCCATGACAGCGAGGTCGAAACCACTGGTATGCCCAACGCCGAGTTTCGGCCCATCAACTCAATCTGGGGCCACCGCGCCGGCAACCCGACGATGAACCCGGCGGACGAAACCGTGCTGCACCAGGCGGTGCGCGATCTGCTCGGCGACGTCACCACCTAGAGCGCTCACATTGAGTGTCCATATCCTGCCTCTTGGAAATAGTTGGTGCAGTCTTTTGGCGTAAAGCTATCGAGAATGATCCTGGTGCGTTGCCAGAGTGTGTCGATGGTGCGGGCCGGCGATGAAGTCATAGTCTTCCAGTGTCCGAAGGGAACGGCAGCCAGGAGACCCCTGCAGACCGGGCGCCGGCCATGCGGCCGATTCATCTTCCCCGGCGCATTGATTCCAGAATACTCGATTTTGGTCATGATCCCCATTTCTCCCGCAAATGGATGATGGTGAAAACGCCGAGTGCAATTGATGCAGTATTTTTCGGAAATGATGGATGCGGTCGAATGCTCAAACAATGGTCAAGACGGCGCCTCAACCTGCTAATATCATGATCCAAAAAATGGCCGAGTTGATCTGACTTGGCGACTGGCACGGACTCATTAAAATTAACGAGTAGACTTGGTATTCTGGAACGCAAGAAACCGATCGGTTCAAGCATGACACGCCCGCCCAGGCCCAGCTGGCCGAGATCGAAGCGGCGGGATCGATTCCACAAGTGACGCCGGTGCCGGCAACCGAGTTTCTCTGGAAAAACCTCAGCCTGGATCTGGTTGCCGATGAGGATGCCATCGAGCGTCTTGGCCATTGCCGGGAGGCGCTCAGCGTATCAGCGGAGCCGCTAGGCAATCATCGCTCAACGGGGCCACCGCCGTCAGGTCCTGATGGTGCTTATGGTCCGCCCGGGTTGGGCTTTGCGGCGCGTTGGCGATCGGATTGACAATCAACGAAAAGATCGCCCTATCCCAGGGCGATATGTTGTTGGGAGAGCCGTGCACTAGGGTATCGTGGAAGATCAGCATCGTCCCCCTCGCCCCCTTGGCCGCAACCAGGCCACGGCGTTCAACCAACTTGGCCACCTCGGCCCGGTCACAGACCCAAAGCGGATAGCTGGTGGTTTTGCTATCCAACCGGGTGCTAAGACCGCCGAACCGGTGCGAGCCGGGCACGAAATAGAGCGGGCCGTTGAACTCGGACACATCGTCGAGAAAAATATGCAAATTCAAGGCGCTTGGCCGCGGCACCCCATCCTCGGCGTGATGCGTGGCAAAATCATAGTGCCACTGCCAGGCTTCACCGGAAAAGGCCGCTTTCACGTTGACCTTGACCTGTTGAATATAGGCTGGCTCGCCCAAGATCTGCAGCGCCGGGCCGATCAAACGCGGATGCTGTACGAGTGCGCCGATCAGCGGATCACGCAGTTGCAACCCCATTGACGTCCGAACCGAACCGGAAGACCGTTCGACGATATTCCCCGGATGGTCCTCGGCGAATAGCGCTGGCAGTCGGGCCTGGATCAGATCCACCTCAGGCCCGGAAAAGATCCCCGGTAACACCAAAAAACCATCGCGCTCCAAGGCCTCGCACTGGGCCTGCGTCAACTGCATATCACACCTCAAGTCAACCGAAAGGGTCATCGACGCACCCAACCGCAAACCAGCTATCGTCGATGAGCTGCGGTTCGCTACAGCACGCAACCATAGTGCGCGCTGGAGACCAAACGCCGATATTTGCCCAGCACCGAGCCCTCGCGTACGTCAGATAGCTTTGGCGCACCTAACCGCGCCATACGGGCCGTCATTTCGTCTGGCGTTATATCGAGGTCAAGCCGGCGTGTTTTTGGGTTGATAACAATGGTGTCGCCATTGCGCACCACGCCAATTGGCCCACCTTTTGCGGCTTCAGGACAAACATGTCCGACCAGAATGCCGTGCGAGACACCGGAAAATCGGCCGTCCGTGATAAGCGCAACCGCTTTTCCCAACCCACGCCCTTGAAGTTGAATGGTCAAATGCACCATCTCGGGCATTCCAGGCGCGCCGACTGGCCCCACGTGCCGAACGACAATCACATCACCAGCAATCACGTTGTCATTGCGTATTGCCACCATTGCCGCTTTTTCGCTGTCGAAGACCTTTGCCTTGCCTCGAAACTCGCCATCCTCGAGCGTCTTTCCCGAGAGCTTCAACAGGCAGCTCTCGGGCGCTAACGAGCCCGACAAAACACTGATGTGGTTACCAGGAGGCGCCAGGGGTTGGGCAACCGAAAACACCACATCCTGTGCGGGCAGGTTCTCCGGCAACGCTACTTCCGCGAGGTTTTCGGCAAGTGTCTTGCCCGTTACCGTCATGACATCACCGTGAAGCAGGCCGGCCCCAAGTAGCGCTTTCATCACCACGGGGACGCCGCCCACATTATGCAGCGAGAGCATGGCGTAGGCACCATGCGGTTGCAGGTTGGCGATGAGCGGCACGCGTTCGCCGATACGCTGCAGGTCGTCGATCGTGAACGGCACACCCGCCTCACGGGCGATGGCAAGAACATGCAAGTATAAGTTGGTAGACCCACCCATCGCGTAAGCGGTAGTTACCGCGTTCTCAAAGGCTTCTCTCACCATGATGTCGCGTGGCCGTACGCCGATCTCCATTAGGTGGTAAAGCGCTTTGACGCTAGCGTGTGCTTGGTTTTTAACGTCGTCGTGGATGTCGCTGGCGGCGTCGTAGTCAGCTGGATGAGATGCACCACGTGGCAACATCATGCCGATCGCTTCAGCGATCGTGCTCATTGTATTTGCCGTGAACATCGCACCGCACGTGCCACTACCCGGCATGACGCACCGCTGCAGGCTTGCCAGTTCATCATCCGAGATGCGACCGGCTTCTCGGGCGGCGGAACCTTCCATGTAATCCATGATAGTGAGGTTGTTACCTTTGCTGGCCCACGGTTCAAAGTCGACCCGCCCCGGAGAACTTGTTCCCGGATACACCACCAGACCAAAAGCGTTGGTGCGTGCCAACGGCATCAGAGCGGCGGCGCCGGTCTTATCGCACCCCGATACGATAATCATCGCATTGCCATGATGCGCGTAATGGCCCGTTTCCATGCAGTCAGCCATAAGGTCGCGCGACACCAGACTGTACCCGGCATTCTCGGTACCCTGCGTCAGCGCGTCGGAGACCGCCGGCGCTCCGACCAGTAGGCCTTGGCCCCCCGATGACGACACCGCATCAACCAACAAATCGGCAATGCGACGCACGCGATTGTTACAGCGATGAGCGTTGGTATAAGCGTTGGCTATGGTCACCACGGCGTTGGTTTTCACCGCTTCAGAAGGCTCGAATCCCGCCGCTCGCAGCTCAACTGCTCGCAGCCCGTGTTTGGTATCGCTCCAGTAGCTCACTGATTTGTCCGGCATTACCGTTCTCCGAAGCTTTGTTCTCAGGACGCTCTGGGTGCAGCGCAAAATCTGGCTTTGGTAAGCACAAGCCAACGCTCCCCATTTGGCTTGCCCCTTAAGCGTACGGCCACGGAAGGCGGCTTTCCAAGCAATTTTGTCTCCAGCCTGCTTGCAAAGATGCGTGCTAGCAGCGAAAAGAATCCAAGTGAACGGGCCCACCGGTCCCATCGCCAGCGCGGCGGCGACAAACAATGTGGATGAGATCGACGGGTTCTTACGCGATGAGTTCGGTTTCGATAAGTTGTATTCCCAAGAAGAAAAATTTATGAGATTTATCGACCAGAGCTAGCTGGTTAGACACGTCCGATGGGAGAACTATGTTTATCTGAAAGTGTGGAAACAGCCCTTCGGTTGAAAGGATTCGACCATGAACGCGTCCATATTGCCTTCTCACGCACCAGTAGTCGTTATCGGTGGCGGCATCATGGGCTGCTCTACCCTCTATCACCTTGCCAAGCGCGGCGTGACCGATGCGATCCTGCTTGAGCGTAACAAGCTGACATCGGGCACGACGTGGCATTCCGCCGCCCAGGTCCGAGCTCTGCGATCTAGCCGCAATCTCACCAATTTGATCAAATATTCGATCTCGCTCTATTCGGGTTTGGAACGCGAAACCGGCCAGGCCACAGGTTGGATTCACAAAGGTTCCCTGTCGATAGCGACGAACTCGGATCGACTGACCCATATTCACCGGCAGGAGGCGCTGGCCCACGCTTTTGGCGTCGCCGCCCATTCGATATCTCCGGGAGAAGCCCTTGAACGCTGGCCTTTGATGAACGCCGATGATGTGATTGGCGCAGTCTGGTCGCCGGATGACGGCCGGGTCAGTCCATCGGATCTCTGCGCGGCTTTGGCCAAGGGCGCACGGGGGGCTGGCGCTCGTGTCTTCGAGGATACGGCCGTGCTTGGGATCGTTACCGAGGCCGGGCGGGTCAGAGGCGTCGAGACCGCGTCGGGTACCATCTCCTGCGACGCGGTGGCGCTCTGTGCCGGGCTCTGGAGCCGGCGCGTCGCGGCGATGGCCGATGTCAAGGCTCCAGTCTGGCCGTGCGAGCATTTCTATCTCTTGACCAAGCCGCTCGAAGGCGTCACGGGCAACATACCAACCTTGTCGGATCATGATGGGCACCTCTATATCCGAGACGATTCCGGCGGGCTCCTGGTTGGGTGTTTCGAGCCGGGCGCCCGGCCGATCGATCCCGACCGGCTTGGCGAGGAGTTTGCATTTCAGCTTCTTCCAGAAGACTGGGATCATTTCGAGCCGATGATGCACAACGCTCTCCACCGTCTGCCGGCACTCGAAACTGCAGAAGTGAAGATGCTGTTGAATGGTCCGGAGAGCTTCACCCCCGACAGCATGTTTCTCCTCGGCGAATCCGCTGCGACGCGTGGTTTTTTTCTTGGGTGCGGGATGAATTCCTTCGGGGTCGCGGCGGGTGGAGGCGCGGGCATGGCTCTAGCGCATTGCATAACCGAGGGCCATCCGCCATTCGACTTGCACGAGGCCGATCCCAACCGGTTCGCCGAGTGCCAATCCTCAATCCAGGCGCTCACTGCTCGCATCCCCGAGGTGCTTGGAAAACACTACGAAATCGGCTATCCGGGTCGCCAGTTCTCGAGCGCGCGCTACCTTCGTCTAACACCGTTGCATGATCGTTGGACGACGGCCGGCGCCACCTTCGGTCAGGTATATGGCTGGGAGCGCCCGCTTTATTTCGGCGGTCTTGGTGCCCCCCGAATGACCTTTGGAAAGCCGGAATGGTTCGATCAGGTAGCGTCCGAGGTCAAAGCAGCTCATGAGACGGCGGCCTTGTTCGAGCAATCCACGCTTGGCAAAATTTGGGTCGAAGGCGCGGACGCGGAAGTTTTCCTTAATCGGGTCTGCGCCAATGACATGAGCCGCCCTCCGGGACGAGCTATCTATACGGCGATGTTAGATGAGCGAGGCGGTTTTGTAGAAGATCTGACGGTGCAGAGGATCACGACCAACCAGTATCGCCTGTTCGTCGGTAGCGGGGCGCCGACGAAAGCCATGGGTTGGCTTCGTCGGCAACGGCGTGAAGGGGAAAAGGTTTTGTTCGAGGACGAGACGGAGGATTTCGTGGTCCTTGGCCTAATGGGCCCACAAACCGCGCATATCGCCGTTAATTTGGGGGCGAGTGACCTCAACGACATTCGTTTCTTCAGCCACGCGGAGGCGGAAATCGACGGAATTCCAGTCCGGGCGGTCCGACTGTCTTACGTTGGCGAGCAAGGTTGGGAGATTACCTGCGCTCAGGCCCGCGCAGCGGCGCTGCATGATGCGATTATCGCGGCGGGAGCGGTCCCCGCCGGTTTTCATGCCCAGACATCGATGCGCATCGAGAAGCGATTCCTATCCATGGGACATGATATCGACGCGGATATGACCCCGCTGGAAGGTGGCCTAGACTTCGCCATCGCCTGGGAAACACCGTTTGTCGGCCGGGAAGCCCTGTTAGCCCGGCGTGAAGAGCCGCCACGTGGCCGTGTGATGTCATTGACGTTCGACGATACGACGGCCGTGCCCATCGGGGGGGAGCCCATCTACCTGGACGGGACGGTCGTTGGGCAAACTACCTCGGCAGCCTTTGGCCATCGGGTCGGCGCGCCGGTGGCGATCGGATATTTGAGCGGGGTCGTAGACGCCGAAGCGGCTCCTATCTCGGTGGAAGTCAATATCGCGGGGCATACAACCAAAGCCATCGCCACAACGGGGCCGCTTATTTAACCATCGCGAAAAGACTTACAGATTCGATGGATGCCGTCTTAAGTTCATAAACTTAAGACGGCCACGCCCCAACCTTTGTTCTCAGTTTTACGACCACAGCCTTATGACGGTTGAAGTGGGGTCTTTACCAAACTTGGCCGCTGGGAATGCGTTTCAAATTAGGGCTTGCGTTTTGTGGCGCCATCTACCGCTAGCTTGCCTTTCGGGAACCTCTGGGCAGCCCCTAGAATCGGTATCAAGAAATAATCAGCAGCAGAGAATGCATCGCCGGCCAAAAGTTGCTTCCGGTCGCCTTGTCTAGCCCGCGGAACATTTTGGAAATCTCTTTTCCGCCTTGTCAATCTCGGTACGCACTACATGACCATCGGCGTCCTTGTTGAATAAGTATTGAACCACATATTGGCGTAGGGTCAACTGGCCGACGCCGGGGCAGACGACAAAACTATCGCCGCGATCACCGGCCATAAAAGCATGTCACAAATCCAGCGTTATACGAGAACGGCCTGTCAAAAGCGCCGTGTGAAGGCAGCCATTCGACTGATCGATACGGACTAAAACGGAACAAACGGGTCTACCCTTTCCCCAAACCTCGCCTTAGTCATTGGAAAGATTGGTAGCGGAGGAGGGACTTGAAGCCCCGACAAGCGGATTATGATTCCTCTGCTATTTCAATGATATCGATGACTTAGTTGGTCTAACCTGCCCCATCCTTGTCATAGCGTACCAATGGGTTACGGGATTGTGGTCTAACCTTCGAACATCTCCCGCTCGGCTGCGCAGCGCCGCACAAGGCCCGCCAGCTTGCGGCCGCCGGCAAAGACCCAGCGGTCGAATTCCTGGGCGGAACCGTTCATGTCATAGCGAAAAATTTTCTTCCGGAGCATCGACGCCTGGAGAGCTCCAACGCCCAAGTTCCAGGTGAATGAGGGGATTGGATCGAACTGATGCTCTTCGAGATCCACCGGTAAAAGGCGCCGAACCCGGCGTTCGAATGGCGCGATCCAACACGATGAGCGCATAGAGGACAGCGCCTTTGACAACGTATGCTTCGAGCTTTACTGAAGGAACAACGCATACGATTCGACTGTCGTCACCTGGTGACCGTATCAGTCTAAAAGACTGCTCTTAAATCTATTTTAACATTGATATATCGCCAAAGCTCTTCAATATGGAGTAAAATACGTTGTCCATGCCTCCAACCAATGGTCAGAAATTGATAGGGGATCGCGTGCGGCTCGCCGAGCCCGGCGCCCAAATCGATGATCCCTTACTGCAAACTATTTTGATGGACTATCTCGCGGCGCGCCGGTCGCCAATGCCCCACAATGTGGGTGAGCATTGGAATGTTTTCCGTGGCGATTTTGACCAATTAATTCGGACCCCAGAGATTTGGCCGCGATTTCGCCGTATGGCGATCAGCTACGGTTTCGATGATTCCCTAAAGTATAGCGAGGGCCGGTACAGGCCGGATCTGAAGCCGTCGATGAATGCGCACCGTGGACCATTTGTGCAAGCCTGGCAATTCAACGATAAAGCGTTGCGGGAAGCCATGCGCCGCCTCATCCGAAGCGCGAGCCTTTCAGCCGAACGGATCCAGTCTCTTAGCGAGGCGAAAATTGGCGATCCAGCGGCCCAGCGATTTTCTGATTGCCCGGTCCCAGTCGACTACCACGACCTTTCACAGATTTATTTTGCTTCCTCGCTAGAACGCGCGCTCTCCGGACGGCCGGCGGCGTGGGTGCTAGAAATTGGCAGTGGCTATGGTGCGTTGGCCGCAAAACTGCGGCGGATCGATGCCGGGTCGCGTTTCGTGTTAATTGATCTGCCTGAAACCTTGGCAATTCAGCGCTGGTATCTCTCGTTTGCAATGCCCGACGCTCGGTTGATTGGATATCAGGAATATTGCAACCTTGGTATCCAATCCTCTCTCGAGCAGGCTGACGTCTTGCTCTTGCCGCCGGCGGTGATCGGCGAGCTCCCAGCCGGTATTTTCGATGCCGCCATCAATATTCGATCATTTGCAGAAATGACTACAAATTATGTCGGATTCTATATTTCTAATATAGAAAGGGTTTTGAAGGAAAATGGAACCCTCTACTGCGTTAATAATACGCAGAAAAGTACGGCGGGACATCAATTTCGTATTGAGAATATTCCGTTCGACGATAATTGGCGCCTCGATAATGCTGATCCGGTACCTTGGCAAAAACATATTATAGAACTTGTCATTCGGAGAACGACCGAATCCGACCCGGAGTGGCGCGAGGCCTGAGACGCTTTGGGGGCAGCGAATAGACCCATTTAACGGGCTATCACGATTTAACGGTAGCGGGTTGGAGGCGGGTTCCCACCCGTGCCCGGATCACCGGCACCCTGAGCGATACAGCTCCGCGAGCTTGGACGAAACTCCAACAACCATGATCATGATTCTACAGCGAGAGGCGGGCGCCGGTACTAGCTCGCTAGACTTTTGGGTATGTTCCAACAAATCTGCGTGAAGTTGGCCAAGACTGCGAAAATTGGTTCCGGTCTAACCTTTCACGGCCTGCGCCACACAGTCACCATTAGGCTGGCTGACGCCGAAAGCTATTGCCGCTATCACTGGCCACAAAAGCATGTCACAAATCCAACGGTATACGAGTACGGCGAGCCAAAAGCCTTCCGCGACAGCGGCAATTCGACTGATCGATACGGACTAAACCAGAACAAACGGGGCTAACCTTTCGGATCGATTGGGCTAACCTTTTTTCCAAATCCTGCTAAGTCATGGAAAATATTGGTACCGGAGGAGGGACTTGAACCTCCGACAAGCGGATTATGATTCCGATGATATTCCAATGATATCAATGACTAATTGGACTACCCTGCCCCACTCTTGTCATAGCGTACCAATGGGTTGTGAGATTTTAGGCTACCCTTCGAACATCTCCCGCTTGGCCGCGCGGCGTCGCACAAGGCCCGCCAGCTTGCGGCCGCCGGCAAAGACCCAGCGGTCGAATTCACGGGCGTCGGCGTCCATGGTCCATGTCATAGCGAAGAATCTTCTTCCGAAGGGTCGATGCCTGGAGCGCTCCGGCGCCCAAGTTATAAGTGAATGAGAGGATCTGATCGAACTGATGCTGTTCGAGATCGATCGGTAAAAGGCGCCTAACCCGACGCTCGAATTGCGCTACCTCGCGGCCTCGCACATAATTAAAAAAAATAGATCATCGAAGCTTGTCAGACGTTTGGCGATGAATGGGCAAAGCTGGTTTGTGACATCAATCACCTTGTGACTGTAGGGCGACTGTCACCAGCCAATATTTCGCAAAAACAAACAAATAATGTCGGTCAACGACCAACCAACTGGCGCGCACCTACTTTATGCAACAAATCAAGGCGAGTCGTGCGTTGGGCAGTCAGCCGGGCAAGAATCGCGCCCCCGTCCTTAGGTGGAAAGATTAGGCGGTTCTCCATCAACAACCCATCCAATTTGGTCGTGAGGAAACTGATCAACGCGTCATGTGGCGTCTCGCAAATCGGTTCATCATTGTAATTGAAAGACGTGTTTAGAACGACCCCATGTCCAGTTTCCTCAGCCAGCGCTTCGAGTATCGCGTGGTACCCGGGATTAGCGCTCTCCGTCACGCCTTGAGGTCGGCAGCTGCCGTCTACGTGAGTGATTGAAGGAAGGACATCACGAAATTCACTCTTCACGTCGGCCGCTACTAACATGAACGGCGTCTGGGTTACTGAAGAAAAATAGCGATCGACCTTGTCCGATAGACACGACGGCGCAAAGGGACGGAACATCTCACGGTTCTTTATCGTTCCATTTATCCGGTCACGCATTCTCGGATCACGAGGATCAGCTAAAATGCTGCGGTTACCGAGTGCGCGGGGGCCATACTCCGATCCTCCTGCGAAACGACCGATCACCTCACCGTTAGCGATTCTTTTCGCAACCTCAGCTGGAGTGACATCTGTTGACGTACATCCGGAAGAAGCTATTGCTTCCTCAATCTCTCGGGCAGAATACAGACGGCCAAGGTAAGCATCTTTCATTCTCCAGCGAGCGCTTTTGCCAGCAATATGGTGCCAGCCTAACAAGGCACATCCCAATGCCACCCCTTCGTCTGAGGCGCCCGGTTGGATAAAAACCTGCTCGAACAACCCGGATTCTATTATCGCGCGGTTGGCTACGCATGACAGCGCCGCCCCCCAGCCAGTGCCAAGTTCCGAGATCCAGTCACTTGCTTCGCACGCTCAGCAAAGACGAGCATCGTCTCGACAAAAACCTCTTGAGTTTCGCGTGCCGCGTTAATTCGCCGCTCACTCAGGTGATTGGGGTCTTCCTCAATGAATTTGCGTAGTTCGGGGCCCTTGGCTTCTAAGAAATCGCGCTGGTCATGGAATGGATCCAAGCAATGCTCGCGATTCAAATTCAGCCGGTCGATCTTCGGAACGGTATGCCCATAGGCTGCGAGCCCCATCGTTTTGCCGGCACCGTTCCAACCGAAGCCAAGCGCCTTGGTTGTCATAGTGTAGATTTTGGAAATGTTATAAGGCCTCTGCCGCTCGCCGAGTTTCTCGCCGTCGCGATATGAAATAGAGTGGTATCCGACCCTGTCGATCGGAGTAAACCGCGACCCAGCGCCGCGATAAATGCCAGTCCCCCCTTCGACCACCAAAATGGCGGCATCGTCAAAAGGGCTAGCGAAATACGCCGAGGCGGCATGAGCGTCGATGTGGTTAACGAAATGCGTCTTCCCGACTGGCCAACGTACGCGTAGTGCCAATTCTATGCTTACATCGTCAGTAAAAGTAATCTGGTTCATCGCGCGGGTACCAGGTGTCACGTTTTCATGCAAACGGTCGACTACGACGAGGTCGCAGTCATCCATCGAGGCGAGGCCGGCGGCGAAAAGGCAATAGTGGATTGACAAGACCGGAAAGCGGCCGGATGCCTTTTCTCGATTAAGCCGCGCTTCGGCGATCGCGGTGCACGTTATTTCACCGTCGATCTCACTTAAGATCGCTGCACCTGTGTCATGCCCCCAAGTCTTAACGCCCAATACGTGCATTTATAGTTCCATTCTCATAAAACTGAAATGAACAGCTACAAAGCGCCCACAAAAAAATACCTTGGAGTTTTGAGGCCGATGGACGGCACCGCGATAGAGGATATCATGTTGCCCAGCCCATCATACTTAGTAACGAAGTGGCACCGAAGCGAAATTGGCGATTCTCCAACTACTGCCTAGCCGTCATCGGCCGCGTATTTTCCGTCGCGAAGAACCTGGACATAGCGCCCTCCAACCCGGCGACCGGAGTGCCGAATCTCAAGGCTGCCCCAGGCGCAAAAAAGGCCGACCGGCCGTGGACAGACGGAGAGCTCAACGCGATGCTAACCGCGGCTGATCCAGTCATGCGGGCAGCGATTGCGATTGGCGCGTATACCGGCATGCGCGAAGGTGATGTTCTAAAATTTACCTGGGGCATGCGCTGGTTGGGTTATATCCGCCAGAACAAGACAGACGAAGAATTGTTCATCCCCGAGCATTCCAGGCTGACAAAAATCCTGGATGCGACGCCGAAGACAGTGACGTTCGTGGTGATAAACACCCGTGGCAAGCCCTACGCCGAAACTGGCTTCCAGACGATGTTTCACAGGTACCGGGAGGAGATGCTGAAGGCTGGGAAGATCGGCGCCAGTCTAACCTTCCACGGCCTGCGTCACACGGTAGCGACTAAGCTGGCTGACGCCGGGGCAGACGACAAAACTATTGCCGCGATCACCGGCCATAAAAGCATGTCACAAATCCGACGTTATACGAGAACGGCGAGTCAAAAGCGTCGTGCGACGGCAGCAATTCGTCTGATCGATACGGATTAAACCGGAGCAAATTAGTCTAACCTTTCTGATTGATTAGTCTAACCTTTTCCCCGATCCCCTGCTAAGTCATTGAAAAGATTGGTAGCGGAGGAGGGACTTGAACCCCCGACAAGCGGATTATGATTCCGCTGCTCTAACCAACTGAGCTACTCCGCCACACATGTCGCGAGCCGGGATATAGGCAAGCCCGTGCGGGCTGTCAACCGACCGTGTGACCTGGGCCAACCTGCATCACGCCTTCATTGTTTCGGGCGGCGTAATTAATCGAGCCAGTGCTGTTGGCTGTCGCGGTGATCCAACCGCCACCCAAGACCCGTGCTGGATCGTTGGTGGCGTAGAACACCGCCGCCTGGCCCTGGGCGATGCCCTGTTGCGGCGTCTCCAATGACAACCGCGCGGCGTTACCCGTGGCGGCCGAGGACTGTAAAAGCCCCGGTAGCGGTTCCTGGGTCGAGCGCAATTTTACAAGAACCGGCAAACCTACCGCCGGGATCGGGCAATCACCGAGCCAGTTCAGCTCGCCGAGCTCGACCGTATCGCGGGCTAAAGCTCGGCGCGGGCCGACCACGACCCGGCGGCTTTCTGGCTCAACGGCGACCACGTAAAGCGGCGCCGTGTCCCCAACTCCCACCCCCTCCTCTACACCCTCATCCTCGCTATCGAAGCCCTGGCCACCGATTCCCCGACCACCAATGCCCAAACCCTTGCGCTGCCCGATGGTGAAATCAATCACTCCCTGGTGCCGGCCCAGCACCGTGCCGTCGACATGGACGATCTCGCCGGGATCAACGGCGCCGGGGCGCAGCCGCCGGACCACGTCGGCATAGCGGCCATTAGGCACAAAGCAGATGTCCTGGCTGTCCGGCTTATCGGCGACGTCCAGGCCTAGACGATGGGCATGCGCCCGGGTCTCCTGCTTGCTCATGCCACCGAGCGGAAAGCGCAGGAAGCCAAGCTGTGCCGGCGTGGTCGCGAACAGGAAATAGCTCTGGTCCTTGGCCGGGTCCCTGCCCCGGTGCAATTCCACCCCGCCGGCGCCGACGACTCGGCGCACGTAGTGGCCGGTGCACAAGGCCTGGGCGCCCAGATCGCGGGCGGTGCTCAACAGATCGCGGAACTTTACGGTCTGATTACAACGCACGCAGGGGATCGGCGTCTCACCCCGCAGATAGCTGTCGGCGAAATCATCCATCACCGCCTCGCGAAACCGGCTTTCATAATTCAGCACGTAGTGCGGGATACCGATCCGATCGGCGACATCGCGGGCGTCGTGAATATCGACGCCAGCGCAACAGGCGCCCTTGCGCCGCACCGCCTCGCCGTGGTCGTAAAGCTGTAGGGTAATGCCAACCACGTCATAGCCCGCCTCAGCGATCAGCGCGGCGGCGACCGAGGAATCAACGCCGCCGGACATGGCGACGACGACCCGGGTCTTGGCCAGCGGCGTCGATAGGCCCAGGTCAAGGGCGCGGGCGGGCGGGCGGTATATCTGGTTCATCACCGGAACATAGGCAGGCGGGCGGCGCCAGGCAAGCCGCGGCCCGGTTGGGTTGACCAAAACAGACCAAGCAGCTCAGCGCCCGGCGGCATTGAGACCCATCTGCCAGAAACCTGATTCTAGCACCGTCGCCGCCCGAAAAGCCTGCACCAGATCAACAAAGCGAGCCTCACCACCACGGCTCACCGCCAGCCGATCAAGCTGGGCCACCGCGGCGCCGACAAGTTCGCGGTAATCACTGCCGCTATACATCTCGATCCAGGACAGATACGGGTTGCCCTGGCGCCGGGTCGCCGGATCGTCAGCCAGCGCCTTGCCGATCACCCCATAGCCGACCACGCAGGGCGACAACGCGGTGTGCAGATCAAGGATATCACCGGCCATACCGCGCTCCAGCACGAAGCGGGTATAGGCCATGCAGGCCGGGTCTTCCGGGACCGCCGCCATTGCTGCCTCGCTCAACCCCCAGCCAGCGCAATATTTGACATGCAGCGCCATCTCCACCTCAAGGATGCCGGTAATCGCGGCAGCGGCGGCGCGCATATCCGCCAGGGTGTTGGACTTGTAGACGGCCAGACCATAGGCACGGGCAAAATGGATTAAAAACAGATAATCCTGGGCCAGATAATGCCGAAACGCCGGCTCCGGCAGTGTCCCGTCGCCAAGTCCGCGCACGAAGGCATGGCCGGTATAATCCGACCACTCATCGCTGCAAGCGGCGCACAGCCGTCCCATCAGGCTGTTTGGTAAGACAAGGGTGTCCGAGTCTTTTCTTGCCGTCATGGCGCTAAAAATTCTCCCCGTTTTCTGGCAACCGCACCACCAGACCGTCAAGATCAGCGGTGAGGGTAATCTGGCAGCCAAGCCGTGAGGTCGCGGTCAGTCCATAGGCCAGATCCAGCATGCCCTCCTCGTCATCGGAGGGCGCCGGCAGGCGATCATACCATGGCCCTTCGACCACCAGATGACAGGTTGCGCAAGCCATGTTGCCCTCGCACGCACCTTCGATATCGATGGCATCGGCACGCGCGATCTGTAGCAGGGTCCAACCGTCCGGCGCATCGACCTCCAGGGCCGTGGCATCGCGGGCGATAAAGGTTATCCGGGGCATGCGCCCTCTCCTGGATGTTCAAACCGAGCCACGATCTAAAATCAGCCCTGGCCGCTGGCGCGCTTGTACAACCTGAGCCAGGCCTCGACAAGCCGGTCCACATCGGCCTCGACATTGAGCCAGCCGAGGCTGATTCGGATCGCGGTGGCTGAGGCCGGTCCGCCCGGCTCCATCGCCTCGATCACATGACTGCGTTTCACTTTGCCCGACGAGCAGGCCGATCCGGCACTGACCGCGATCCCCTCCAGGTCCAGAGCCATCACCTGGGTTTCCGCCGGCACGCCAGGCATAACGACACAGCTGGTATTGGCCAACCTGGGACCGGACCGACCAAGGATCCGCGCGCCCGGCGCCGCGGCCAGCACCCGGGTCTCAAAAAGGTCGCGTAACCGGCTCGCCGGCTCCATCTCAGGTCCAGCAGACGCTGCCTCGACCGCCGCGCCAAAGCCGACGATCCCCGGCAGGTTCTCGGTACCCGATCGCCGACCCCGCTCCTGACCTCCGCCGGTGATCATGGGCCGGAGCGACAGACCGCCGCGCAACAGTAAAGCGCCAACACCCGGCGGGCCGCCGATTTTATGCGCCGATATCGTCATCATATCGAGGCCGCTTCCCGCGAAATTTAACGCCACCTTGCCGGCCGCCTGTACCGCGTCGCTATGCACCAGTGCTCCATGTTGCTTGGCCAGATGAACCACCTCGGCGATCGGCTGCACTACGCCAGTTTCGTTATTCGCCCACATGACCGACACCAAGGCGGGCTCATTCGAGGCTTCGAGCAGCGACGCCAAAGCCGTCAGATCGACCAGACCATCGGCTTGCACAGGGATCCGTTCCGCATCATCAACCGCCGCTAGCACAGCATCATGCTCTATTGCCGAAACCAGAACCCGCTTGCGGTCCGTGCCACAAAGCGCCAGGAGATCAGCCTCGGTGCCCCCGCTGGTGAAGATTACCTGCTCCGCCTCGGCGCCGATAAAGGCGGCGACCTGCCGGCGGGCACGCTCCAGCCGCGCCCGAGCCGTCCGGCCACGGCGATGCACCGAGGAAGGGTTACCCGGCTGGCCAAATGCCTCAAGCATTGCTGCCTGGGCCTCGGGACGCAGCGGAGCGGTTGCGTTGTAATCCGCGTAAACCGCTGGATCGTCCGAAGAAGCCTCTGGTCGGTTGCCGTCGTTCTCATGCATCGCAGATTGTTCCTGTCCGATCTCACCCAAATCTAGCCAACCGGTGGATCTATTCACGCCCAAACGTTCAATTTTCCACCTTTTGTACGCCAAAGCTTGAAATGCACGAGCAACAAAGGGATATAGACGCTCCAGTTGAGGCTAGAGTTTACCGACGGACGCTGACCGGGACAATCCACCCGACCTCCGTCGTCCGATACTGTCGCCTGATACTGCCCGCTGGCACGCCCGTCTAGGAAGGATGCTATATGCCCGAAGTAATCATCAACGGCCCCGAGGGGCGCCTCGAGGGTCGCTACATGCACGGCAGGTCGCCGACCGCGCCGCTGGCGCTAATGCTGCACCCGCACCCAGAGCACGGCGGGACGATGAACAACAAGGTGGTGTATTCTCTGTATCAAAGTTTCGTCGCCCGCGGTTTTTCGACCCTGCGTTTCAATTTTCGCGGCGTCGGCCGTTCCCAGGGCGTCCACGACAAGGGCGAAGGCGAATTGAGCGATGCGGCCTCGGCGCTCGACTGGCTGCAATCCACTAATCCGAACGCGCCGTTCTGCTGGATTGGCGGATTTTCCTTTGGCGCCTGGATCGGCATGCAACTGCTGATGCGCCGGCCCGAGATCAGCGGCTTTCTATCGGTCGCACCGCCGGCCAATACCCTCGACTTCACCTTCCTAGCCCCCTGCCCGGCCTCGGGCCTGATGGTTCAGGGCGACGCCGACCAATTGGTGCCGCCGGAATCGGTCAAGAAGCTGGTTGAAAAACTCTCAGCCCAAAAGGGTATCGTCATCGACTACACACTGATCCCCGGAGCCAACCATTTCTTCACCGGCCAGATGAACGAGTTGGTGACAGTCGTCGACAATTATCTGAACAAGCACCTTCCCGATGGTTATGTGCGGCCGGTGGGAAAAAAGGACAAGACGTC
>Ga0114999_10004477_pt1 | contig 16883 bp, 11 predicted proteins | sample ArcticOcean_MG_C_3_FD_89820 | JGI IMG/M metagenome (GOLD analysis project Ga0114999, IMG submission 89820) | Marine microbial communities from western Arctic Ocean - ArcticOcean_MG_CB8_126 | ecosystem: Environmental > Aquatic > Marine > Oceanic | place: Arctic Ocean: Canada Basin | collected...
GACTGCTCGGAACCATGCTGCACCGCGCCGCCGATATGGAAGGTCCGCATGGTGAGCTGGGTGCCCGGCTCGCCGATCGACTGAGCGGCGATGACGCCCACCGCCTCGCCGACATTGACCGGCGTGCCACGGGCCAGATCGCGGCCGTAGCAGGCGCCGCAGATGCCGTTGCGCGTTTCGCAGGTCAGGGCCGAACGAATGCGCACGGATTCGAGACCCGCCCGTTCGATGATTTCGGCCTCGATCTCACCGATCAACGCGCCACCCTTGGCGATCAGATCGCCCGAGAGCGGATCCAGCACGTCCTGGGCCGCACTGCGGCCCAGGATACGGTCGCTCAGGGAGGCGATGACCACGCCGCCCTCGACCACCGCGGAAGCCGTGATGCCCTCTTCGGTGCCGCAATCGTATTCGGAGACGATGCAGTCCTGGGCGACGTCGACCAGACGGCGCGTCAGATAGCCCGAATTGGCCGTCTTGAGCGCCGTATCGGCCAGACCCTTCCGCGCGCCATGAGTCGAGTTGAAGTATTCGAGGACGGTCAGCCCCTCCTTGAAGTTGGAGATGATCGGCGTCTCGATGATTTCGCCCGAAGGCTTCGCCATTAGGCCGCGCATGCCGGCCAGCTGCTTGATCTGCGCCGCCGAACCACGGGCGCCCGAATCGGCCATCATGTAGACCGAGTTGATGGGCACGCCTTCGACGACCGCTTCCATCTCCTTCATCATGGCGTCGGCCACGGTGTCAGTGCACTGAGACCAGGCATCGACGACCTTGTTGTACTTCTCGCCCTGGGTGATCAGGCCGTCCTGATACTGCTGCTCGAACTCCTTGATCTTCTGCTGGGTTTCGGCGATCAGCTTGACCTTTGCGGCCGGAATGATCAGGTCGTCCTTGCCGAAGGAGATGCCGGCCGCGCAAGCGCGACGGAAGCCCAGGGTCATCAGCCTGTCGGCGAAGATGACCGTCTCCTTCTGACCGCAATGGCGATAGACGAGGTCGATGACCTCGCTGATCTCCTTCTTGGTCATCAGGCGGTTGATCAGGGAGAAAGGCACCTTGAGGCTCAACGGCAGGATCTGAGCCAGAAGCATCCGCCCCGGCGTCGTCTCCACCCGCACGATCGTCGGCTCGCCATTCTCATCCAGGGTGTTGTAACGCGACTGGATCTTGGCATGCAGGCTGACTGCCTTGGAATCCAGGGCTTGCTCGATCTCGCCGATATTGCCGAAGGCCATGCCCTCGCCAAGCTCGCCATCGCGCTGCATCGTTAGATAGTAGAGGCCGAGAACGATATCCTGCGTCGGCACGATGATCGGCTTGCCATTCGCGGGCGACAGGATGTTGTTCGTGCTCATCATCAGGACGCGCGCTTCGAGCTGCGCCTCGAGCGAAAGCGGCACATGGACAGCCATCTGATCGCCGTCGAAATCGGCGTTGAAGGCGGTGCAGACCAGCGGGTGAAGCTGGATCGCCTTGCCCTCGATCAGGACCGCCTCGAAGGCCTGGATGCCCAGGCGATGCAGGGTCGGAGCGCGGTTCAGCAGCACCGGATGCTCCCGGATCACCTCTTCGAGGATGTCCCAGACCTCCGGCCGCTCCTTCTCGACCATCCGCTTGGCGGCCTTGATGGTCGAGGCCATGCCATAGAGTTCGAGCTTCGAATAGATGAAGGGCTTGAAGAGCTCGAGCGCCATCTTCTTGGGCAGGCCGCACTGGTGCAGCTTGAGCTCGGGTCCGACCACGATGACCGAACGGCCGGAATAATCGACGCGCTTGCCGAGCAGGTTCTGGCGGAACCGGCCCTGCTTGCCCTTGAGCATATCGGACAGGGACTTCAGCGGCCGCTTGTTGGCGCCCGTGATGACCCGGCCGCGACGGCCGTTGTCGAACAGGGCATCAACCGATTCCTGCAGCATGCGCTTTTCGTTGCGCACGATGATCTCGGGCGCGCGCAATTCGATCAGGCGCTTGAGGCGGTTGTTACGGTTGATCACCCGGCGATACAGGTCGTTGAGATCTGAGGTCGCGAAACGACCGCCGTCGAGCGGGACGAGCGGGCGCAGCTCGGGCGGGATGACCGGGACGACTTCCAGGATCATCCATTCCGGGCGGATGCCCGAGGCGATGAACGCCTCGACCAGCTTCAGGCGCTTGACGTATTTCTTGCGCTTGGCCTCGGAACCCGTTTCCCGCAACTCGACGCGGATATCCTCTTTCTCCTGCTCGAGGTCGATGGCCTCGAGCAGGGTGCGGATCGCCTCGGCGCCGATATTCGCCTGGAACGAGTGCGGGCCGTATTCGTCGAGCGCGGCCTGGTAATCGTCCTCGGTGAGAAGCTGGTTCGGGGTGAGCGGCGTCAGCCCCGGCTCGGTCACGACATGGTTCTCGAAATAGAGCACGCGCTCCAGATCGCGCAGCGTCATGTCCAGCATCAGCCCGACGCGGCTGGGCAGGGACTTCAAGAACCAGATATGGGCGACCGGCGCGGCCAGCTCGATATGGCCCATGCGCTCGCGCCGGACCTTCGACAGCGTGACCTCGACGCCGCATTTCTCGCAGATGATGCCGCGATACTTCATGCGCTTGTACTTGCCGCACAGGCACTCGTAATCCTTGATCGGGCCGAAGATGCGGGCGCAGAACAGCCCGTCGCGCTCCGGCTTGAAGGTACGGTAGTTGATGGTCTCCGGCTTCTTGATTTCGCCGAAGGACCAGGAGCGGATGCGGTCCGGGCTCGCGATCGAGATACGGATCTCGTCGAAGGTCTGCGGACTGGCCACCTGGCCGAAAATATTCATCAACTCGTTCATCGCGTCACTCTCCTGTCACGCCCTAAGGGCGTTTCTCGTGCATGCGTCCAATCGGAATGGGGGCGTCGCGCCCGCAATCGATCAGTAACCGTGCTCTTCCAGCTCGACGTTGAGGCCGAGTGAGCGCAATTCCTTGACCAGCACGTTGAAGGATTCGGGAATACCAGCCTCGAAATTGTCGTCACCCTTGACGATCGATTCGTAGACCTTGGTTCGGCCCGACACGTCATCGGACTTCACCGTCAGCATTTCCTGCAGCGTATAGGCGGCGCCGTAAGCTTCGAGCGCCCAGACCTCCATCTCGCCGAAGCGCTGTCCGCCGAACTGCGCCTTGCCGCCCAGCGGCTGCTGGGTGACCAGGCTGTAGGGGCCGATGGAGCGTGCGTGGATCTTGTCGTCCACCAGATGGTGAAGCTTCAGCATGTAGATGTAGCCGACCGTGACCTTGCGATCGAAGGTCTCTCCGGTCCGCCCATCGACCAGGGTCACCTGGCCGGACGTGTCCAGCCCGGCACCCTCGAGCGCCTCGACGATATCCGCCTCGGTCGCGCCGTCGAAGACGGGCGAAGCGAAAGGCACCCCGCCGCGCAGGTTGTCCGCCATCTCGATAATTTCGTCGTCCTCGAGGGGCTCCAGGTAGTCGCCGTAGTTTTCGGGGCCGTAGATGCCCTTCAGACGTTTGCGCAGGGTATCCGTCTTGATCTCGCCCATCCGAACGCGGTCGAGCATATCGCCGACCTCACGACCCAGACCGCGCGCGGCCCAGCCGAGATGGGTTTCCAGGATCTGCCCGACATTCATGCGCGACGGCACGCCCAGCGGATTGAGCACGATATCGACCGGCGTGCCGTCTTCCAGATGGGGCATGTCTTCAATCGGCACGATCTTCGAGATCACGCCCTTGTTGCCATGACGGCCGGCCATCTTGTCGCCCGGCTGCAGCTTGCGCTTCACCGCGACGAAGACCTTGACCATCTTCATGACGCCCGGTGGCAACTCGTCACCGCGCTGCAGCTTGTCGACCTTGTCGTCGAAACGCTTGATCAGAAGATCGACCGCTTCGTCGAAATGGCGGCCAAGTGTCTCGATATCGGCCATCACCCCGTCGTTCTTGATGGTGATCTGGCGCCACTGACCATGGGTGTATCCAGCCAGCAGGGCTTCGGTGATCTTGCTGTTGGCCTTCATGCCCTTGGGGCCGCCGGAAGCCACGCGATTGAGCAGCAATTCCTTGAGGCGGCCGTAATAGCTGCGCTCCAGAATCGCCTTCTCGTCGTCGCGGTCCTTGGCCTGGCGTTCGATTTCCGAACGCTCGATCGCCAGGGCGCGCTCGTCCTTCTCGACGCCGCGGCGCGAGAAGACACGCACCTCGACCACCGTGCCGCCCACGCCCGGTGGAACCCGCAGGCTGGTGTCGCGCACATCCGAGGCCTTTTCGCCGAAGATCGCACGCAGCAGCTTTTCTTCCGGGGTCATCGGCGATTCGCCCTTGGGCGTCACCTTGCCGACCAGAATGTCGTTGGGATCGACCTCGGCGCCGATATAGACGATGCCGGCCTCGTCGAGATTCTTGAGGGCCTCTTCGCCGACATTCGGGATGTCGCGGGTGATCTCTTCTTGGCCCAGCTTGGTATCGCGCGCCATGACTTCGAATTCCTCAATATGGATCGAGGTGAAGACATCGTCGCGCACGATGCGCTCGGAAATGAGGATCGAATCCTCATAGTTGTACCCAAGCCAGGGCATGAAGGCGACGAGCACGTTGCGGCCCAGGGCCAACTCGCCGAGATCGGTCGAAGGACCGTCCGCGATGATATCGCCCTTGGAAACCATATCGCCGACCTTGACCAGCGGGCGCTGGTTGATCGCCGTGTTCTGGTTCGAGCGCTGGAACTTCAACAGGTTGTAGATATCGATGCCGGGCGTGTCGGTAGCGGTCGCCTCGGTCGCCCGAACGACCACGCGGGTGGCGTCGATCTGGTCGATGATTCCGGCGCGCCGCGCGATGACGGTCACGCCCGAATCCCGGGCCACGATCTCTTCCATGCCCGTGCCGACCAGCGGCGCCTCGGCCCGTACCAGCGGGACCGCCTGACGCTGCATGTTTGAGCCCATCAGCGCGCGGTTAGCGTCATCGTTCTCGAGGAACGGGATGAGCGCCGCGGCGACGGAGACGAGCTGCTTGGGCGAGACGTCGATGAAATCGATCTGGTCCGGCTGGACCATCACGAAATCACCGGCCTTCCGGCAACTCACCAGATCCGAAACGAACCTGCCCTTGGCATCCATCTCGGCATTGGCCTGGGCGATTGTGTAGCGCCCCTCTTCCATCGCAGAAAGATACTGCACATCGTCCGTCACCTTGGCCTTTTCGACGCGCCGGTACGGGCTTTCGATGAAGCCGTATTTATTGACCCGCGCGAAAGTCGCCAGGGAGTTGATCAGGCCGATATTCGGCCCTTCCGGCGTTTCGATCGGGCAGATGCGGCCGTAATGGGTCGGATGCACGTCGCGCACTTCGAAGCCCGCGCGCTCGCGCGTCAGGCCGCCCGGGCCGAGGGCCGAGAGGCGGCGCTTATGGGTGATCTCCGACAGCGGATTGGTCTGATCCATGAACTGGCTGAGCTGCGAGGAGCCGAAGAACTCCCGCACCGCGGCCGCGACAGGCTTCGCATTGATAAGATCGTGCGGCATCACCGAATCGATCTCGACCGTGCTCATCCGCTCGCGGATCGCCCGCTCCATGCGCAGCAGGCCGATACGATACTGATTCTCCATCAGTTCGCCGACCGACCGCACCCGGCGGTTGCCGAGATGATCGATGTCGTCGATCTCGCCGCGACCGTCCTTGAGGTCGACCAGCACCTTGATGATCGCGAGGATGTCCTGCTTGCGCAGCACCCGCGGCGTATCGGCGATCTCGTAACCCAGACGGGCATTCATCTTCACCCGACCGACGGCCGACAGATCGTAGCGCTCGCGGTCGAAGAACAGGCCCTTGAACAGATTCGCGGCCGTATCGACGGTCGGCGGCTCGCCCGGGCGCATGACGCGGTAGATTTCCATCAGCGCGTCCTGGCGGTTGGCGTTCTTGTCGCCAGCCAGGGTGTTGCGGATATAGGGACCGACATTGACGTGGTCGATCGCGAGGGTCAGCAGTTCCTTCTGCCCGGACGCGACGATCTGTGCGAGATTTTCCTCGCCCAATTCGTCGCCGGCTTCGATCAAGATCTCGCCGGTTTCCTCGTTGATGATATCGACGGCGGAGAAGCGGCCGTGCAGAGCTTCATCCGAGATCAGATATTGCTTGAGGCCGTCCTCGGCCAGCTTGAGGCAGGCACGCATGGTCAGCTTGGTGCCGGCCTCGGCAACGGCCTTGCCCGTCTTGGCATCGATCAGGTCGTCCTCGAGCTTCACGCCGCGCATTTCCTCGGGCACGAAAGCGGCCTTCCAGCCGTCGCCCGCACGCTTGAAGGAAACCCGGTCGTAGAAGTAGTTCAGGATTTCCTCGGCCGACATCCCGGAAATCGTGTCCTCGTCGATATCGGCGCCCTTGGCCGTCAGTTCGGCGCGACCGTTCTCGCCTTCCAGGCTGTCGAGCGCGAGCAGCAAGGTCGTCACCGGAAGCTTGCGCCGGCGATCGACGCGGACATGCACGATGTCCTTAGAATCGAACTCGAAATCGAGCCAGGAGCCACGATAGGGAATGACCCGCGCCGCGAAGAGATACTTGCCGCTAGAATGGGTCTTGCCCTTGTCATGATCGAAGAAGACGCCGGGCGAGCGATGCATCTGCGAGACGATCACGCGCTCCGTGCCGTTCACGACGAAGGTGCCGTGCGCGGTCATGAAGGGCATGTCGCCCATATAGACGTCCTGCTCCTTGATGTCGCGGATCGAGCGCGCGCCCGTATCTTCGTCGACATCCCAGACGACCAGACGCAAGGTGACCTTCAAGGGCGCCGCATAGGTCATGCCGCGCTGCTGGCATTCCTCGACGTCGTATTTGGGCTCCTCGAACTCGTAGCGCACGAATTCGAGTTCGGAACGGTCGGAGAAGTCTCGGATCGGAAAAACCTGCCGGAACACCTCCTCCAAGCCGAGCTCGGCACGCTTCTCCGGCCGAACCTCCGCCTGAAGGAACTGGTCGTAGGAGGTCTTCTGCACCTCGATCAGGTTCGGCATCGCGGCAATCTCGGGAAGACGCCCGAAACTGCGGCGGACACGCTTGCGACCGGTGAAAGACAGGGACTTGGTCATACCGCTCCTCTCGATCTCGTCGGCGGGCGATGGAGTATCGCGGCCGCCGACGGGAACTCGCTTCCTACAGACAGCTGTGGGGACGCCCCGAATCGGGGGTCCCTCCCAGCCCGGACGGCGTCTCGGCCGTCCTGCCGGGGCCCATGGGCGCCCCGGCTATGACAAACATCTTTGGGCTCGTAACGAACCCGGCGCGGGAAAAACGAACCCGGTCCCGGAACGGCGGCAATCTGCCGCACCGGTTTCCGGGGCTCGCATGCCCGCACCACGCAGACTATTTGACCTCGACGGTCGCGCCCGCGTCTTCGAGCTGCTTCTTCAAGGTTGCGGCCTCGTCCTTGTTGACGCCTTCCTTGACAGCCTTGGGCGCGCCCTCGACCAGATCCTTGGCTTCCTTGAGGCCAAGGCCGGTGATCGCACGGACTTCCTTAATCACGTTGATCTTCTTGTCGCCGAACGCGGTCAGCACGACAGCGAACTCGTCCTGCTCTTCGGCAGCCGCGGCGCCGTCGCCCGCGGCTGGGCCGGCAGCTGCCACCGCAGCCGGCGCCGCGGCGCTGACGCCCCACTTCTCCTCGAGCAGCTTCGACAGCTCGGCCGCCTCGATGACGGTCAGAGCCGAGAGTTCGTCGACGATCTTTGCCAAATCAGCCATTTTCAATCACTCCTTAGACTTGAACTTCGTTTAGATGGGATTCCGGGGTCACGCGTCGGCGCCCGACGCCCCGTAGGCCGACATCACCCGAGCCAGCTGCCCAGCAGGCGCCTGAAGCACCCCGGCGACACGTGTCGCCGGCGTCTGCAACATGCCCACAAGTTTGGCCCGCAACTCGTCGAGAGACGGCAGCGCTGCAAGCGCCTTGATGCCATCCACGTCGAGCGTCAGTTCGCCCATTGCCCCGCCCGCGATTTCCAGCTTTCCGTTGGACTTGGCGAAATCGACGGCCACTCTGGCCGCCGCCACTGGGTCCTTTGAATAAGCGATCGCGGTGGGACCGACGAACAGGGGAGCGATATCGGCAAAACGGGAATTGTCGAGCGCACGCCGTGCGAGCCGGTTCTTGATGACCTTGTAGCGGGCATCCGCCTCACGCATGCGGCGGCGAAGGTCGGTCATTTCCTTGACCGTAAGACCGGTCTGGCGGGTTACCACCACCAGCTCGTTCTCTTCGAGCACCTGCGTGAGATCGGCGACCACTTGCTCCTTATCGGCGCGGTACACTGGCTCACTCCATTCCGTTCTACCACGACGGCCTCAGCCGAAGCCCTGACCGCCTGTCGCATGCCCGGTCGCGCCATGCGGCCGGACTGTTCGCCTGTCCCAGAAGTTCAAGCCGCCCGAAACCCCGATGGGGCCTCAAAAAGCTTGGACATCTGTCTCGTGCGGGCGGTCACCCTTTACATCCCGGGCCGGAGCCCGCGATACCCACAGTCTTGGACAGGTCGATGGCGGGCCAAGCCCGCCATCGCCACCGTCACGCCGCCTTACGGCGCCGCAACGGAATTCCGTTGCCTTACTCCGTGCCCACTTGGTCTCGGATCGAGGCAAGATCAAGTTTCACCCCTGGCCCCATGGTCGAGGTCAGCGAGATTTTCTTGATATAGGTTCCCTTGACGCCGGAGGGCTTGGCGCGCGACACGGCGTCGACGAAAGCCGCGACGTTCTGGACGATGGCGTCCTGCGTGAAACTCGCCTTGGCGATTCCCGCATGAACGATGCCCGCCTTCTCGGCCCGGTATTCGATCTGTCCACCCTTCGCCGCCTTGATAGCCTCGGCCACGTCATTCGTGACGGTGCCCAGCTTCGGGTTCGGCATCAGGCCGCGCGGGCCCAGGATCTTACCCAGGCGCCCGACCACCGGCATCATGTCCGGCGTGGCGACCACGCGGTCGAAATTCATTTCGCCGGCCTGAATCTTCTCGGCCAGGTCCTCGGCGCCGACGATATCGGCACCCGCCGCCAGCGCCTCGTCCGCCTTGGCATCCTTGGCGAAGACCGCAACCCTTGCTGACTTTCCGGTGCCGTTCGGCAGCGAAACCATGCCGCGCACGTTCTGATCGGCATGGCGCGTATCGACGTTGAGATTCATCGAAATCTCGATGGTCTCGTCGAACTTGGTCTTCGCGCCGCCCTTGATCAGGCCGACGGCCTCGATCAACTCATATTCCTTCTCGCGGTCGATGCCCTCGTAAATCGAGTTCAGCCGCTTGCCCTTGTTTGCCGACATTTCGTCTACTCCGCCACCTGGAGACCCATGGACCGCGCGGTGCCCGCGACGATCTTGCAGGCCGCGTCGATATCGTTCGCGTTCAAGTCGGGCATCTTCACCTCGGCGATCTCGCGGACCTGCTTCATGGTCACGCGCCCGGCCGATTCCTTGCCCGTCACGCCCGAGCCCTTGGCGATCTTGGCCGCCTTCTTGAGCAGATACGCCGCCGGCGGTGTCCGCGTCACGAAGGTGAAGGACTTGTCGCCGAACACGGTGATCGTGGTCGGGATCGGCATGCCCTGCTCGATATTCTGCGTGGCCGCGTTGAAGGCCTTGCAGAACTCCATGATGTTCAGGCCGCGCTGACCCAGCGCCGGCCCGATCGGGGGCGAAGGATTCGCCGCCCCGGCCGGAACCTGAAGCTTGATATAACCGGTGATTTTCTTCGCCATCGTCCGTCGTTCCCGCCGCTATGCGGCCCTAGAGTTTCTCGACCTGGGAATATTCGAGTTCGACCGGCGTCGCGCGGCCGAAGATCGAGACTGAAACCTTGAGGCGCGCGCGCTCCTCGTCGACCTCCTCCACCATCCCGTTAAAGGAGGTGAAGGGACCGTCCGACACGCGAACCTGTTCGCCCACTTCGAAGAGGATCGAGGGCTTGGGCCGCTCCACCCCTTCCTGGATCTGGTGCTGCAGGCGCTCGGCCTCGCGATCCGTGATCGGCACCGGCTTGCCTCGTCCGCCCAGGAAACCCGTGACCTTGGGCGTGTCCTGGACGAGATGCCAAGCCTCGTCCGTCAAGTCCATCTTCACCAGGACATAGCCCGGGAAGAACTTGCGTTCGGCGCTGACCTTCTGGCCGCGCCGCATCTCAACGACTTCCTCGATCGGGACGAGGACCTCTTCGATCAACCCGTCCAGCCCCTTGAGAACCGCCTGTTCGCGGATCGACTGGGCAACCTTGTTCTCGAAGCCCGAATAGACGTGAAGAACGTACCAACGCGCCGCCATGATCAACCTCCCAACCCGAGGAGGGCGCGAATGCCGACCGACAGGATTTGATCGACCAGGAACAGGAACAGCGACGCCAGAACGGTCATCCCCAGGACCATCGCCGTGGTGACCCCCGTCTCCTTGCGTGTCGGCCAAGTGACTTTCTTGGCCTCCTGGCGCACTTCGCGCACGAACTGTCCCGGATTCGTCTTCGCCATCATTTCCTATCCGCCGACCAAGTTGCCCCGTACCGCTGCACGCCACCGCTTCCGACCGGTCCCCATAGTCTGGTCCCTGTCATGGCTCCCATCCGATTTCGCCCCTTCGGCCGATCCCCAAGAACCGGAATGGGGGCCGCCGGGGACCGGAGTGGCAGGAGTGGAGGGGATCGAACCCCCAACCCCCGGTTTTGGAGACCGGTGCTCTACCAATTGAGCTACACTCCTAGTCCTCCGAAACGGTCGTTGCATGTCGCGTCGAGGCTTGGTCCGCTGTTCCTTTCCTTCGGCGCGGGTCGCCACCGTTCGTCCGACGGCGCCCGTCTTCTTGTTTCTAGGGTGCCTATTCGATGTCCGCTATTCGATGATGGAGGCGACGACGCCGGCGCCGACGGTGCGGCCACCTTCGCGGATCGCGAAGCGCAGGCCCTCATCCATCGCGATCGGTGCGATCAGGTCCACTTCCATCGTGATATTGTCGCCCGGCATCACCATTTCCGTGCCGTCCGGCAGCTTGATCGAACCCGTCACATCCGTCGTCCGGAAGTAGAACTGCGGCCGGTAGTTCGAGAAGAACGGCGTATGACGCCCACCCTCCTCCTTCGTCAGCACATAGGTCTCCGCCATGAACTTCGTGTGCGGCGTGATCGAACCCGGCGCCGCCAGAACCTGGCCGCGCTCAACGTCTTCACGCGCAACGCCGCGCAGTAGGACGCCCACATTGTCGCCTGCCTCGCCACGGTCCAGAAGCTTCCGGAACATCTCGACGCCCGTCACGATCGTCTTCGCCGTGTCCTTGATCCCGATGATCTCGATCTCGTCGCCGACCTTCACGATCCCGCGCTCGATACGACCCGTCACAACCGTGCCGCGGCCCGAGATCGAGAACACATCCTCGATCGGCATCAGTAACGGCCGGTCGATCGCACGCTCCGGCTGCGGCACATAGGCATCCACCGCCGCCATCAGTTCCTTGACCTTCTCGGCGCCGATCGCCTCGTCCCGACCCTCGAGCGCGGCAAGAGCCGAACCGTGGATCACCGGAATGTCGTCGCCCGGGAAGTCGTAGGACGACAGAAGCTCCCGAACCTCGAGCTCGACAAGCTCCAGAAGCTCCGGATCGTCGACCATGTCCACCTTGTTCATGAACACCACGACCGCCGGAACGCCGACCTGACGCGCCAGCAGGATGTGCTCGCGCGTCTGCGGCATCGGACCGTCCGCCGCGCTCACGACCAGGATCGCTCCGTCCATCTGCGCCGCGCCCGTGATCATGTTCTTCACATAATCCGCATGGCCCGGACAATCGACATGCGCGTAATGGCGGTTCGCCGTCTCATACTCGACATGCGCCGTCGCGATCGTGATGCCGCGCGCGCGCTCCTCGGGAGCCTTGTCGATCATGTCGAACGCGATGAAATCGCCGCCGCTCTCTTCCGCCATCACCTTCGTGATCGCCGCCGTCAGCGTCGTCTTGCCGTGATCGACATGGCCGATCGTCCCGACGTTGCAATGCGGCTTGTTGCGCTCGAATTTTGCCTTGCCCATGGCCTTATCTCCGTCCCTGACGTCTTAGCTTGACTGTTTCTCTAGGTCGCAACCGGCTACGCCAGCTTCGCCTTGACCTCTTCGGCCACGGCCTGCGGCACGGGCGCGTAATGGTCGAAGTGCATGGTGTAAGTTGCACGCCCCTGGCTCATGGAGCGCAGGGTGTTCACATAGCCGAACATGTTGGCCAGCGGCACCATCGAGTCGATCACACGGGCGTTGCCGCGCTGATCCATCCCCGAAACTTGGCCGCGTCGGCTGTTCAAATCGCCGATGATGTCGCCCATGTACTCCTCAGGCGTCACAACCTCAACCTTCATAATTGGCTCGAGCAGCTGAACACCCGCTTTTTCCATGCCTTCGCGGTACGCCGCGCGGGCCGCGATTTCGAAAGCCATGACGCTTGAGTCGACGTCGTGATACGCGCCGTCCGTCAGGCTGGCCTTGAAATCGATCATCGGAAAGCCCGCGAGGACGCCGGTGTTCTTGGCGTCGTTCAAGCCCTTCTCGACACCCGGAATATACTCCCGAGGAATATTGCCGCCGGTGACCGAGTTCTCGAACACGAAGCCCGATCCGGCCTCCAGGGGCTCGAAGGTAATCTTCACGCGGGCGAACTGGCCGGAGCCGCCGGTCTGCTTCTTGTGGACATAGTCGACATCGGCCTTGCGGCGTATCGTCTCGCGATACGCGACCTGCGGCGCGCCGACATTGGCATCGACCTTGAATTCCCGCCGCATGCGATCGACCAGAATGTCGAGATGCAGCTCACCCATACCCGCGATCACGGTCTGGCCGCTCTCCGGGTCGCTGGAGACGCGGAAGGAAGGATCCTCGGAGGCGAGCCGGGCAAGCGCCTGACCCATCTTCTCCTGATCCGCCTTGGTGCGCGGCTCGACCGCGACCTGGATGACCGGATCCGGAAACTCCATCCGCTCCAGGATGACCGGCTCGGCGGGGTCGCACAGTGTATCGCCCGTGGTGACCTGTTTCAGGCTGGCGATCGCAACGATGTCGCCGGCATAGGCCTCTTTGATGTCTTCTCGCGTGTTTGCATGCATGAGCAGCATGCGGCCGATCCGCTCCTTGTGGTCGCGGGTCGAGATCAACACCTGATCACCAGCCCGGAGAACGCCGGAATAGATCCGCGCAAAGGTCAGCGAACCGACGAAGGGATCGTTCATCACCTTGAAGGCGAGAGCGGCGAACGGCGCCGTGTCCGAGCTCTTGCGCGTCACCGGCTCGGGCTCATCGCCCGGGATGACGCCGCGAATGCCAGCCACGTCGGTCGGCGCTGGCATGAAATCGATGATGGCATCGAGCAGCGGCTGAACGCCCTTGTTCTTGAAAGCCGAACCGCACAGAACCGGGACAAACACCGCATTCAACGTACCCTTGCGGATACAGGCCTTCAACGTCCCCTCGTCCGGCTCCTCGCCGCCGAGATAGGCCTCAAGCGCATCGTCGTCCTGCTCGACCGCAGCCTCGACAAGCGCCATGCGATAGCGCCGAGCGGACTCCTGAAGATTCTCAGGAATTTCTTGCTCAACGAATTCGGCGCCGAGGCTCTCGTCTTTCCAGATGATGGCTTTCATCTTGACGAGGTCCACGACACCGAGGAATTCCGTTTCGGCTCCGACGGGGAGTTGTACGACCAGCGGTTTCGCGCCAAGGCGATCAACGATCATGTCGACGCATCGGTAAAAATCCGCGCCGGTCCGGTCCATCTTGTTGACGAAGCAAAGGCGCGGCACGTCGTATTTGTCGGCCTGACGCCAGACGGTCTCGGATTGCGGCTCGACACCGGCGACCGAATCGAACACCGCAACTGCGCCGTCCAGCACGCGCAGGCTACGCTCGACCTCGATCGTAAAATCGACATGGCCCGGGGTGTCGATAATGTTGACCCGGTAATCGCGCCAGAAGGTCGTGGTCGCGGCCGAGGTGATGGTGATGCCGCGTTCCTGCTCCTGCTCCATCCAGTCCATCACGGCGGTGCCTTCATGCACCTCACCGATCTTGTAGGATCGTCCGGTGTAATAAAGGATACGCTCGGTCGTCGTCGTCTTCCCGGCGTCGATATGCGCCATGATGCCGATGTTGCGATAGTGTTCGAGTGGGGTCGAGCGTGCCATGGCGATTCAATCTGTCCTGGGGTCTACCAACGGTAATGGGAAAAGGCGCGGTTCGCCTCTGCCATACGATGCGCGTCTTCCCGCTTCTTCACCGCGGAACCGCGATTCTCGGAAGCATCGATAAATTCCGCCGCCATCCGGTCGACCATCGTGTTCTCGGCGCGCGACCGCGCCGCACCGATAATCCAGCGGATCGCCAGGGCCTGGGAGCGCTCGGAGCGCACCTCAACCGGCACCTGATAGGTCGCGCCGCCAACCCGGCGGGAACGGACCTCGACCTGGGGCCGGACATTTTCCAGCGCGTCGTGAAAGACCTTCACACCGTCATTGCCCGTGCGCTTCTTGATGCGCTCGAAGGCGCCGTAAATGATTCGCTCGGCGACAGCCTTGCCGCCACCGAACATCATGACATTGGTGAATTTCGAGACAACCAGATCCCCAAACATGGGATCCGGAAGAATTTCCCGCTTCTCTGCGCGACGCCTGCGTGACATGTCCGCCTTCCCCTATTTCGGCCGCTTGGCGCCGTATTTCGACCGGCGCTGGCGGCGGTCGCTGACACCCTGGGTGTCGAGCGTGCCGCGGATGATGTGATAACGAACGCCGGGCAAATCCTTGACGCGCCCGCCGCGGATCATCACAACCGAATGCTCCTGGAGGTTATGTCCCTCACCCGGAATATAGCTCGTGACTTCGAAACCGTTCGTCAGGCGCACACGCGCAACTTTGCGGAGCGCCGAGTTCGGCTTTTTCGGCGTGGTCGTATAGACCCTCGTGCACACACCACGCTTCTGCGGGCACTCTTCAAGCGCCGGCACCTTGTTGCGCGCGGGCGGCGAGCGCCGTGGCTTGCGGATCAATTGATTAATCGTCGGCATTCTCGGTTTCCAAACTTTCGTCACCAGGACGATGAAAAAACCGCCAGGAAGACGAGACCATCTCGTTTCCGGCGGAGCCTTCCGCCCGTTTCGGCGATCAAACGGTTGTTGCTCTCGATTCAGCGCAGGCGCGGAACTCTAGGGGAAGACCATCCGCCCCCGAGAGCGGCCGCATACTATGAGGGCACCCCTAGCCCGTCAAGCGTTGAGTTAGGGTTTTTTGGCAGAACTCCGCCGTTTTCGGCATCCTGAACGGCTGGGCGGGATCGTCATCAACGATCCCGCCCGAAAACCACATCCGGATATGCCCGATCAGGCGATTTGCGGGGTGGGGGTCTCCTCTTCCAAAACGACCTCTACGGCAGCGGCTTCGGCGGCCTTGACGGCAGCGGCTTCGGCGGCCTTGACGGCCGTGAATTCCCGGTCGCGGTCCGCTGCGATACCGCGCATGCGGTTGACCATGCGACCCGTGCCGGCCGGGATGAGCCTGCCGACGATGACGTTCTCCTTGAGCCCGTCCAGGGTGTCGATACGGCCGTTCACGGCGGCATCTGTCAGCACCCGGGTGGTCTCCTGGAACGAGGCCGCCGAGATGAAGGACTTGGTCTGGAGCGAGGCCTTGGTGATGCCCAGGAGCACCGGCTTGCCCGTGGCCGGCCGCAGATTCTCCGCCGCGGCCTTGTCGTTGACCTCGTCGAACTCGGTGCGGTCGACCTGTTCCCCGGTCAGATAGGTGGTCTCGCCCGGGTCCATGATCTCGACCTTCTGCATCATCTGGCGAACGATCACCTCGATATGCTTGTCGTTGATCTTCACGCCCTGGAGCCGGTAGACCTCCTGGATCTCATTGATGAGATAGTTGGCCAGGGCTTCCACGCCCATGACATGAAGAATGTCATGGGGCACCGGCTTGCCGTCGAGCAGGGCATCGCCGCGCTCGACGAAATCGCCCTCCTGCACGGCAATATGCTTGCCCTTCGGGATCATGTACTCGACCGCTTCCTCATCCGCATTCTCCGGGCGGACGACGATCCGGCGCTTGGTCTTGTAATCCTTGCCGAATTCCACGCGGCCATCGTTCTCGGTGAAGATCGCGTAGTCCTTGGGCCGCCGGGCTTCGAACAACTCGGCCACCCGCGGCAGACCGCCGGTGATGTCCCGGGTCTTTGAGCCCTCGCGCGGGATACGCGCCAGGACATCGCCGGCCTGGACCTCCGCGCCGTTCTCGACGTTCAGGATGGCATCGACGGACATGAAGTAACGCGCCTCGAGCCCGTTCGGCAGATTCACGACCTCGCCCTTGTCGTCGCGCAGGGTGATCCGCGGACGCAGATCGGCGCCGCGCGGCTGCTGACGCCAATCGACGACCACCTTGTTGGCGATGCCGGTGGCGTCGTCGAGGATCTCGCGGATCGAAAGCCCTTCGACCATATCGACGTAATGGGCCACGCCTTCCCGCTCACTGATAATCGGGAGGGTATAGGGATCCCATTCGGCGAGACGCTGGCCCTTCTCGACCTTCTCGCCTTCCGCCGCTAACAGACGGGTGCCGTAGGGCACGCGATGGCGGGCGCGTTCGCGTCCGTTCGCATCGACCAGGACGACCTCCGAATTGCGGCTCATCACCACCGGAATGCCGTCGCTGTTCGTCACCACGTTCTTGTTGTTGAGCTTGACCGTGGCATCGAAAGCGGCTTCGACGCTCGACTGCTCGGAACCATGCTGCACCGCGCCGCCGATATGGAAGGTCCGCATGGTGAGCTGGGTGCCCGGCTCGCCGATCGACTGAGCGGCGATGACGCCCACCGCCTCGCCGACATTGACCGGC
>Ga0114999_10004478_pt1 | contig 16879 bp, 18 predicted proteins | sample ArcticOcean_MG_C_3_FD_89820 | JGI IMG/M metagenome (GOLD analysis project Ga0114999, IMG submission 89820) | Marine microbial communities from western Arctic Ocean - ArcticOcean_MG_CB8_126 | ecosystem: Environmental > Aquatic > Marine > Oceanic | place: Arctic Ocean: Canada Basin | collected...
TATGACTGGCCTCTTGGATTTCAGTAATAATTCTCCCGCTTGTTCAATTTGAGCCTCACTGCCTTTTGGTATATCAGGAGTTACAGGAGGCAGTAATTCAACATCAGCTTCTTGAGACAGTAAATCTGTAGGTAATTCCAATTCAATGGGGCGTGGTCTTTTAGATGAAAATCTTTGGAATGCTTCAACAAAATGATCTGGAATCGCTTCGACTTGATTTATTTGAGCATTCCAATCAGTCACTGAACTAAACATAGCTGCTTGGTCTTTGGTTTCATGCGTTGTAAGCAATCCTTTTCCGATAAATTCTTGCTCTACATTAGTAGTGATTTCTAGTACAGGAGATGCTGAAAAGTACGCCTCTCCCACAGCTCCGATCGAATCCGCTGCCCCAGGGCCTGTACTGGTCAGTAAAACACCTGGTTTCCCGGTAACTCTAGCGTATCCATCAGCCATGAAACCAACTCCTAATTCTTGTCGGCCTCCAATAAATTTCAAGTTTTTTTGTTCTTGTCTTAAAATATCGTAAATATCTAAAGTATGAATAGAAATAATTCCAAAAATTGTATCAACACTATGAAGTTTCAATGATTCAATTAAAGCCTTGGCTCCACTAACTTTTACCATGTACCCTCCTGGCCAATTTTATAGTTTGTTTAGATAACTAAGGAAAGAGGTTGTTCTAATATATTTTTGATTAAAATCAAAAATTCTGCAGCCTCTGCTCCATCTGCTACTCTATGGTCAACGGATACTGTAGCTTTCATGATTTTTGAAACAGTAATTTCTCCGTCCCTTACAACTGGTTGGTCTTTAACGGTACCGACGGCCAATACTGCAGCATGGGGCGGGAAAATAATAGCAGAGAAACTATCAACGTCAAACATACCTAAATTACTTATACTAAATGTGGTTTCATTCATTTCTACACTAGTCAATTTATTTTCATTTGCTCGTGCAATCAAATCAGTGCTTGACTTGGCTATTTCTAAAAGCGTTTTATTTTCACAGTTATTGATACCTGGAACCATTAATCCTCCTGTCAAAGCAATAGCAATTCCAATGTTCATATTCGAGTGAAATTCCAATGTATTATTATTGAAAAAAGAATTGAACTTCGGAAATTCTTTCAATGCGACTGATGAAGCCTTAATTATCAAATCATTGATACTAACTCTATTTCCGTCTGTCACGGAATTATTAACTTCTTGACGAAATGCAACTGCTTTGCTCATATCAATTTCTGCAGATACATAAAAATGAGGTGCTGTAGTTTTACTTGCAACAGTAACTCGCCCAATTGCTTGTCTCATAGGCGACAATTCTTCTATTCGGCTTTCTCCGCTACCGTCAAAAGATTTTATATTGGAATCAATGTTCTGATTAGGAGTGCCAGATATTTTATATTCCAAAACATCTTTTTCAACTATCCGTCCTAAGGGGCCTGTACCTGTTATCATGCGAATATCAATGCTGCTTTCTTTAGCAAGTCTTCTTGCCAGTGGTGATGCTCTAACACCATCCACAAATTGAGTACCGTTTTCAGTTGTTGGTTCAATTTCACTTATAACAGGAGAGGGTTGTTTAAGAGACTCAGCGGGGTCAGATGCTGCAGGAACTTCTTTTATTTGTTCATTATTTGGTTCCAGATCTGTCGGTATTTCTTCACCGGGTTCAGTTATGATTGCAATAATTTCACCTACAGCTACGGGGACTCCTTCATTTGCGTAAATTTTTCCCAGTATGCCTGCGGTATATGCTTCAAATTCTACGGTTGCCTTGTCAGTTTGAATGTCTGCAATAACTTCCCCTCTATTAACTTGCTCTCCTTCATTCTTATACCATTTAACAACAGTACCTTCGCGCATGTCATAACCCATTTGAGGCATAACTATAGTTGTTGACAATGTTTCTCCTCAGTCTTTAAACAGACTTTTTAAATATATTCTTTACCGCCGCCACTACACGGTCTGTGTCTGGTATGGCTAATTTCTCTAATGGCATTGAATATGGAATAGGGACATCTTCACCAGCCACCCTATAGACAGGGGAATCTAAATAGTCGAAAGCTTCTTGCTGAACTATACTCACTACTTCACCTGCAAAGCCACCAAATTTAGTTGTTTCTTCTACTACTATTGCTCTGTGTGTTTTTTTTACTGAATTGACTATAGTTTCTACATCTAAAGGTCTCAATGTTCGGAGATCTATAACTTCGACATCAATTCCTTCTTCTGCGAGTTTTCCCGCGGCTTCCAAAGCATTATGAACCATCTTCGAATAACTAATTATCGTTACATCTTTGCCTTCTTTTTTTATATCAGCCTTACCTAATGGTATCTTTATAGAGTCAGAAACCTCACCTTTATATCCGTATAATAATATGTGTTCCACAAACATCACCGGGTCTGCCATTTCTCTACAAGTTCTGAACAATCCCAATGCGTCTTCAGGAGTAGAGGGGACTACAACATGCAATCCAGGAACTGATGCATACCACCCTTCAAAGGATTGAGAATGAGTAGCAGCTACAGACGCTCCTGCCCCTGTAACAGTTCTTACTATCATCGGAACACTAAATTGATTGCCTGACATGTATCTGACTTTAGCCGCATGGTTAACAATTTGGTCTATAGCTAACAAGCTGAAATTTATAGTCATGATTTCTACAATTGGACGTAGTCCAGCCATCGCAGAACCTATTCCGGCTCCAACAAACGCTGATTCGGAAAGTGGGGAGTCTTTAATTCTTCGTGACCCATATTTTTCCCAAAATCCTTGGGTCACCGCAAAAGCACCACCATAAGGACCAATATCTTCACCCATCAGGTAAACTCTCGGGTCTTCATCCAATGCTTCTGTAAGCCCCAAGCAAATAGCTTCCCTATAAGTCATTTCAGTCATATTCAAACACCGTACACATCTGAAAATAATTCTTTATCTTCAGGGAATGGGCTTTGTTCGGCAAAATCTGCTGCGTCTATAATTTCTTGCTCTGCACTTACATGAATTTGTTCGATAGTATCATTTGGTACATTATATTTATCGATCAATAAAGATTTAAGAGCAATGATTGGGTCTTTTTTCTTCCAATACTCTACTTCTTCGTCTGGTCTATACTTGGCAGGATCTGCTATGGAATGACCTTGTATTCTATAAGTTTGAGCTTCAACAAATTGTGGCCCCTCACCATTACGTACTTTTTCTGTTAGGCCCTTCATCAAATCATAAACTTCGACAACATTGTTACCATCCACTCGAAACCCAGGAATATCATATGCTTCTGACATTTTATATATTTTATCTGGTGTTGCTAAATGATCTTTAGCAGGTGCTCCCATTCCATACAAGTTATTTTCACATAAGAATATAATAGGTAAGTTCCAAATTTTGGACAAATTCATACATTCATGAAATTCGCCTTCATTCAAAGCACCGTCTCCCATAAAACATAAAGTGACTCTATTTTCATCTTTATATTGATTTGCCAACGCAAATCCTACAGCGATCGGAAGATGCCCGCCTACTATTGCGTATCCTCCCATAAAACCTTTTTCAGCATCGATAAGGTGCATAGAGCCACCTTTACCTTTACTACATCCAGTAGATTTTCCGAAAAGTTCTGCCATTGCTTGTTTAGGATCAATGCCTTTCACTAAAGCTTGGCCATGATCTCTATAATGAGTCACAACATAGTCTTCTTTTTTAAGATTATTAATCGCGCCAACTGCTATAGCCTCTTCACCGCTATACACATGAAGGAATCCTTTAACATTCCCTCTTGTATATTGGCGTTCACTTTCTTTCTCGAATTCTCGGATCAATACCATTTGTCCATAAAATTCTAACAACTGTTCTTCATTCAAAGAATCAGGCTTAGATGAAGTCATTTTTTTTGACTTCGGTTTAGAATTTTGCGTGTTAGTTTTTCCGGCCATAAATTTAACCTCTACTACATATGTAACACACGGCCCTCTGCATCGAGCGCCGCTTCTTTAATCATTTCAGATAATGTTGGGTGGGCATGTATAGCTAGTCCTAATTCCAAAGAAGTTCCTTCACAAAGGCTAGTCAATGACAATTCGCCAAGTAATTCAGTAACCTCAGGTCCAATCATATGAGCGCCTAGTATTTCGCCATATTTAGGGTCAATTACTAATTTAACGAATCCATCAGTCTCACCCATCGCTGCAGCCTTTCCATTGGCCTGAGCGTTGAATTTACCGATTTTAGGTTCGTACCCTTGGTCTACAGCTTGTTTTTCTGTAAGTCCCAAACTAGCCACTTGAGGATTGCAATACACAGCCCGCGGAACCATTACATAATTCAACGGGAACGTATCCATGCCAGCGATTGTCTCCACAGCTATGTTTGCCTGTGCTGATGCAACGTGCGCGAGTGGTAATTTACCGGTGATATCCCCTATAGCGTAAATATTAGCCACCGAGGTTTTCATTTGTTCATTTACAGCAATAAATCCTCTGTCCATATCGATACCGACATTTTCCAGTCCTATATCATTGGTGTTTGGCTCCACGCCAATAGCAACCAAAACTTTATTGACCGTGACAGTTTCCAAAGTTCCGTTATCATCTAATTCCACTGAAATGTCTGACTTATTCTTTTTTACGGAATTTACTTTACAACGAGTTCTAATATTAATATCTATTTTTTCGAGTGATCTCTGAAGTTGTTTAGATATATCTTCGTCTTCATTAGGCACTATTCCATCAAGGACTTCCACTATAGTAACGTCGACGCCATACATTTTATAAATGTATGCAAATTCGACTCCTATGGGGCCTCCACCAATAATCAACACAGATTTCGGTAAATCTTCTGCTACTATGGCGTCTCGGCTCGTAACTATGTCAACATGATCAATATCGATACCAGGAATAACCCTAGGTCTGGATCCTGTAGCCACGATGATATTTTTAGCTGTTAATGTTCTACCACTGTCGACTATCACTGTATTAGCGTCTTTCAACGATGCAGTGCCTTCAATATGGGTCACATTATTTTTTCTAAGAAGATATTCAACACCTTTGCTATTTTTATCAGCAACCCCTCTGCTACGAGTTACTGCCTTGGAATAATCAGCTTTTATTCCGGTGATTTCTATTCCAAATTCTTCGGCTTTATTTATGTAAGATAATACTTCTGCGTTTTTAAGGAGAGACTTACTTGGTATGCATCCCCAATTTAAACATACTCCTCCTAAAGCCTCTTTTTCAATAACAGCGGATTGTAGTCCTAACTGAGAAGCTCTAATAGCAGCAACGTACCCGCCTGGGCCTGCACCTATTACGATTAAATCGTACTCGTTCCGTTCTTCCATAACACGCCTAAATCACTCTTTTCTATCATTATTAATCCACTCGATTATACCTGTGGCATTCATTTTAAACAAGTTCTAACTAGCTATGATATCGAACATGTGTTCTGAAATATCAAATCGTTAATTTGAATCATTAATTTGATACACTTTAATGTTTGTCCGTACAATGAATATCTGATAGAATCTTGAGTAGATTCGGCTGTAAGGAGCAATATGAGAATTGGACCTTTTGGATTACCTGAACTTTTAATAATTTTGGCCATCTTGATGTTTATCTTTGGAGCAAGAAAACTTCCAGAAATTGGATCTTCCCTCGGCAAAGCAATAAAAGGATTCAAATCTTCTGTGACTGACGAAAACGACACAGAAAAAAAAGACTAGAACTTAGCTTTATTGAGTCATCGGGGCTTCAAGTCTTTACGCCATTACTCTAAACAACTCATATAGGTTTTCGGCTTTGTAATTTCTGCGTTACCCAGGTTAAAACAAAGCCAATTTCGTATAAAATCAACAATGGTACAGCTACTATCAGTTGATTTATGGGATCGAACGTAGGAGTTATTATTGCGGCTAATACGAACGCTAATATCAACCAGTACTTTCTAAATGATCCCAGATTTTTATATGTGATTAACCCGATTTTGGCCAACACAAACATTATAATAGGCATTTGGAAACATAATCCCATCCAAAACAACAATCGGATCATCACACTAACTATGTTACTGATTTTTATGAAAGGAGTGGCAACATCTGAACCGAATGTTAGAAGGAAATGCAATGCCGAAGGAGTCAATATAAAATAAGCAAAGGCGACTCCTGCCAAAAATGCTAATACAGAAAACGGCAATAATATTAGCAAATATATTTTTTCTCTTGTCCTTAGTCCAGGAGAAATAAAACGAATTATCTGATAAGCAATAATAGGAAAAGCGAATATAAATCCTCCTAACATTGAAATTTTAAAACTCGTAGACAAAACTTCTGTAACTTCAGTAAAAACTAACCCTTGCTCAGAATATTCTCCGAATGATCGAGCTGGTTGTTCAAGTAATAAAACTATATCTTGCCAAAAGGAAAATGCAATGCCGGTACCTATCAAAACTGCAAGCACTGAAACTATTAATCGCTTCCTTAGTTCCATGAAATGGTCTCGTAAGCTTATTTCACTATTTTTCATTGTTTGACTTATCTTCTGTCTTTTCAGGAATGTTCAAATTAGAAATTCCGTCTAACATGTCAAATTTAAACTCTGCTGCATTCGTTACTTCTGTCACTGATTCATCTACGGTTTTTTTAATTTCATCCCAAGATGATCTCAATTTTTTCATCAATCTAGCAAAATCCTTAATAGTTTCCATCGTTTTAGCAGGCCCAAGAACTATAAAAGCTATAACAACCACAAAAATTAATTCAGTTAGACCAATTCCCATAAAATTCACAGGGCACTTACCTCTAATTTACAATGTGGTTTACAAAATTTTTCTGGGCTAAAACACCCCATTGGAGTTTTTTCAAATAAGTCTTTAATTAACCGTTTGACGGTACATGTTGGTAAACCTAATGCACCCAAATAACATCCTTCTATCAATACAACTGGGCTAAGTACTTTGTCTTGGATGGCGTATCCTCCTGCTTTATCGAATGGTGTCCCAATGGAAATGGAATCTTGTATTTCTTGATCAGTGTACTGACGACCCAATACTTTTATTACGGAATAATCGCTTTTAAAGCAGCCCGTGTTAGCATCCATTACAGTTACGCCAGTAATAATATGGTGTTCTTTGGAACGAATGGTTTTTAACATATAAGTTGCTTGATCAGAGGTTTCAGGTTTCCCAAATATCTCAGAGTCAACCTCGACTATACTATCAGCTGCTATAACAATGCCAGCACTAAATTTCTTACTCACTTCGAATGCTTTATTATATGACAATCTCGAAACTAGGTCTTTTGCATTTTCTTCTTCGAGCATAGTTTCATCTATGTCGGGGGATATGTTTACAAAACTCCATCCAATGTCTTCCATGATTTTAATTCTACGAGCAGAACTAGATGCTAGGATAACAAAATCATTGTTAGGTTTTTTATTAATCATAGATAATTTCAAGAAACGTAATTGTTTCCAAATGTTGAGTTTGTGGAAACATATCTACTGGTACAATTTCTGTGATCACATACCCTGACTGAAGAATTTTTAAGTCTCTAGCTAACGTTGTGGGATCACACGATACATATATTATAACCTTCGGTTTTATGGCAAGTAAATTATTTAATCCTGATTCATGACAACCTTTCCTAGAAGGATCTAATATCACAACATCAGGCAACCACTCTAACTCTGATAAAATAATTTCTGTTTTACCTTCTATAAAATGGATGTTTTCTAAATTTCCTTTGTTGATTTCTGCATCTTTGACAGCCGCGTAAGAATCTTCTATACCTAGAATATATTTAACCAACGGAGCTAAAAGGATCGCCAATGTTCCGACTCCGCTATATGCATCAACTACTGTTGTGCTTGTATTAAGTAGTTGTTTCTTTTCAATCACATTTATTATTTGTTCTAGTTGTATATTATTAACTTGGAAAAATGAAGGGGAAGCTACTTTAAAGGGTACATTTTGTACATTTTCAGTGTATTGCTTTTGACCAGACTGTATGGAAATAGCTGAGTTTTTTAATGCAGGTTGAATTAAATAGTCTTTTGAATATGAACTTCCTCTGATAGACAGTTGTCTGGTTTCAGAACATTTACCTGTTAATTCAGATAATAAAGCGTTGATAGTTGGACTCATTAACAAACATTTATTTACACGTACAAATTTACGAGATTCTTTTCCCATAAATCCCAAATATCCTTCTTTGTTTACAGTGAATCTGGCATGGTTCCTATATTCATACTGCGATTTACATGGAATAACATCTCTTATATTAAGGCCCATCAGGCCACCCACTCTCTCCAGCGTATTTAATAAATTATCTTTTTTAATCCGTAATTGTTCCTCATATTCAATATGTTGATATTGACACCCCGTACAATTGCCGAAATACTTACAGTTAGGAACAACACGATGACTATCTCCTTTAACAACTTCAATAACTTTAGCAGCTATGTAGCTAGGCTGTATTCTGATGATTTCGACAATTACAGTTTCTTGAGGAATACCTCCAAAAACAAATATGTCTCTACCTTTATAAACCGATTTAGTTTCTCCTAATCGGCCCCAAGTTTCTAATTTGATTTTTACTGTGTCTCCTATATTAAGAGAAGTTTCATCTACCATAATGGAATACACATTAACTCAAAAAAAAAAAATTCTCAAATCAGGTAGTTATCCTATATGTTGACCCTTTGGTTATACGAAGATAAACTGTTGCGGTAATAATATCCAAAAGGAGGAATATATGTCTGGACCAGTAGACGTAACAGATAGTACGTGGGAAGAAGAAGTGATGAATTCAGAACTTCCTATATTAGTAGATTTTTGGGCTGAATGGTGCGGGCCTTGTAAAATGATTGCTCCAGCAGTACATGATCTAGCAGAGGAATATGCAGGTAAATTGAATGTAGCAAAGGTAGATATAGATAATTCACCTGAAATAGCTACAAAATATGGTATACGCAGTATACCTGCTTTAATATTTTTCAAAGACGGGAAACCTGTTGATCAAGTGATTGGAGCTCTTCCAAAAGGCGCTTTAAAAAAGAAAATCGATGCAGTTTTAGGCAGTTAATTCCGGCAAGCAATTAATTTGGGGGTGGATGGGGCCCGGTGGCTCCTGCGGACTTCAAATCCGTTGAGCCTGATGAAAAATTGGGTTGGTGGGTTCGACTCCCTCGCATCCCCGCCAGAAAACAAGATTCGATTCGAAAAAGTGGTCAATTACTATTGACCACTTAGTATTATGTTAACTGCAGCGAGGCTAAGCTCATAAAACAACCCTTTCAAAATAGAAACTTAGGCGGCTAGGCAATGGCAACGAAAAAATGATCTTTATACCATTGTAATTCTAATAAACTTTCTTTTATATCATCCAATGCCGCATGAGAATTTTTCTTAGCAGGTGTATTAGGCTTCTCTGGGTACCATCGTTCTATTAATTCTTTCACTGAGGTCACATCAACCATGCGATAATGAAGAAATGTATCAAGCAATGGCATTTCTCTATGAATAAACCTTCTATCAGTATGAATAGAGTTTCCACACAATATGGCTTTTCTCTTTACAGTGTATTGAGATATGTGTTCAACTATCATTTTGTCTGCATCTTCTATGCTGATTGTTGAATGTTTTACTTTTTCCATCAATCCGGAAGCGGTATGAGTGTTCAACGACCATTCTTCTATTTTGGTCAATTCTGCTTCAGATCTATGAACCACCACATGCATTCCATTAGAAATGATTTTTAAATCCTTGTCAGTTATCAAACAAGCCATTTCTAGTATCACTTGATGGTCTGCCAATCCAGTGAATTCCATATCAATCCAAATCAAATTTTGAGTTTTATCAACTTTCTTTTTTATGTCGCTATTCACCAATTTTCATTCCTTGTTCTAATTTAAATATTAATACATTGTCTTTAAATGATATTAATTTGTCTAGTTGTTACTATTATGTACAGTCCATTAATTTATGTTAACATGCAACTATGGAAGACATATTTGACACGTTGGTAATGAAACTTGTGAACACTCAAGACAATAAAGCCTTGCAAGAAGCTGCTATCAACAGGGCTAACCTATTCAATTTAACAGAAGAGTCATATTTAGCTGCGATTAAGCCAGAACATGTTGGTATCCTCAATCACTCCCAGAGGGCTGCAATTGCAACACGAATATGCATACTTAATGATCAACAAGATGCTGCTGACCATTACAGGGACTTAATTACAACACCAGATGATTTGCCTATGTCGCAGCCAGGTGCATTCCCTGAAACTACAATTTTAAACATCATTACTAAGCATGTAGATCTAATAACCTTAAGCCCTCAAGATTCTACGAAAGAAACGATAAAAGAATTACAGAGTGCTGGGTTAACTGACACTCAAATAGTAGAAATATCAGCTGTCATTGCCTTCGTTAACTACCAAGTGAGGGTAATAAAAGGATTGCAACTGATTGCATCGATATCATGAAAAATAAAATCAAAGAGTTCACAACTATAATACCGTTTTGGAACCCTTATATCACCCCTGTGCAGTTAGAAACTGCTACTCCCGAGCAATTAGATGCTCTGCAAGTAACTCCCTCTAACACAAAAGTTGGAGAATATGTATTAGTCCTCGCACACGATCCAACTACATTAAAGCACAGAACTCCGTTATTTAATGGGATTATGTATAGCAGGAATGGGTTATCCCGGCCGGAAACAGAATTAAGCGCAGTAGCCACTTCTGTCACCAACCGATGCATTTATTGTACTGCAGTTCATGCAAGTAGATATAATGAACTTACCAAAACTACTAGTGATATGGAAAATATACTAGACACTAAAACACCAGAAAAATTAGATCCTAGAAAATTAGCCATTTTTAATTTCTCTAAAAAATTATCAGTAACTCCACCCACAATAACTGGGGCAGACCTCCAATCATTACGCGATAATGATCTGCAAATTGATGAAGTTTTAGATATAATTTTGTCGTCTTCAATATTTGCTTGGGCAAACAGGCTAATGCACCCGCTCGGAGAGCCGCTAGAACATAACGTATAATAAATTCCGCTAGATATAAAGCGTAAAAGGAGATAATCATGGCAAAAAAACTGCCTGGAGAAACTTACCAAGGAACAGCAATAACGGTACCTCTATCGTCTGATGGGCAAATTTCAGCGTATGTATGGCCACTTAGGATATTGACCGTACAACGAGATGACCAACCCAAGACTATGGGAGGCCCAACCATTGGAGTAGATGTCGGGAACGAAGAAGTCATACGATTTGATTGCCACGGAAATCCCGGGCACTGGCATAGAGGTGGGTATGATCGATTAGAACGTCCTGGTAATTCTCATGTAGAATTCCCTGACGGTATAAATGCTGTAGATACTCAAGTAAACTGGGCGCTGGATACGCTCAATGCGGAATGCGCTAGTCTACTCACAGAAGCAGAGCATGCCGAGGCAGCAAGCAAAGTTGATAGCGATCTATTAAAGAACGCATTAGAAGCTATAAAAAATCACCTTGCGCAATCTGATGACTACAGGCAAAAATCTATCGACCAAAACATTATTAACTACTATTAAGGCGGTCGCATGACTGAAACTGCTACTTTAGCCAACGGTTGCTTTTGGTGCACAGAAGCAACCATGCAATTGTTAAAAGGCGTGCACCAAGTTACGCCAGGATATACTGGAGGAAATACTACAAACCCATCTTATCGAGAAGTTTGCAGTGGTACCACTGGCCATGCCGAAGCAGCACAAGTCACATTTGATGGAAACATCATTACATACTCAGACCTGCTAAAAGTATACTTTTTGACGCATGATCCAACCACTTTAAACAGGCAAGGTGGAGACGTGGGAACTCAATACCGGTCTAGTATATTTACACATTCAGATGAACAACGAAAAATTGCTTCGGATATTATTGAGGATCTTGGTAATCAAGCTATCTGGCCCAACCCAATAGTTACAGAAGTAGTAGATTTTAATAAATTTTATGAAGCAGAGCCCTACCATTTGGACTATTATAAGAATAATCCAAATGCTTCTTATTGCACATTTATCATCGAGCCCAAACTTGCCAAGATGAAATCCTTACTTTTAGATTCTTTAAAATAATCGTATCTTTATGACTTACATTTTCAATCTTTCTGAATTACAAAGACAGAGCCATATGAGCCATATTTGTAATACTATGAACATTGTACATTCTGTAACCCATTTCCATAGCCAGGCTTGAATTGCAAAAACTTTCCAATTCTCCTCTATTAGATGTATTAATTCTTTCTAGATTTAGAACAATTTGGTATTTCGGCATAATAACTGAAATAGGGCGTAGGATGGAATTGTTCGTATTGATATGGATATTACTTGAGATTACCAATAACTCACCATATCATTTAGGAATATTTTTATTAATAAATAACGTTCCACGGCCAATGTTTTCCATATTCACGGGATTACTTGCAGATAGATACAACAGAAATACTCTGCTTATTTTAGGAGCAATCCTTAACGTAATAACTGCAATAGCTTTGTTTTCATTAATTTCCATAGACATTTTAGTAGTTTGGCACATTCTAGTAGCATCGTGGTTGAATGGATTTTCAAGGGCCTTAGAAGATCCTGCTAGGCGGACAGGTATTCTGGATATAGTAGGAGAGCGCAGGATAGTTAATGCTGTTTCTGTAGATAGCTTTTCTCAAATGTCTGGAAAAATCATTGGTCCAATCCTTGGAGCCGCCTTGTTTACTTTCAAAGGATACCCCGGAGCATATTTAACAATTTTATTGATAAATATTTTAACAGTTGTCATAGCAACTCGAATTAGTATTCCCAAAAAAACGATTCCGAGTGACCCAGAACCTGTTCTAAGAAGTTTAAAAAATGGAATGATCTATGTGAAAAATAGCAAGATGATTTTAGGAATGTTTTACGTTACGATTTTAATGAACGGGCTGGCATTTGAAGCATTCAATTTCATCCCTGATATCGGTAAAAACTATTTGCTAGTATCTCCGATACTAGTGGGTGTATTAGTAGCTTCTGAAGGAATCGGGCAAGGTATTGGCGCATTCATGTTAAGCCTTACAAGAAACATAAATAGATATGGCTTATGGTTCGTAGTAGGTTCATCAATTATTTTAGTAGTAATAATTCTATTTTCATGGAGTAATATTTACATCCTTTCTATTTTTCTATTACTAGTTAGTGGAATGGCATTATCTGTTTTTGCCACAATGCAAAGTACAATCGCAATGTTATACACACCATCAGCCATGCGAGGAAGAGTTATGGGGTTATTAAGCATATGCATAGGAACAGGTCATTTATTAGCATTCGAAATTGGATTATTAGCATCCAAAGTTGGAACCCCCTGGGCTCTTTCTTTAAATGCAGCTATTGGGTTAATTTTAATAATCCCTAGCCTGACATTAACTCCTATAATAAAAATCCGTTACACTCAGACATTAGATAAATAACCTTTACACTATTATACAGATGTATTTATCACCAGTGACTTTCTATTTCAAAACTCGGTGATGTGTTCCTATAAATTCTTAAGATATATGATCATTAAACAAATTAGATAAAGGAGAGTTTTTCAAATTGGCCACCAGTAACTGAAACTGGATCCAAATTCAACCAATTTTCAACCACAGTAGTATAAACTCCTCTAAAATCGTGGCTGAACTGTAAATCACCTTCTAATAAATCTTCTTGTTTAAGTGACGGATATTCACCGTACATTCCACCTTTTACTGAATCACCTATCGCAAATGCTATTCCGCCGGATCCATGATCAGTGCCTGTACCATTGTCCTGTACTCTCCGTCCGAATTCAGTGAACAGTAGCATTACAACTTGATCAGAAACATTATGTTCTTGAAGATCTGTATAAAAATCCTTTACACCTCTAGATAAATCTGTCCATAATTTTTCATGATTACCTGCTTGCCCTGCATGGGTATCATAACCTATTTGTTCCGTGTAAAAAATTCTGGTTCCTAGATCTGCGGTGAGCACCTTAGCTATTCCTTTTAAGTTATTGGAAATTAGAGTATCTGCATATTCAACACTAGAAGAATATTTTTGTGGGGCTGTTTTTAGTATGTCGGCACCTTTCAAGGCATCTAGCCCTGTTTGTCCTAAATAGTCCATCACAGCACCTGAACCAATAGTAGGTGCATACATTTTAGAAAATATGTCTAATGCCAGTGATCTACTTGGTTCCTCAGTAACCCCATTCAAAATACCATATGATTCAAGCATAGAAACTGACGCTACTGGAACTCCAGACACTGCTAAAGACCGTGGTAACCCTTTTCCAAAATTCACACCAGTCAAAACGTTTTCTGAATTAGGATCTATATCTCTTATAACTCTTCCTAACCATCCCTCTGTACCGACTTTATCTGGCTCACATGTATGCCATATATCCATAGATCTGAAATGTGATCTGTTAGGATTTTGGTACCCAACTCCATTTATAATTGATACTTTTCCTTGATCATATAATTCTTTGATTGGTCCTAAGGCAGAATTAAAACCAAATTCATTGTCAATCTTTAAAACATCTGATTCTGAAATCGCTAGGTTCGGGCGATTATCATAATATATCGGATTGTTATACGGTACTATTGTATTAAGTGGATCATTACCACCAGTAAGCTGTATTACTACAAGTATAGGATCTTTTTTAGTACTAGTCATATCATTCTCCTTCCTGATTATATGTTTGATTTTTCATAAACTTGTATTCTATGTCTTCCGCAATCGACTATTAGTATCCTACCGAATGCATCAATTTCAATATTAGTGGGTTGAAAAAATATTTTTTCTATGGTGAAATCTGACACAGCAGCTCTCTCTAAAGACATATTTTCCGGGTCAGAAGCCATTCGTGTTTCAGCCCATTTTGAAAACCCGTGACAATCTCCTTTAATAGTTTGCAGGTAATTGGACTCCTGGTCAAATACTTTTACTACTTCATTACCCCAATCTACAATATAAACTAACCCATCATTATCGACGGCTACACCACTTGGGCGGTTTAATTCTCCTTCTCCTTGTTTAGATCCAAATTCTTGGATAAACACACCTTGAGAATTGAACTTCTGTACTCTACTATTACGCCAATCTGCTACGAATACATTTCCCATTTTATCGATTTTAATACCCCATGGCGTATTAAACATTCCTGGGCCATTACCTTTTGTTCCAAAGGAATTTATATATTCACCATCAGATGTAAATTTTTGAACTCGATTGTTACCACTATCACAAATCCATAGATTACCTTCTGGATCAAAATCAAGTCCGGCAGGTTTGTTAAGCTGACCTTTGCCAGAGCCACTTTCGTCGATTTTAAACATAAAGTTACCGTTTGTGTCAAAAACCGTAATTCTATTCAGCCATTCATCTGACAAATAAAGGCTTCCATTGCAGTTGTATGCAAGAGAGTTTGGCCAGATAAATTGCCCTTCTTTTTCACCATAGGATCCGAAATATCCTAGATAGTCCTCATCCATATTACATTTAATAATGAATTTTCTTGCAGGTGGGTATTCATAATAGGAGCAAGCAACGAATAATTCATTATTTTCAGCGATAGCAACGTCAACTGGTCCTGAGAATCCTTCTGCCGGAGGAACAGCCTGGTTTCCTATCGTATATTTATAATCGAATTGTATTTTGGAAGCATTTATTGTCATAATACCCCTCCTGTTAAATTAAGCAAATTGAAATTCTCTGGAAGCCACAGATAATTGTAATAATCCGATAATTTTTTGTTCAAAAACTGTATCTTTTTCTGAATGGTTTTTATCAAATTCTTCCAGATACCTCATTAATTCACTTTTTCTAGATTTTTCGACCGTAAGAGGACCAATTAATTCCAATGTTTGGTTTATGAGTTCTTCATTATTAGTTACGCCAACTTGTTCGCTCAGTCTGGCAATTATTTTTTTTACACCAGGTTTGTTCAAATCACTGACCTGATCTGAAGCAAAGTTTATTCGCTCTACTAACGACCCACTGTCTATCCATTCCTTGCCAGTATGCCAACCCTCTACTGTAGGAGGATTTAATAAATCTTGTCCCATATATGCGCATGCGTATGCAATTTCATGAACGTCAGGTTTAGGTTCCATATAATCTTCAACTAGTCTCATGACTCCAGCAACAAATTCTGCTGGGCATTTTATTCGTTGAAATCTTGAATTTTTAAAAAAGTTTGAGTTAAGCAAAAGTTTCATCATAGACTTGATATTATATCCTGAGTCATAATATTCTTTCTCCAACATTTCTATAGCTTCCATATCCTGCGGTGGGGTACTCTGCCATGCTGGTACTTGAGGTTCATCAGCTACGAAAAAATTGTACAAGTGCCTGGCAATAAATCTAGCCGTAGCAGGTTGCTTCACTATAATGTCGATGATATCTTCGCCATTGAAGTTGCCTTTTTCTCCTAGAAACAACTTTTCATCGTCATCATGGTCGTCAGGTCGAAATTCAAATTCCCAGTTATAATCTCCATATGGGTACCTTGGTAATTGAGGAGCCATGGTCCATCCGGAAAAAGCCTTTGCTGCGCTCTTAACATCTTCTTCACTGTAATTGGATTCCTCGTCTTTACCTACTCCCATAGAGAATAGTTCTAAAAGCTCTCGTCCGAAATTTTCATTAGGAGCCCCTTTGTGGTTATCACAATTGTCCAACCAAAATATCATAGCCGGGTCTCTAGAAATCTCTAACAATATATCTCTGAAATTACCTAGTGAATTATCTCTTAACATCGTTAAATGTTTCAATATTTGAGGGTTTCTATTTAATTTAGAATAACTGGTAGCAAAAACATGATGCCA
>Ga0114999_10004480_pt1 | contig 16869 bp, 15 predicted proteins | sample ArcticOcean_MG_C_3_FD_89820 | JGI IMG/M metagenome (GOLD analysis project Ga0114999, IMG submission 89820) | Marine microbial communities from western Arctic Ocean - ArcticOcean_MG_CB8_126 | ecosystem: Environmental > Aquatic > Marine > Oceanic | place: Arctic Ocean: Canada Basin | collected...
CCAAGGCTATCGCCCTGGTCGCGATCCGCACCGACGCGACTAGCCGCGCGGGTACCGAGGCCGTCTAGCGATTCAGGATCGCGGGGCCTTGAACGGAAGCGAACCGACTCACGATCTCCGATCGAAGGCACGAAGCCGACAACTCAAGATGTCGACAAATCTCCTCGAACCACGGACTCTCGAAGAACTCACTCGGAGTATCGAGTTCGTAGATCCGCTGGAGCTTCTCGCGTTCGCTCGGGGTGAGCTTTCGCTGTGTGTCCTTGGAGCAGGCGTAGGCCATGTCTTTCATGGCTTTGTGGATAACTGCGACCCATAGGCTTCTGCAAGCCGTGTCGTCGCGATCCTTGCCTTCGAGAAACCCAACGGCGCCAGCATTCTGAACACGAACCGATATGTTGATTGCCAAACGATGCCTCCAGCATTGGCTGGCGGCAACTATATCCGAGAAACTTGACACCTGTCCATAGGGCGGCCCGAGGATCTGGCACCGGGCTGCCGCTGCGGGAGATCCGATGAACGAAGCCTTGAGCACCCCGGCGGAGCCACTGCGCGACGTGCGCGTCATCGATCTGACACGGATTCTCGCGGGTCCCTACGCGACCATGATCCTGGGTGACCTGGGAGCTGATGTGGTGAAGATCGAGAGTCCGGTGAGCGGCGATAACACCCGTCACTGGGGCCCGCCGTTTGTTGATGGCACCGCGACCTACTTCACTTCGGTGAACCGCAACAAGCGCAGCATCGCGCTCGACCTGAAACACCCCGAGGGACGGGAGCTTGTTTACCGGATGCTGGGCGACGCCGACGTCGTAGTGTCGAACTTCAGTCCTGGCGTCATGGAGCGGATTGGACTGGGCGCTCGAGAACTAGCGACGAGGTTCCCTGGCCTGATTCGGTGTTCGATCGCGGGGCATCCACCCGGAGATCCGCGCGGGCAGCGTCCATCCTTCGATCTGGTGATCCAGGCCGAGACCGGACTCATGGACCTGACGGGAGATCCCGATGGCCCACCCACCAAAGTGGGAATTTCGATCGCCGATGAGCTCGCCGGGCTATATCTCGTCCAGGGCGTCCTGGCGGAGCTCTATCATCGCGAGCGAACCGGCGAGGGCCGCGAGGTCAGCATCGCGCTGAACGAAGCCACCTTGTCGGCCTTTACCTATCAGGGTCAGCAACATCTGGTCGGCGGCGACCCGCCGCGGCGTATGGGGAACGCGCATCCGAGTCTGGTGCCGTACCGGGCGTATCGCGCTGCTGATGGGGATCTCGTTGTGGGCGTGGCGAACGAGGGCCAATGGACCCGTTTCTGTGATGCGATAGGTCGTTCCGAACTGGCTGTGGATCCGCGTTTTGTTGCGAACACGGATCGAGTGGTCAATCGCGTGGACCTGGAGAGCCTGCTCGAGGCGCGGTTCGCGGAGCGCGATCGCGCCGAATGGATCGCGGCGCTGACGGAAGCGAACGTGCCCTGCGGCCCAGTGCAAACGGCGGCGCAGGCGATCGATCGGGAACTGGAACTCGATACGGGCCTTGTCGCCGAAGGCGCCGACGGTGTTCGGATGATCGGTTCGCCTATCTGGATCGGCGGATCGCGTCCCGCGCCCGGGAGCCCGGCGCCGTCGCTTGGGGAGCACACCGACGAGGTGCTTGCCGAACTCGGCTTCGGCGAACCCGAGATCCATACCCTCCGCCGCGAGGGCGTGGTCTCCTGAGCCCGAACAGCGGCACTTGCGCCGATTGGATACTCTCTGGGGTGACCGCGCGTGTGCGCATGAGGGAGCCTGGATGAAACCGATTCTGAGAATGTGCCTGCTGACTGTCGCTGCGGGTGTGTTGATCCCGGTGCTGGGTCCGAGCGCACAGATTCTCCGACCGGGAGACGGCGCCGACGGCGAGATTCTGGAAATCGAACGCGTCGTGCGCATGTGGCTGGCTCTGCCCGTCGATCGGGAGACGGCATTTGACGCGTGGACCGAGGCGGCGCACCTCGTCGAGTGGCTACCTCACTGGGCGGAGATGCAGGTCGCCGAAGGGTCCGAGTTCAGCATGGGCTGGGATGGCTACGAAGGTGTCTGGAAAGGCACCTATCTGGAAGTCGACCGACCCGAGCGCCTGGTGTTCACCTGGGTGGTACCGGAAGGAGTCTTCCCGTCGGGCTCCTATGAGACCGTCGTCGCGCTGACTTTCGAAGAAGTGGAGGACGGCCGTACCTCGCTCCTGCTAGAACATAGCGGCTTCCGGGAATCGGGAGAACTCGAATCCCAGCTTCAGGCGTGGCGCGGCTATATGTTCGCCTTGCGCGCTCACCTGCTCAGGCCTGCGGCCGAGTAAACCGGCTGGTTCCGACCGGGGGATCCCCTGCTTCGTTCGTACGCCTATCTGTTCACGCGGTATCGCTGGAGCTACGCGCTCGGCTTGCTGGCGCTGGTTATCACCAACGCGCTGTCGATGGCGATCCCGCGCGTCTTCGGCGCCGCCGTCGACGCCTTCACAGGGGGAGCAGATCGCCAGCAGGTCATCACGTTTGCAGCCGTGATCGCGGCGATCGCGGTAGTGCAATCGCTGACCCGGGTGATCTCTCGGATCGTGGTCCTGGGCGCATCCCGGCGCGTCGAGTACGACCTGAAGAGGATGTTGCACGACAAGCTAGTACGGCTGGCTCCGAGCTTCTATGAGGCGTTCAGCACGGGCGACCTGATGTCGCGTATGACCAACGACGCGATGTTGGTGCGGGCACTGGGCGGGCCGGGCATCCTCTACTTCGCCAATGCCGCGCTCGTCTATGTGCTCGGGATCGGTTTCATGGTGAGCCTCAGCTGGCAGCTCACCCTCGTCGTGCTGGCGCCCCTGCCCGTCATGGCGTGGCTGGTTCGTGGCACGGTCCATCGCGTTCGCGCCTATGCGCTCTCGTCACGCGAAGCGCTCAGTCACTTGAACACCGTCGTCCAAGAGAACCTCGCCGGCGCCGAAGTCGTTCGTTCCTTCGCGCTGGAGGAGGCGCAGGGCCGCCGCTTCGAGGCGAGCTCCACGACCTATCTCGACTGGTCTTTGAAGGAGTCGCGTGCACGCGCCCAGATGATTCCGATGATCGGGATGGCCGGCGGGCTCTCCTACGCCGCTGTTCTGGCGTTGGGTGGGCCGATGGCGGCAGCCGGGACGGTGACCGTTGGTGATCTGGTGGCCTTCGTTGGATACATCGGGATGATGATCTTCCCGACGGTCGCCCTCGGATGGATTCTCAGCCTGATGCAGCGCGGCCGTGCCGCACTCGAGCGACTCGACAAGATCTTGCAAGCGCCTGTCACCATCGAGTCCGGTCCGGAGACCACCAAGTTGACGTCCCTGGCGAGCGATATCACGGTCAACGATTACACCTTTCGGTACCACGACGCGCTGGCCGCCTACACGCATCTGCAGGACGGCGAGGAGGCTCACAAACGCCCCGACGCGCTGCGGGCAGTTTCGGTGCGGGTGGCAGCCGGATCCTTCGTGGCTCTGGTTGGCCGGGTAGGCTCGGGCAAGAGCACCTTGCTCAAGTCGTTCCTGCGCCTCGTTGAGGTGCCGCGCGGCGCGATTACTATCGACGGCCTCGATATCAACGACTACGACGTTGCAGCGCTACGGCGGTCGATCGCCTACGTACCGCAGGATGACTTTCTCTTCTCAGACAGCATCGCTGCGAACATCAGCTTTGGTGCACCCGACGCCGCCGACGCCGCGATTACCGAGGCGGCGGAGCTGGCCGGGATCGATCTGTCTTCGGAAGGGCTGGCGAATGGCCTCGAGACCGGGGTGGGCGAGCGTGGGTCGAACCTGTCGGGCGGGCAACGACAGCGCGTCGCCCTCGCACGGGCGCTGCTGCGCGACGCGCCAATTCTCATCCTCGACAACGCGCTGTCGAATGTCGACACCGACACCGAGCGCCGCATCCTGGCCGGTCTCGCCACACGGAGGGCCGGGAGAACGGTGATCGCCGCGTCCAACAGGATCACGGCGGTTCAGGAAGCCGATGCGATCTATGTGTTCGATTCGGGTGAAGTTGTCGACTCGGGTCGCGGCGACGAACTGGCTTCCCGGCCGGGCCTCTACGCCAGCATGCGTGAGCAACAGCAGCTGTCGGCGCGGCTCGAGGAGCTCGACTGATGGCAACCAAGAAGCCCAAGGCAAGTCTCGGCATCTTGCGTCGTCTGCGACCGTTCGTCGCGGCGCATGGTCGACTGCTCGGAATCTCCGGCATCACGCTGCCCTTCCTCGCCGGCGCCCAGCTAATCGCTCCGTACTTGCTCCGGGTCGCCATCGACGACCACATCACGCCCGCGGCGAATGGGTCGGCGGGCGCGCTGGAGGGCCTCTGGACGATCATAGCGATCATGCTGGTCGTGGTCGTGGCCGAGGTCGCGTTGCGTTTCGTGCAGCTGTATCTCATGCAGATCGCCGGCCAGCGGATCATGCACGACCTGCGCATGGCGGTATTTGCCCACATCCAGACACTGTCGATGTCCTACTTCGACAGTCATCCGGTCGGGCAGGTGATGACGCGCGTCACCAGCGATGTCGAGACGTTGAACGATCTGATGTCGCAGGGACTGGTTGCGATGGTGCGGGATGTCGTCACGCTCGCAGGGATCGTCGTTGTCATGACCTGGATCGACTGGCGCCTGACCGTGGCGTCGTTCGTCGTGTTCCCGTTCCTCGCGGTGATTCTGGGCGCCCTACGCGTGCGCTTGCGACGCACCTACGATCGTTCACGGACTCTGGTGGCGCGACTCAACGCATTTCTGCAGGAGTCGATCACAGGCATGGGTGTCATCCAGGCGTTCGATGAGCAGGAGCGCAATGTCCGCGAATTCCGCGAGCACCGGGATGCGCTGCTGGGGATCGATCTGCGTGGTGTGGGCTTGTCGTCATTTCTCTCGGCGGCAGTGCAAGCGGCCACCACCGTCTCGACGGCCCTGGTGCTGGCGTACGGCGGCTTCGGCGTGATCGGGGGGACCGTCACCATCGGGATCCTGGTGCAGTTCATGGAGTACTTGAGCCGGTTCTATCGCCCGCTCGAGGACCTGTCGGACAAGTACGACTCGCTGCAGCGCGCGGCCGCTGCCAGCAACAAGATCTTCCGTCTTCTCGACGAGGAGCCTGGCATCGCGCCGGTACCTGACGCGCGGCCGTTGCCCGATTTCAAGGACGCCATTCGTTTCGAGGGCGTCGAGTTCGCCTATACGGACGGCGCCACGCCCGTTCTGGCCGGCCTCGACTTGACCCTGCGACGGGGTGAGAAGGTGGCACTAGTGGGTTCGACAGGGGCAGGTAAATCTTCGCTGGTGAAGGTGCTGCAGCGGCTGTATGAACATCAGAAGGGCAGGGTAACGATCGACGGCGTCGATATCCGCGAGCTCGAGCCACGGGCGCTGCGGAGGTTCTTCGGCACGGTGCCCCAGGACGTCTTCCTGTTCACCGATTCGATCGCAGCCAACATCGGACTCGACGATGACGCGGTGTCGCGCGACGCGGTTGTCCACGCTGCCGGATTGGTGGAAGCGGGGGAGTTCATCGATACCTTGCCGGGCGCCTACGACGCGAAGCTCGGCGAGCGCGGGGCGAATCTTTCCTTTGGCGAACGTCAGTTGCTCGCCTTCGCGCGCGCCCTGGCTAGAGAGCCGGAGGTCCTGATCCTCGATGAGGCGACGTCGAGCGTGGACTCCGACACTGAGGCACGGATCCAGCGAGCGCTCCGCAACATGGTCGCGGACCGCACCGCGTTGATCATCGCGCATCGGCTATCGACGATTCGCGAGGTGGACAGAATCGTGGTGCTGCACCATGGAGAAATCCGTGAGCAGGGCACGCACCAGGAGTTGATGGCGCTGGACGGTATCTACGCCTGTCTTTACCGGCTGCAATACGACCAGGAGACCGGCAACGTCGCCTAGGCGCGACCTCCGGTGTGGGTCGCTACCTTGCCGGCCCGCCGCCCAACGAGGCGGCAAGGGCCAACGCGTTGAGGAGCTCCATCGCGGTCCAGGTGTCGAGCCCACCGAACCGCGCGCGCAGCTTTCCTTCCGGGCCGACGACCCCGACAACGAAATTCTGCCCGGGCATTGCACCTGAACCGCGCCAGCGCACAACTCCGAAGCGCTCGGCCAGCTGCAGCGACGCTGCGCTGTCGCCTTGCAGGTGCCGCCAGCCGGGCCGCGGGCGTGCGGGGGCGACGCCGCCGGGCAGCTCAACAAGCAGCCGTGTGAACCCCGCGGCGTCGGGGCCCAGGCGATCGAACGTGTCGTCGATCCTTCCCAGGTAGGGGAGGCCCTGGGGAGTCGCTGGGGTAGCGAATGTGACGACCGTGATGGTGTTGCGGAAGGCCATGGCCGTAACCGCCGTCCCCGTCTCGTCCACGAACGCGAAGTCCGGGACGGGCTCGCCGATCGTCAAAGTACCGCTCGATGCAGACGACGCGTTGGTCGGTGGTTGCCCGATCGGTTCGCAGGCAGCGATCGTGGCCAACGCGAGAACCGGGCCGGCGGCCCGGTTCAGCGTCCGGCCAAGCCCAGAGTGTCGGGGGTCAGAGGGGCTTCGCCTTCGACGTAGCGGCGCACCGTCGTAGGGTCGGTCAAGTCGGCCAGTACCGCGCGGATTGCCACGGAGTCCAGTGGTTCGATGCCGTCGTACGCAGCCGTGAGCGCTTCCCAGAGGGAGCGTTCGAATGACCGGTCAGGATTTGATCGGTTCCACTCCTGTTCGAGTAGCCGGAACACCAGCTCGCCGCGCAGGTACAGAACGCTGCGCTGGGCTTCGTGGCCGACGCTCGCCGCAGGGAGGCTTCCGGCTCGATAGCCTCCGATGTTGAGGTAGCGTCGGTATGAGTTGTTCAGGCGTCGGGTGCCGTCTTCCTTATCGACCCACCCAGATGCTACAGCTGCGCGGCGCCCCATATGCATCGCCCAGCCTTCCGATAGCCATGAAAGTTCCCGTGTGACCTGGACCCCGCTCGGCACCCAGAGATGGAACAGTTCATGTCCTAGGAAGACGGCCATGGCCTCGACGATTCCGCTGTGGTCCGGCGGCAAGCTTGCTGCCTTGACCGCGTAGACGACCAACGTCTGGTCCCTGACCATGCCGGCGGTGCGCAGTCCGCCCTGCGTGGTGATGGTGTCGGGCATCGGGCTCAGTAGCACCAGTGCTTGGTGGTCGTTGGCGGAGCCCAGCATTTCCTGGTGGCTCAACAGGAGCTCCCCAAGCAGGGTGTCAACTCGCGATGGGAGGATGTCCCAGTCCTTGTGGCGGGCGATCTGCAAACCTGAACCAACGGCCTGGTCGATCACTTCGAATGGCCCTACAGCGAACACGCTCCCGACGGGGTGTCGCCGCATGGCGAATGTATTGGGGGCTTCCTCCCAAGCTGTCGAAACCACGCGCCAGTCAGGACTCTCAGGCGATTGCTGGAATCGCACGGTTGCGTTGGCGACGGGGCCGTCGGCGCGCGCTTCGGGAGGCATCGCCATGGCCCCGGGATCCGAGTGGAACCGCGCCCAGGCGTCGGAGCCGACCAGAACCAAGTAGTCGCTCCCGCGCGTACTCGACCGGTAGAAGGAACCCTGGTCGGACGACGGACGGAGGTCGAGGTGATACGTCAACTGCCAGGGGTTGCCGTTGGTCTCGATGCTGTAGCCGCCGCGACTGATGGGCTGCAGAGATAGCTCGTTGCCGTCTGCATCGAAGCCCGCGATCGCGCCGATCTGATCGACGAGTCCTGGCGCGGCGCCCGGGCCAACGCCGAACCCAACCCAGGCTGTAGTCGGACCGCCCTCGATAGCCGCGGTTACGCTGGCGCCCCGGTCGTCCGGACGGACGGTGAACGCTACCGAGCACGGCGCGGGCGCCCGGGCACACGCGGCGGCCACACCAAGGCCCAGAAGAGAAAGAAGAAGCTTGCGCATAGACCCTGGCTGACGGTGCCGGAAAACGGTTAACTACGACCGATCCTAGCAATCGGGAGGCGGTTACCGAAGAATGGTTTCCGGCCTGTTGCCGAGGGCTCGCGGGCGACGAGGGTCACTGGCGTTGGCTGCTACACTGTGGCCGCCTTTGTCCGGGAGGGAAATCTCCGCCGCTCGTCGCGGAAGGGTGGAGGGATGTTGTATTTCCAGCCCGACCCATGGGAGGCCCCGTGCCCACGGCAACCGCGCCGTCAGCCGTCGAGATCGAGACCCTAGCCGTCAACACCGTCCGCGTCCTGTCCGCCGAGGCGGTGCAAGCAGCGAATTCAGGTCATCCCGGGATGCCGATGGGCTGCGCGCCCATGGCCTACGCGCTCTGGCGCCGTCACCTGAGGTTCAATCCGTCGAATCCCGACTGGGCCGATCGAGACCGCTTTGTTCTGTCGGCCGGGCACGGCTCGATGCTGCTCTACTCGTTGCTCCACCTCACGGGCTTCGACCTCTCCCTCGATGCGATCCGCGACTTCCGGCAGTGGGGTAGCGCTACGCCTGGTCACCCGGAGTACGGACACACCCCGGGCGTCGAGACCACAACAGGTCCACTCGGTCAGGGGCTCGGCAACGCGGTCGGGATGGCGATGGCGGAGGCCCGCCTCGCGGCGGAGTTCAACCGCGGCGAGCACCAGCTGGTCAACCATTGCACCTACGTGATTGCCGGCGACGGCGACATGATGGAGGGCGTTCAGGCCGAAGCGGTTTCGCTGGCCGGACATCTCAAGTTGGGCAAGCTCGTGGTGCTCTACGATGACAACAACATCACGATCGACGGTGCGACGGATCTCGCCTTCAGCGAGGACGTCCGCGGGCGCTTCGCCGCCTGCGGTTGGGATACCGCACTAGTCGAGGACGGCACGGATGTTGACGCGATCGATCGCGCCCTGGTGGCGGCCAAGGCTGTAACCGACAAGCCTTCGCTCATCGCGGTGCGTACGCGCATCGGGCATGGCAGCCCGAATCGCGAGAATACTTCGAAGGCGCACGGCGAGCCCTTGGGCGACGAAGAGCTGCAGCTCACCAAGGATAGCCTTGGCTGGCCGGCGCAGGCGCGGTTCCATATTCCGGACCCGGTCCGCGAGCATTTCCGCGAGGCCGTGACGGTTGGCGCGGACGCTGAGGCGGAGTGGCAATCGCGATGGGAGGCCTATGCGGCGTCCCATCCGACGCTGGCAGATGAGTTCCAGCGCCGCCAGCGCGGTGACTTGCCGGACGGTTGGGACGCGCAGTTGCCGGTGTTCGCCGAAGGTGACGGTCCGATCGCTACCCGCGCCGCCTCCGGGAAAGTACTCAACGCCGTCGCTAGTCAGGTCCCCGAGTTGATCGGTGGGTCGGCCGACCTGGCCGGCTCCAACAAGACTCGGATCAACGACAGCGGCGACTTCGGACCGGACGACCGGTCGGGACGGAATCTGCACTTCGGCGTCCGCGAACATGCGATGGGCGCAGTCATGAACGGCATGGCACTCCATCGAGGGGTGCTCCCGTACGGTGGCACGTTCCTGATCTTCTCCGACTACATGCGGCCGTCAATTCGACTGGCCGCGCTCATGGAAGTACCGGTGATCTACGTGTTCACCCACGACAGCATTGCCGTCGGCGAAGACGGCCCGACGCATCAGCCCATCGAGCAGATCGCTTCGTTGCGCGCGATTCCTGGATTGACCGTCATCAGGCCGGCGGATGCCAATGAGACCCGCGAGGCCTGGGCCATTGCGATGACAGCGCCGGGTCCCGTCGCGCTCGCACTGACGCGGCAGAAACTACCGGTGCTCACGGGCGCCACTACAGGCTTGCGTCGCGGCGCCTATGTGTTTTCGGAGGCTCCCGGTGATGGAGCGCCAGACGTCGTGCTGATCGCCACGGGCTCCGAAGTTCACGTTGCGGTCGATGCGGCCGCCGAGCTCGCGGCCGACGGGTGCCGCGCCCGCGTCGTCAGCATGCCGAGTTGGGAGATCTTCGAGCGCCAGGACGCCAGCTACCGCGACACCGTGCTGCCGCCGGCCGTCACGGCGCGGGTTTCGATTGAAGCCGGAACAACGTTTGGCTGGTCGCGCTTCGTCGGCCAGGATGGCGCCAGGATTGGAATCGATCGTTTCGGTGCTTCGGCACCCGGTGGCGAGAACCTGCAGCAATTCGGGTTCAACGTTGCGAATGTCGTCGCGACGGCGCGCGGCGTTTGCGCTGAATGAGTGTTTGAGAGATTGATTTGATGAACGCTACTAAGAACGGCGGCCGTCCGCGTATTGCCATTGGTGCCGATCACCATGGCCAATCGCTGAAGGACAAGCTCATCGGCCACTTGCGCGAGGAGCGCCACACGGTGAAGGACTGCGGCGGTCACAACGCCGAGCCTGTTGGCGGCGTCGAAGTCGTCGACGTGGTGGCCCAGTCGATGGCGTCCGGCGAGGCCGACGTTGGCATCGTGATCTCGGGCTCGGGTGCAGTCGCGAGCATCGTGGCCAACAAGATCCCCGGCGTGCGAGCCTGCTACTGCCAGGACGCCTATAGCGCCCGGCAGGCGCGGCGGATCGCGGCGAGCGACATCCTATGCCTGGGCGCGCGAGTTCTCGGCGACGAACTGGCGGCGGAGATCGCTCGCGCCTTCGTGGGGGAGCAGTCGTCGGAAGATGCGCGCCACGAGCTTCTCCGGAGCCGGATCCAGAAGATGGAAGAGGCCTTCGATGTGCGCCGCGCTGAACTGCAGCGCGCCCATGCGGCCGACCCGGCCGACTGAACGGCGGCGATATGCCCGGCCGCGTCGCACAAAATCTTCTGGGCGCGCTGGCGCCGGCAGCCCGTGACTGGCACCAGCAATTCAGCGAAGAACGCTTCGCCCAACGCCTGCGTCAGGCGGATCCCACGCTCTGGACTGACGATGCGCAGACCGCAGCGCGGGTGGTTCTGTGCCTGGGCTGGGTCGATGCGCCGGCGCCCACCTCGAGCACGATCGAGGCCGCAGCAGGCCAGGTGTTGCTACTCGGCATGGGCGGCAGCAGCCTGGGCGCGCAAGCGTGCGCCAGGGCCTTCGGCACGGATCGACTCCGTGTTGTGGATTCGACCGTCCCGGATGCGGTAGGCGAGGCCGAGGCGCAGCTCGAACGTGTGACCGACGTGGTGGTGGCGAGCAAGTCCGGGGGGACTCTGGAGACCGCGGCCCTGGCGGACTATTTCGAGGACCGTTGCGCCGCCAGCGTCCGCTTCCATGCGGTTACCGATCCCAACTCGGAACTGGCGCGACGCGCCGCTGAGCGCGCCTACGCGAGTTGTTCACTCAACGCGTCCGACATCGGCGGCAGGTTCTCGGTCCTGTCTGAGTTCGGCCGGGTTCCCCTCAGTCTGGCTGGGATCGACTTCGACAGTGTCCATGCCCGGGGGCTGGCTATGGCCGGCCGCTGCGCGCAAGACGGCGAAGCCAATCCCGGGGTCTGGCTCGGCGCCGTGTTGGCGGCCGCAGCCGCGGCCGGGCGTAACAAGCTCATGCTCGTGGCAGCGCCCGAGCTCGACGGGCTCGGCGATTGGATCGAACAGCTGGTCGCGGAGAGCACAGGCAAAGACGGCAAAGGGATCGTGCCGGTCACCCGAGCCCGCCCCGGCACGATTGCTGCGGCTCCGGCGGATCGCGTCGTCGTCACGCTCGAGTGGGAACACGAGTCGCTGCCGAGCCGTGACGTGGATGAGTGGATCGCGGCCGGCATACCCGTGGTGCGCACACGCCTGGCCGTGCCGGCCGACATGGGCGGCGAATTCTATCGCTGGCAAGTCGCTGTAGCGGCCGTCGGGCGAGCGCTGCAGATCAATCCGTTCGACGAGCCGAATGTCGCCTCAGCCAAACAGCGGACCGCAGAGGTCCTGGCCGCGTCGGAGGCGTCAGAGTCCGCCGGTGAGCCAGCCCCGGCGTGGACGGGGCGACACCTGGCGCTGTACGGCGCAGAGAGCGTAACGGCTGGGCCTGAACTGTTGCGGGAGCTTGTCGCCGGGGATGATGACGGCTACATCGGCATTCTTGCCTTCCTGGCTCAGGCTCCGGCGACGGAGGCGATGGTCGAGCGACTACGGGCGGCGTTACCGCAAGCTACTCCCGTGACGGTGGGGTGGGGGCCGAGATATCTTCATTCGAGTGGCCAGCTACACAAGGGAGGCCCAAACGCTGGTCGCTTCCTGGTGCTGACAGCGACGTCGCAGAATGATCGCGCCATCCCTGGACGACCGTGGACCTTCGGCGACCTCGCCGGCGCCCAGGCAGTAGGGGATGCGGCTGCGCTTCAAGATGCCGGGCGTCACGTCGTCCGTGCGCAGTTGATTGGTGATCTGGATGCAGCCGTCGCCGAGTTGATCACGCTCTTGCAGAAAAATCCCTGACCACCCCGCGCCATCGGAGAGTCGGATGACCAAACCCAGCGAATCGCCGAGCTACCAGATCGCGTTCGAGGATCTCGACTTCCTCGGGCGGCCCGAGGTTCGCAGTTACCGTCTCGCGCTCGAGTACGCGAAGCCGCAACTGGTGCAGCAGGCGATGAACGTGGAGTCCACGCTCGTCGTGTTCGGCAGCGCCCGGATCCCGTCGCCGGAGGCGTCGGAGGCTTCGCTGGCCAACGCCGAAGCGGCTGCCGCGGCAGCGCCCGACGACAGGCACGCAGCGGCGGAGCTGACGCGCGCGGAGCGACTGGCTGCGCTCGTGCCGTTCTATCAGGAGGCGCGAAAATTCGCGGGGATGGCAGATCGCTATCAGACCCCCGGCGAGCCGTACGACTTCGTGGTGACGACCGGCGGCGGGCCGGGAATCATGGAAGCCGCAAATCGCGGTGCGGCCGAGGCCGGACTCAAGACGATGGCCTTCAACATCGAGATCGCGCATGAACAGGAACCGAACCCATACGTCACGCCGGAGCTGTGCTTCAACTTCCACTACTTCGCCATCCGCAAGATGCACTTCCTGCTGCGCGCCCGGGCACTGGCGTGTTTCCCTGGCGGCTACGGGACGATGGACGAACTCTTCGAGAGTCTGACGCTCATCCAGACCGGCAAGATGGCCGCCATTCCCATCGTGCTCTTTGGCCGCGAATGGTGGGCGCGGTTCATGCAAATCGACGCGCTCGTCGACGCCGGGACGATCGGTATCGATGACCCCGACCTGGTCAAGATCGTCGATACTGCCGAGGAAGGCTGGGCCGAGATCGAGCGGTTCTACGCGGCGCGCCCCGACCCCTCATGAGCGCGATTCTGGACCGCAGTGGGGACTTCGATCTTCGTGACCGCGTGTACCTGGATGGCGCGGCCCACGGTCCGATGCCGCGGCGCTCACTCGACGCGGCCCGCGCGGCCCTCGACTGGAAGCGCGACCCCTCGACGCTCACGGACAGCGAATACTTCGCGTTGCCGGACAGGATTCGCGGCGCTGCGGCTCAATTGATGAACTGTGCCCCTACCAGCGTTGCGATCGCGACGGGGGCCAGCCACGGCATCAGTCTCGTCGCCTGTGGTCTGGACTGGGAGCCCGCCGACCATGTGCTCGTACCAAAGGGTGAGTTTCCGGCCAACAACCTGCCGTGGCGCGACCTGGCCCGGCGGGGAGTCGAGGTGGAGTTCGTCGAACCGGATGCGATCGAAGCCGCCATTCGGCCCACCACGCGGGTGGTCGCGGTGGGACACGTAAATTTTGCCAACGGACGCCGCATCGATCTCGCTGCACTCGGTAGTCGGTGTGCGGACGTCGGCGCGCTGATGGCTGTGGACGCTTCGCAGTCGCTGGGTGTTACCGCCGTCGACGTTGAGGAATGCGGCGCCGCGGTGGTCGCCGTGGCCGGCTACAAATGGCTGCTGTCGCCCTACGGGACCGGGGTCACTTACGTGCACCCCGACTGGGTTGAACGCTTCCGGTTGCCGACCTTCAACTGGGCGACGATCGTCGGGGCGGACGATTTCAACAAACTCGTTGATCTCGAGCCGGTTCAACGGCCCGGCGCGATTCGGTTCGATGTTCCTGAGACGGCCGCCTTTACTCAGGGTCGAGCATTCGCGACCTCGCTCGAGTACTTGCTGGAGGTTGGTCTGGGCCGCATCAGAGCACACGTCGCGGCGTTGATCGATCGACTCGTGGCGGGGCTACCACCGGACGTTGCCCTGGAGTCTGCGATCGACGATCGGCAGCGGTCTTCGATCGTCCGTCTAGTGCCATCGGGCGACGCCCGCACGGTCTACGAACGTCTATTTGCCGAGGGGATCAAGGTCAGTCTCCGCGAAGGTGGTCTCCGCGTATCGCCCGGCGTCTGGAATACCGGCGCGGACATCGACCGTTTACTCGTGGCTCTGCGGTACTAGCAGCTCGTGGCAGAAGGCTGCTAGGCAGCGTGCGGCGGCAACGGCACGTGCACCGCGCGCGCCGGCGGGATGTTGCGCAGTACCAGGCAGCTCGAGCCGCCGGCTTCGCGGAACCGTGACTTGAGAGTGCGCACGGCGCCCAACCGCGCGCGTTCCTCTGCGGGCGCCGTGAGCTTCCGCAGCCGCGGCAGGCCGACGTACTCGAAGTAGGTGAACCAGCCTCCGCCGGTCAACAGTCGGCGTCCCGCCTCGAGGATTCCGGCCGCCGCTTCGGGCGGCAGATTGTTGAGCGGCACGCTGCAAACGACGAAGTCCGCCGGCGCGTCGATCCTAGCTTCAGCGGCGTCGCCCACGTGCACCTCGATGGCGGCACCGTGGGCGGCGAGGCTCGGCTCTGTCGCTACCAGACGTTCCAGGTAGCTGGTGAAATCCGGGTTCAGTTCGAAGCAGTCGAGGCGATCGCCAGGCCGCATGGCCTCGGCGATTCGGCGTGTCACTGCGCCGGTCCCTGGCCCCATCTCCACGACGCGCACTTCGCGTGACGGGCGCCGGTCGCGCAGGGGTTCCGTCATGGCGCGGGCGAGGAAGCGCGACGACGGTTGGATGGCCCCAGTCGAGTTGAACTGGTTGTGGAACTGGCGCCAAAACGCCAGTCGCTCTTGCAATCGCACGGGCCCGAGGATAGCGCGGGCGTGCTGCGCGCGTATCGAGGTGTTCGCACCATACCCCCGCCGCCTGTTGACCCGCGGCTCGATCCAGTTCATAAGAGGACGGGGATAGTGCCAGAACGAGGATCCTGTTCGCTTTACATACGCTAATTAGTACGAAACTAGAGCGAAAAAGTAAGGACAACGTGGTAGTGGCCAAGAAAAAGCCAGCAAAGAAGCCAGCTAGCAAGTCGGGCAAGAAGTCGGTCAAAAAAGTGGTCGCCCGGAAGGCTGCCAAGAAGAAGGTGGCCGCGAGGCCGAAGGCTGCCAAGAAGAAGGTCGCGAAGAAGTTCGCTGCCAAGAAAAAGGCTGTCGCCAAGAAGAAGTCTGCGGCGAAGAGGCCGGCTGCGAAGAAGGAGCCGGCGAAGAAAGTAGCCGCGAAGAAGAAGGCTCCGGCAGAGAAGAAGGTTGCCAAGAAGAGGGCCGTCGCGAAGAAGAAGGCTCCGGCAAAAAAGAAGGTCGTCGCGAAGAAGGTCGTCGCGAAGAAGAAGGTTTCGGCGCGCAAGAAGGTGGCCAGCAAGTCGGCCGTCGCGACCAAGAAGAAGGTCGCACCCAAGAAGAAGGTTGCGGCCAAGAAGAAGACGGCAACCAAGAAAGCGCCTGCAACGAAGCGTCCGACCAAGGCGGAGATCAAGAAAGCGACTGCGGCCGCCAAGAAGGAAGCCGAGGCCAAGGCCGCTGCCAGCAAGCCTGTGGTCAAGAAGAAACCCAAGCGGCGTGGCCGGGTCACGAAGATGACAGTCTCCGAGGTGATGATCTCGCTCACCACCCTGGCCGACCAGTGGGAAGACCTGGCGTGGATGGAGGCTCTATACCTCTACGGCAACCATCTGGACTCCGCAGACGGCCATCGGGAACTCAGATTCATGGTCATCTTCAAGGGGCTCCGGCGGGCGCCTCAACAGAAGGCAGCGCAGAAGGCTCTCGACAAGATTCTGAAGCCAGCGGTGCCGGTGCGCCGGCGCCTCGATTTCCTCGACGATCTGGCGATCATCCAGTACATCGAACTGGAGAACCCCGCCTTCGTTGCATCGTTCGGGCAGGCTATTCCGATTTTCGTTCGCGTTCCCAGCTGACACGGGCGCAGGGTAGCGAGAATTGCTTGGAGTTTCGCCGGCACCCCGCCGCGTATTCGGGGTACATGTCGCCGGCACCGCCGCCGCGCACCACGACATCTGGGTGTGCCGCGCGCATCCCGGCAGCGAGGGCATTCGCGTCGAGAGCATCGAGCGGCTAGCTGACCTACCGGGAGGCGCGGCTGATCCGCCCGGCGCGGGCCGCTCGCTGGTCGGCAAGATCCGCGAGGCGCCTCGATCGGCGTGGGGATTCGATGCTGCCTTTGGGGCGGCCGACGACGCTCGAGCACTGCGTCGGACCGAGAGTGAACGCAGCGCGCCAGCGTCGCGGACTGAGGCACGCGAGTGGATGCGCGAGAACATTCTGCAGCCGCTGGCCGCCACCGAGCAGGTGTGTGCGCTGCCGCTCGACTCGCCCCCACTCATCACGGCCGGGATGCCAGCCGGCATGGTCGCTCGAGCGGCGAGCACCTATCTGCTTGAGGTCGATGGAGATGCCCTGGCAAGAGCCCTGGGCGCGGAAGGCGTGGAGTTGGCTCACGGCGACGACGTTGAACGGAAGACGAGTCTGCGGACGCTTGCGGCGCATGGCGCTGTCCGTCCCATGGCCCGTGCGCTGCGGCAGAAGCTCATCGACACCGAGACCGCCGCGGGAGCGCGGGCGGCGCTCTACTGCGCGGTGGCCGCGTGGCGTGGCTATCGGACCTACGACCATGCAGCGCTTCACGCAGATGCTGACTTCGCGCGGGAAGGCTTCATCTATTGCTAGCGGAA
>Ga0114999_10004483_pt1 | contig 16864 bp, 6 predicted proteins | sample ArcticOcean_MG_C_3_FD_89820 | JGI IMG/M metagenome (GOLD analysis project Ga0114999, IMG submission 89820) | Marine microbial communities from western Arctic Ocean - ArcticOcean_MG_CB8_126 | ecosystem: Environmental > Aquatic > Marine > Oceanic | place: Arctic Ocean: Canada Basin | collected...
AACTATAAACTTTACCGTTATTAATGGGCCACCAGAAACGGTTGACTTATCACTAACAATGGAGGTCTTACGATAATGGCTAATAATCAAAAACTTGAGATTACAGGATTTGACTTTGATACTATAAAAGATAATCTAAAAACTTTTATGAAGAATCAAGACCAGTTTCTTGATTATGATTTTGAAGGTTCTGGTATCAGTTCATTATTAGATGTGTTAGCATATAATACTCACTACCTTGGATTTCACGCAAATATGCTTGCTAATGAAATGTTCATTGATAGTGCATCTTTGCGGTCTAGTGTTGTTTCTCATGCAAAGACTTTAGGGTATGAGGTTAAATCAGCTAAAGCTCCACGAGCAGTTATAAATGTTACTTTGAATGATACAGCCTTATCTACAGCTACTATGAATACTGGTCATGCTTTTACCACTACAATAGATAATATCGAATATAAATTTGTAACTATTTCAGATTTTAGTGCAACTCAAACAGGTCAAGGAATTTTCTTTTTTGATGTTCCCATATATGAGGGAACTTTAGTATCAACAAGATATACAGTTGATAGTTCAGATGTTAATCAACGTTTCTTATTAACGGATAATAAGGCAGATACCACAACCTTAAATGTAAAGGTTCAAAATTCTTTGGCTGAAGAAATTATCGTAACTTATACTAAGGCTACTGATATTACTCAGTTAACTGGAAATAGTCCAGTGTATTTTTTACAGGAAGTTGAAGATGAATTATTTGAAGTGTATTTTGGAGATGGTGTTGTAAGTAAAGCTTTACTTGATGGTAATATTATTACACTATCTTATGTTGTTAGTAATATTACCGAAGCAAACGGTGCATTTTCGTTTACTAACACAACTGCAATCAATACAGTTGTAGATGTTACAACTTCTACTTCTAAAATAGCTACTGGTGGAACTGAGGCAGAAACAATTCAATCTATCAAGCTTTCAGCTCCGCTTAACTATTCAGCTCAAGGAAGATGTGTCACCGAAAATGATTATAAAGTTTTTGCTCAAAAATATTATCCACAAGCAAAATCAATACAAGTGTTTGGGGGAGAGAATGGTTCATTTGATCCTAGTCTTGGGGTAGTTGCAACAGCAGACTATGGAAGAGTTTTTATATCTATTACAAATAATAATGGAACAAATCTAACTACTTCTGAAAAATCAACTTTAGTTTCTGATCTTTCTCCATTTACAGTTGCTTCAGTAACTCCAATTATTGTTGATCCAGATTATCTCTATGTTATATTAACTGTAGATTTTAGATTCAATTCTTCTGCAACAACAAAAACAAAAGATACACTTATAGATCAAGTTCGTACTTCAATTACATCTTATAATAATACAGAATTAGTAAAGTTTAATGCTGTAATTCGACATTCTAAATTATTACAACAAATTGATAATACAGACGATTCAATTCTTAGTACTAACGCCGTACCAAGACTTCAAAAATACTTTACGCCAAAATTACGTGAAAGTTCATCATATAATCTATATTATAACAATTCACTTTATAATCCTCATAGTGGACATAATGCTATGCTAGGAGGAATTTTAAATTCTACCGGCTTTACGGTAAGTGGAATTACCAATGAGCAATTTATAGATGACGATGGACTTGGTAATCTTAGGATATATTATTTAACAGGAAACACTCGAAACTATACCAATGAAACTGCTGGAACAATTAATTATGATACTGGTGCAGTTTCATTAAAATCAATCAATTTTGTTACAATTTCAAATGTTGATGGTTTTGTATCTACTAGAATAAGAATTATTGTTGTTCCAAAATCTTATGATATTGTTGCAGTTAGAAATCAGATTATTGAAATTGATTTAGTAAATACAATTATTACAGGTTCCGTTGATAGTATTACATCAAGTGACTCAAGCGGTGCTATATCTTTTAATCCTACTGGCTCAAACGTAACATCATCAGGAACGAGTTATTAAAAATGGCACCATTTGATTCTGAATTAACTACAAAGATATCTCCTCTAATAGATGGACAAGTTCCTGATTTTATTCAGGCGGATCATCCTGTATTTGTTGAGTTTCTAAAAGCGTATTATCAATTTTTAGAATCTGCTGAGATGACTATAAGTGGTACAGTTGATCAGATTTTACTTGAAACTGTAAGTGCAAGCTATCTAGTTTTAGACGGCACAAATTTATCAGGGTCTAATAATGAAGATAGGATTGTATTTGAGATAGGTAGTGGAGGAACTGGTAAGTTTGATCCTGGTGAAACTATAACAGGTAGTATTTCAAAAGCAACATCAATTATTTTAGTTGATGATGATGAAAGAATATTCATCAAAGCAAATACACGATTTGTAGTTGGAGAAATTATAACAGGAAGTACTAGCGGTGCAGTCTCTACTATAATAAAATATAGAGCAAACCCTGTACAGACTATACAGCAGTTATTAGATTATGCTAATCCTGATAATACAGTAGATCATTTCTTTACTGCATTTAGAGATTCTTTTATGGAATCTATTCCCGAAAATCTTGCAGATGGAGTATCAAAACGTTTACTAATAAAACAAATAAGAGATTTATATTCTGCAAAAGGTACATCTGAAGGTCATAAATTATTCTTTAGAATGTTATTAGGACAAGAAGCAAATATAACCTATCCACAAAAATATATGATGAGATTAAGTGATAGCAAATGGAACTTACCTATTATTATTCGGTGTACAGCTGATACAGCTGGAACAAATTCTAATAATATTATTGGACAATCGATTACTGGTGCTTCATCTAAAACTATAGCTCAAATTATAAGTATTAATGCATTTAACCAAGGGACTGATTCTATTGTTGAATTTGGTTTAAGGGATGATTCTATAATTGGTGATGGATTTTCTGTTTCTGAAACATTTACAGGAATAGATACAGCTTTAGATGTTCAAATGCAGTTTACTATTCAGTCAATTATAATTAGTGCTACAGTAAATGATGCTGGACTTCTTAATAATGTTGGTGATTTAGTAAATCTTGATTCTGATTTTGGTAATGGTTTAGCTAACGCTTCTGTATCTACTATAACTACTGGTTCTGTTAGTGATATTTATATAGAAACTGCTGGATACGATTATGAGATTGGGGATGGAATTAAATTTATTCCTGATTTAACAGATTCACTTACATCTGTAGGTAAAGCATTTGTTTCTGTAACTGGTGGTAGACTTATTACAGAAGATTCAACTACATCTATACCAGAATTTATTATTAATGAAGAAGGAACTGTTACTCAATTTGTAGAAGATAAAATTATTCTTAATGGTACTGCTATTACTGATCCTTCAGCTGAACCATTTCAAGTATTTGGCACAGATAGAAGATTTAGTGATACTCAATCATATTATTATCCCCTCTATATAACAGAATCAAGAGCTAGTAATTCTAATATAGTTGATGGAGAAACGAAAGCGTTTATATTTGAAGAATTTCCTAGTTTAATTTTTTGGATGCCGACTAATAATCAAAATACTACAATATCTGAACTTAGTACTTCTTATGATCTATTTGTTTCTGTTGGTAAGGTAGAAGATGAGGGGTTTAGTTTAAGACAAGAGAATCAAACAACTGGAACTGGATTAGGAGATAACTTACTATCGGAAAGTGAAAGTTTGCAGCTTGATTCATATTCAACTGCATCTGATGGTGTTATAATTGAACCTGGAGTATTTACACCAAATGAAGCTTCTGAGATAAATAGAATTTTTATTGCTAACGGCGGAAACGGTTATTCTAAATTACCAAAACTTACAGTAACTAGTAGGAATGGTAATTTAGCAGAATTAATTTCTTTAACTAATGATATTGGTAAAATATTAGAAGTTGAGATAAAGGATAATGGTTTCAAATATAATAGTGTCCCTGTTGGATATTTTAATTCTAAGCTTATTCTAGGTGATGTTGTTGGATCATTTTCTAGCGGCACTGTGTTACAAAATCAAAGTGGTAATGTTGTTTCTTGGGAAGCAGATACAAGAGTATTAACCATAGATGGTGATCCAAGAGATAGAATTAATTTTGAACAAGATGAGATATATAATGAAAAGGTACGTTTAGAGAATTTTGATATTGTAGAACCTGGAAGGCCAGATCATGGACAAATTGGACAAATATATAATGTTCAAGAGGAAGTTGATTCTCATTTTCAATTAAACGCATACCAAGAAATAGAAAGTCCAATAAAATTAGAAGATGAAATTGGATTTTTAGATTCTAATGGATTTTCAATAAATATTGATCAGCTTTCTCTAGAGCGTGATCTTAATATTCCTATTGAGTTTGGTATAAGATTAGAATCTGGTTCTGTTATACCTTCTGATGAAGATGGAAAATTTCTATTAAATAATCATTTAACTCCCCTTGGAACCGGCATTAGGCGTGATGGGAGAACAGAGTTTCATTTTATTTTTGAAGATGATACAGTAGGTGTAGATACATTTGGTAATCAAATAATAAGTACTTTACTTTTTGATAATGTTGAACAGGATAGTGGAGATAATATTAGACTTGAAGAATTTAAATTCCGTTTGGAAGTTGAATATTCTGTTGCAGATTCAACTGATCCTCATGGAACCTTTATAGTATTTGAAGATAATGACCAAGTTGTTATGGAAGATGGAACAGAGCAAAGTGGTGGTGGTAGTGAAAATATAAGATTTAATACCTCTAGGACTATGTTAGAGGATGCCACAGAACTTACTGGAAATTTTTTACTTATCAATAGTACTGATATTATATCAGGGGATAAACTTCAATCAGAATTTGCAACTAATATACAAGCCGGTAATAATACTGATTCTATAATATTAGAAGATTCTATAATCTTTAATGGATCACCAAGTTATCTTGTAAATGAAGATTATGGCAATGCGTTAATTTATAATGATGATACAAGAATTTTATTTGAGATTGATGAAGCTCCAGTTGAGGATACTGTCAGTAGTTACGGTCAATCAATAAAACATTCTAATACAACAGACCCTCGGCTTATTGGTGAAGGGTTAGAAACTTTTATTACAGAAAACTCAGATAATGCTGATAGTGTACTCTATAAAGAAAATGGAAAATTAATTTATAATAATGTTACATTTGATTTTGATGACAGTAAAACCGATGGGGATGATCGCCCAGGACTTATAGTTACAGAAGATGGTGATACTTTACTAAATGAAATATCAGGTGATCATGGTGGTATTACTATGATTCTTGATGGTACAAATTTATTAGGTGAAGATGCAGGCGGCGCTATACTCCATGAGGATGAACAATTAAACGGTAGTCTTATTTTAAATGCTTCAGCTATTAATACAGATATTAGTGACTCTCTTATTCTTGAACAAAAATTTGCTTTACTAGGAGAAACAATTTCAGATGGTGTTAATTCTGGTCTTGTGCTAGCTGAAGGAATATCTAATATCATATTTAATATTGGAACTACGGCAACTAACTTAGGTAACTATATTAACACAGATAGTTTATTAGGCCCAAGTATTAATCGTATTCAAGATTCATACTTTTATCAACAATTTTCTTACGAAGTAAGTGTTGGTTCTGTTCTATCTGAATATATTAATGAATTAAAACGTGCAGTACATCCAGCTGGATTCATTCCTTTTGGTAAAGTTTCTCTTTCTTCATTAATAGGTGCTGCAGCTGGTGTTGCAGATGAAGATGCCAATGCGGCTATTAACTTAGGAGTTAATGCTGTATCTGCACTAAGTGCAGGGTTTGATGAAACACTAAGAATGAGTCATGAAGTTCGTAACAACGTTCTTGATACTACGGGGGGAAGTAGTTTATTTGATACAATAATTCTTGAGAATGGCGTAGCAATTGGTGATTTACTTCTTGAAGAAACTGACGGTGATAATCTACAATTTGAAGGTGGGTTAAATATTGCAGTTGAAAACTCACAAAGTTCTGGTGATGGTACTATTCTTTTAGATTTTGGTATTGGTGGTAGACTTTTAACTGAGGATGCTCTGGGTGAATCAACAAATAGAAATAGATCAATTACACATATCACAACTATAACTGTTACTCCAGATATTGTTATTCCAAGAACTACATATGGTGCCCCTCTTGCTTCTTTGCCGGGTTCTATTTTCTTTGATGGACCTAGTATTCAACTAGAAGATGGTATGAGAAATAAGCTTCCTGCCATCATGCAAGATAATCTTATTCTTGATGGAACAGATAGCGCATCTATTGATGCTGGTGATAAAATTTCTTATGAAATAGACCTTAACTTTAATAGTGGTATTCCACTTAGTGCGTTAGGTAGTTTGACATTTGGAGATTTAAATGAAATAGATACCGTAGGGTTCACTGAACCAGCTGGAACATTTAAAACAACTGAAGGTGCTATTGTATTTGAAGAGAGTTCTGCTTCTGATGATCTTGTATTAGAGGCATGGTTACAATTTATTACAGAGGATGGTGATTTTATTGAGTTAGAAACTGAAACAGATACAGGATATTTAATCGGTCCAAGCATTGGTTATGCAGCTCATAATATTAATATTGTATTAGACGGCACTAACGTTAATACGGATAAGAAACTTGTTACCGAAGGAAGTATGATTGAGTTTGAGGATAATACTAACCAAGGAAGTATTCCAGAAGGAAACTTTGGTAATAGAAATATAGCACAGTTTACAAGAGCTGCTAAAATTAATTCTAAATCTGCAACAGATAAATTATCTTTACAAGATGATTATACACTTGGATTAAACTTTGCATTAGAAGACGATAGCGGAATTCTACTGATTAATGGTACATCAGCAATTCTTGATATTGGAGGAAACATTATTCTTGAAGGAACAGACTCAGGAAAAACTGATGAGGGTGATTTCCTAATAATGGATAGGTCAGCTGCTAGTACAGATGTTGGTGATAATATAATATTAGACAGTACTGGCGCCCGTGATGATAATGATAAGTTTATATTTCAAGATACTATTTATTTAAATGTAGTAGGTGCTGAGGGTGGTTCATTCTTATTAGATGGTACTGATAATTCTGGTACAAATGCTGGAGATGACTTATTAGTAGAGGATGGATTATTTAATTTCTTACAACAAAACTCTATTAATCTTTCAGAAGGTATTTCTGGTGAGTCTGGTGGATTACAGTTACCAATATCAGAGATATCTTCTGGTGAGGACGGCGCTGCTGATATATCTACATTCGATAGTATTAGTGGAACCCTTGATTCTACTACAATAACTTTTGATGCTGTATAAATCGTTATAAATAACAATAAGAATAGGAAAAGATAAATGGCATATCAAGGACTAGGAATTGGAACTAACGCTAATGACGGCAGTGGTGACACTTTAAGAGCAGCTGGTGCAATAATTAATGCTAACTTTGGCGAGATTTATAATAAATTTGGTGATGGTTCTGGTTTATGTTCTGGGGTTAGTTCTACTGCATCTGTAATTTCTTTGACTGCTCCTAATATTAGTGGTGTGGTTGCAGGGACTCAAACTTCTGCTACTATCACAACTCTTGCGACAACTACGGTAAATGGCACAACAGGAAATTTTGGTACTGCAATATTGGCCGCTGGGTCACTTACGGACAGTTCTGGAGCAATTTCATTTGGTAACGAAAACCTTACAACTACAGGAACATTTACATCTGGTAATATATCGGTTGGAAATATAGTATCATCAGGAGCATCTATTGTATTTGAGGGTGCAACAACTAATACAAACGAAACAACCCTAACAGTTACAGACCCAACATCAGATAGAACAATTACATTTGGGGATGAGACAGGAACAGTTCTAACTACTGGTGCTACAAATATTGTATCAGGTGCCATGATGAAAACTTCATCAACACTTTTAATTGTAAATTCGGGTGGTACAACATTAAAAACAATTATCGGTTCAGGCGTTGCGTCATAAATAGATAAAATAGGAAAAACAAATGCCAGCTATTATTACAGAAAAGTTTAGATTACATAATGCCGCTCAGTTTGAGGAATCATTCACTGAGTCTGCTAACAACGTGTATTATCTATTTATTGGTAAGAGTACACCTTTTACTTCTGGAACAACTGGAGGGTCGGACTCTTCTCCACCAACCCCTCTTGATAGTCCTATTAGTGAATATTATACATGGGATGATATGCTTGCTGCTAAAAATATTGGTTCTTCTAATATTCAAAGAGTTATCCCTAGAAGAAATTGGGCTAACGGCACGATATATGATATGTATAAACCTACATATAATTCAACTAATTCAGCAACCTCTGGGGCAACAAATTTATACGATTCAAGTTTTTATTTTATGACATCTGATTTTCGTGTATACAAAGTTCTTGATAATAATGGTGGGGTTGCATATTCTGGATCAGAACCAACAAGTACAACAACTTCACCTGTCAGTGGTGGTGGTTATGTTATTCAGTATATGTATACTCTTACATCAAGTCAAATTAATAGTTTTGTAACTGCTGACTTTATACCTGTTACAACAAATTCTACAATTAGTGCTGCAGCAGTAGATGGTTCAATTGATTCATTATCAATTACTTCTGGTTCTGGATATACTGATGGAACTTATTATGCTGCAGTATATGGAGATGGAACTTCTCAAGGAACATCTTCTGGTGCTATTGTAAGAATTACAGTTACAAGTGGAGCGATTAAAGCTTTTGGTTTATCAGCAGGAACAGATACAACAATTTCAAGCCCTGGTGCGGGATACACATATGGTACAGTTAATCTTGCAAGTGGTTATACATTCTCAGACGCAGCTCTAACTAGTGCTTCTGCAATTGGTGGTTCTGGTGGTTCTGTAGATGTTTTAATTGGACCAAAGGGTGGACATGGTTTTAATGCAGTAGAAGAGCTTGGTGGTCATTATGTAATGGCTGGTATAACATTAACTTCCTCCGAAGGGGATGATGTTACCACAGAGAATGACTTTCGTAAGTTAGGAATTGTAAAAGACCCATATGTATTTGGAACAACTTCAGTTTCAACTGTATCTACTGCAAGACAAACATATGCAATAAAAGTAGCATCTGTATCTGGTACTTTTGATGGAGATGAGAAAATAAGTCAAGCTACTACAGGTGCAATTGGTAAAGTTATTGAATATGATAGCACAAATTCAATTATTTATTATGTTCAAGAAAGATTTGGAGATTATGGAACAAATGGTACTACAGGTGCAAACGTTGCATTTAGTGGTGCAAATATTATTACAGGCGCAACTTCTAGTGCAACTGGAACCCCAGACGCAAGTGCAGACACAGCTGTATCTCTTGCGGGTGGTAATACAATCACTTTTTCAGATGGTTATGCAAACCCAGAACTTGCTTTTGATAGTGGTGATATGATTTACTTAGAAAATAGAAAACCAATAAGTAGGTCTTCAGATCAAATTGAAGACATTAAAATTATTGTGGAGTTTTAATAGATGCCTCAACTTACCGACTTAAATGTAGCACCATATTTTGATGATTTTGAATCATCTGATAATTTCGTTAGAACTTTATTTCGCCCTGGATATGCAATACAAGCTAGAGAGATAACTCAACTTCAGTCTGCTCTTCAGAATCAAATTGAAAGAGGTTTTAGTCATGTCTTCAAAGATGGAACAATGGTTATTCCTGGTAATTTAGCTATGCAAACCAGCGCCCGTTATGTAAAACTTGAGAATTCCTTTGGTGGTGAGACTATTGATGTTTCACAATATGTTAATTCTGACATTCCTGTAATATTAACTGGTGCTACATCTGGTGTACAATTTGCTGTATCATTCGCAACTCCTTCAACAACAACAGACCCAGCAACTCTTTTTGGTACATATACTTCATCAAATCTATCAGGAGCAAAAGTAACCACACTAACATCAACTGAACAAGATGCTGATGGATATAGTACATTTATTCCTAATGAAAATATTTCTGCTAATGTTTCTGTACAACATGGAAATACAGTATTTACTTCTGGACAAGTTTCTATTAAAACACAATTAACAGAAACAGTTCTTAGTATAGGAGAAGTAGCTACTGGAACAACTGGGCCCATAACAGATCAATGTATTATGGCTATAATATCTAATGGTATATATTATACTAGAGGAAGTTTTGTTGAAGTTTTAGATCAAACTATAGTTGTAAGTAAATATTCTAATACTGGAAGTCATAAAGTTGGATTAACAATTACTGAAGATGTTATTACTCCCGAAATAGAAACTAAACTTCTAGATAATGCACAAGGATCGCCTAATTTTGCTGCAAAAGGTGCTCATAGATTAAAGATTACACTTACCCTTTCAACCATTGATATAGATTCAACAGATGATAGCGCATTTATTGAAGTTGTAAGAATTAGGAGAGGCGTTATAGAAAAATATGCAAGAGCTACAGAATATTCTGTTTTAGAAGAAACTCTTGCAAGAAGAACATTTGATGAATCTGGTAATTATACAACAAAACCATTTACTTTTGAAATTAAAGAAACTATTGACAGTAGTGTTAAGGGAGAAATTTTTAAAGGTATATATCAGCCAGGACAGATAACTGATACTGGTAATATAGCATCAGAGGAGTTTCTTACTTGTCAAGTTTCTACAGGTAAAGCTTATATTAAAGGTAAGGAAGTTGAGAAAATTGCTCCTACTTATATTGATATTCCTAAGTCAAGAGATTTTGAAACAGTAAATGCAAGTGTTTCTTCTTTTGATGTTGGTAATTTTACTAATATCAAAAATTTATATGGAACTCCTGATGTATCATTTATAAGTGGTGAATCAAGTGCATTTAAAGAGATTGGTTTTTTTGATAAAGAAATTCAAACTCCAGGTACGGCTTCTGGAACTAAGATTGGTATTTGTAGAGCAAGAACATATCAACATGTTTCTGGTGTAATAGGAACTGCTGATGCAGTATATAGATTATACTTATTTGATATTAGGCCATTTACTGTTATTGAATTATCAGGAACACCAAGTCCAACAGTATTATCTGCTGCATCAGATGGTGGTCAACTTGTTACAGGAAGTACTACTCAAACAACTGGCTTTTTGTATGGTGGAGAATCATCTGGAGTTAATATTTTTCTAACAACGGTATTAGGAAATTTTCAAGTAGGAGAAACTTTAATATTATCAAATTCAGCTGAAACAGGTGGTATTATAGAAGATGCTGCAAATGTTGATTTAACTGTTGTTAGTTCTACTACTTATAATTTTAATGACCTTCGCTCTTTCCATATGGAAGATGCTGATAATGGTCAAGACTTCACTGCTGATGCCGAGTTAAGAAATGTAAGTACTTCCGATGTTTCTCAGATTATTTTTAATGCAACAGATGCAAACCTATCAGATGTAAATGATAATATTGTTCTTGAAGAAGATAATTCAACAACTATTGCTTTAGAAAGAAGGAAGGTTGCTCAATTAATTAGTCCCGAAAAAAATCTGTCTATATTCAGACTTGCGAAACGTCCAGTAAAGACTTTATTAACTGCAACAAATGCTGGAGAGAGTGATACACAATTTACAATTCGCAAACAATTTATCGCAACTTCAAGTTCTGCTGGTTCAGTTCAAATTTCTGGTGGAACAAATGAATCATTTTTAGCTTATACCAATGCTGATTATACTATTTCAATTTTATCAGCTGGGGATGGAACGGGTGTTCAAGGACAAATTGTTACTGCGGCCACTGGTTTTGCTGGGGCAGGTACTTCTTTAGTTACTATAACAAATGATGCGGTTTTTGGTGCTGGGGCAAAAGTAAAGATAATGGCAACATTACTTAAAACTTCTGCGATTCAAAAATCTAAGTCAACTAAATTGATGAAACAAGTAAAAGTTGTTGCTGGAACTACAGATGCATATGGAACTAGACCTACTGATAAAGAAATTTCTCTGGGTAGAGCTGATGTGTTTAGGTTGATGGCTGTTTATGAATCTGCTAGTTCAAGTACTGATGCTGTATCTCCTTCTATTTCTATTACTGGAGTAAATGGAACTTTTATTAGAGGAGAAAGAATTACTGGATCAATTTCGGGTGCAACTGCAAGAGTTACCACAACAAGTAGTCCCTTACAAATTGTTTATACAACAGGAAATAGAACATTTAATGTTGGTGAAGAAATTCTTGGAGAATCTTCTGGCGCAACTGCATCAATATCAGTATCAACAGACGGTAGTTCATTAATCACAAGTAATTATCTTCTTGATACTGGTCAACGAGATAACTATTATGATATTGCTAGAATTGTTAGAAAGGCCGGGCGCCCTGCTCCAACGGGAAGACTTCTTATTATTCATGATTATTTAGAACATGGTGCAGGGGATTTACTAACCGTTGATTCATATATTGATGTTGCAAATCAAATGGATTATGTTGATATTCCTGACTATGTAGCGAATAAAGTTGATCCTGATGCTCCTGCTCCAAGTGGAGCATTTCAATTATATAATGTTTTTGATTTTAGACCCTGCTGTGAAGATATAACTGGAGCTAGTTCAGATGAAACTAGTGTAGATGAAATAACTGGGTATTCTTTTGATTTCTTTCATAGACAGTTTGATGGTGTAGGTGCATCACCAAGTAATTTTCTTAAACCTCAGTCTTTAATACAAGCAGATTATGAGTTTTATTTGGGTAGAAAAGTTACTATTAGTATAACTCAATCTGGTCAGTTTGATGTTATACGATCAATATCAGGTGAACAAACACAGGCGATAACTAACGAAACAGATAGAATGATGGTTGCTCAAATTGATATCCCTGCTTTCACATTTTCTCCAAAAGATTGTGTGATACAAAGAACAAAGAACCAACGTTTCACTATGTCAGACATTGGTAAACTCCAAGATCGTATTAAAAATATAGAATACTATACACAATTATCTTTATTGGAACGTGATGCATCTAGTTTTGAAATTACTGATGCTAATGGATTAAATAGATTTAAATCTGGGTTTGTGGTTGACTCTTTCGGAGGTCATAGACTTGGAGATGTTAAAAATATTGATTATTCTTGTGCAATGGACTTTGAAGTAAAAGAATTAAGGCCTAAAACAAAAATTAAAAATATTGATCTGGTTGAAGAAGCACTTACTGATAGTGCTCGTACAGCTCAAGGATATCAAAGAACTGGTCCGCTTATTACTTTACCATATACAGAACTTACAAAAATGGAACAACCATACGCAACTAGACTTGAAAGAGTTTGTCCCGTTCTTTTATCTAACTGGACAGGAGAAATTGAACTTGATCCTGCCAGTGACAATTGGTTTGAAACTGAGATTGCTCCTGATTTAATTATAAATGTAGACGGAAATTTTGATACACTTTTAGCTGAAGCTGGAGGCGCTCAAAATCTTGGTACTATTTGGAATGCTTGGACACTAAATGGCGCAGCAACAGGGGGAACCGACATTTCCACTGAGTTCTTCGGTCAATTTGGAAATGGGATGAATAGAGTATTCTCATCCACCAGTAGTCAGGGGCAGCGCCGTACTGGACTTCAAACTAATTTAATTGAACAAATTGATCTTGAATCACAGGGAACTAAAGTTATTGCAAGGGCATTTCTGCCATTCATAAGACATAAAAATATTAATTTTACAGGTACATCCTTTTTACCAAATACACAACTATATCCTTTCTTTGATAAGTTAGATATATCACAATATACATTACCATCTGTTGGATTTTCAAGCAGTGACGAAAGTTTAGTTAGTGGTGATGCTTTAATAACCAATGCAGCTGGTAGGATTTCTGGAACTTTCGTTATGCCAGACCCAAAGGTTGAAGGTAATCCACAATTTAGAACTGGAGAACTTAGCTTTAGATTAACATCAAGTCCAACTAATATTACATCAACTGATCCTGTTACGGCTGGTGAAAAAATATATTCTGCTATAGGTGTTTTAGAAACATCACAAGAGACAATTATCGCAACACGAAATGCTACACTAGACCAGAGGATTATTTCTGAGACAAGAACTATCGATAGTAGTAGTGTCAGGAGGGAACAGTTACGGGCAGATTTTGAACGGCAAGACGATCCGTTAGCACAAACATTTTTAGTTTCTGAAGAAGGTGGTATGTTTATAACAAGTGTTGATTTATTCTTTGGTGCAAAAGATGAAACTTCTCCTGTTAGTGTAGAAATTAGAAATGTTCTTAACGGTTATCCTGGTCCAAAGATATTACCATTTGGTAGGGTTACAAAAGACCCAGCAGATGTTACTATTGATGAAACTGGTCAAACTGCTACTAATTTTAAATTTACTGCTCCTGTATACGTCCAAAACAATTCTGAATATTGTTTTGTTGTTTTGGCAACAGTTCCAACACATAAAATTTGGATTTCTCGAATGGGAGAAAGTAAGATTCAATCTACTCTTACTGAATCTGGTGTTGGGGGAACTACTACGGCAGACTTGAATGTATTATTTGGTGAAAGAACTGTTTCAAAACAACCAGATATTGGTGTTATGTTTAAAGGACATAATAATAGAACTTGGGAGCCATCTCTTACAGAAGATATAAAATTTAAAATTAATATAGCAAATTTTACTGCTAGTGTAGGACAATGTAGGTTACAGAATAAATCTGCTGAATTTGATCAAACTGCATTATTAGGTAGTGCATTAGGTGGTGATTATTTTGCACCAAATAGACTACTAAAACCTAATTCATTAATTATGTTAGATGGTAGTAAAGTAATTCAAGTAAAACATCCAGATCATCAAATGCATAGTACAACAAATAATGTTACAATTTCTGGTGTTAAATCTGGTGCATTTTCAACATTATCTAATTCATTAACTGTATCTGATACTACTATAACATTAGCAGATGGCACAAACTTTAATAATACTAGTGGAGTATATTCATATGATTCAACAAATAAATGGATTATAAAAATTAATAATGAAATTATAACATATACATCTATTTCTGGTAATGTAATATCGGGCGCAAATAGAGGTGTTGGTTCTGGAGATGAAGGAACTGGTGATACTCATGCAGCAAATGATGTAGTTGAGTTTTATATGATACATAAAGTTCCTATTAGTGAGATACATGGATTTGATAATCTATCTACATTAGATGCTAGAGATGGTGCTGCAAGTCATACTGCTATTGGTAATATTGGTATTGATGATTATACAATTACAGTGGAAACAGCAGCCGTCATCGATGGTACTGGAACAACAAGAGCTCAAATTGGTGGTAGTGATATTCGTGCCTCAGAAAATATATTATTTGATTTGGGTTATTATGATGTGCAAAATATGGTTTTACCAAACACTGCCCTAGATTTGACTGTTCAACCAACAACTGCAACAAGTCCATCTGGTACTCAAGTACCATTTATAAAATCTGTGGCGGCGTCTGCATTTCCTACAATTTTGAATCAAAATATTTATTATGATGCACCCCAGATGGTAGCTTCTAAGATAAATGAAAATAATGAGATGGGTGGTAATAAATCATTAACTCTTAATTTTGAATTATCAACGGGTTTACCTAACGTTTCTCCTGTTATTGATACGGATAGAATGACTGTATTTGCAGTTGCAAACAGAATTAATAATATTGATAGTTCTGCTGATGTATATCCAACATCTGATTTTCTTCCTTCAACAGCATCATCAGGAGATAATAACGCTGCACAATATTTAACTAAAAAGGTTGTACTAGAAAATCCTGCTACAGCACTTAAAGTATTATTTTCTGCAAACAGAGATTCTCAATCTGAAATTAAAGTTTTATTTAAAATATTGAGGACAGATGATGCTAATGACTTTGATAGTTTACCGTATGAATTTTTCAATGAAACTGGAGTAGATGATCTTGGATCAACGCCATCACTTGGTAGAGATGATTTCCAAGATTATCAGTATACTGCTGGTGTTACTGATGATGGACTTGGAGCTCCTCTAGACCCATTTATTTCTTTCTCAATTAAGATCGTGATGCAGGGGACTAACTCTGCTGAACCTCCAAGAATTAGAGAATTTAGAGCTATGGCATTGGCAACATAATATGGGAGAACAACTTAAAGTAGAGGGACATACAGACCTTGTAAGAGATATAAATTCACAAGCAATTATTAATACAAATAATGTTGCTTATAATGCCGCAGTTTCCCGTTCTAATTTAGCACAAAAACAAAGAGATGAACTAAGGGATGCTACAAGGGAGATAAATAACATTAAGTGTGAGATGCATGAAATAAAGTCTCTCTTACAACAATTAGTGGGTAAAGAATAAAATGGCAATAATTACAGCAGCTTTAGTAAATACCAGTGATTCTTTAGATACATTTCGTCTACAGTTTAATACTCTTAGGTCAGATGTTGCGAGTGTAGCTAGTGCTACTACAATAACAGATAACGAATCTACAAATGAGGACAATGCTCTTATCTTTACTGCTGGTGGAGATGTTGATGGTGGTGATTTAGGTCTAGAATCAGACGGCACACTAACATACAACCCAAGCACAGGTAAAATAACTGCTACAGGATTTGTCGGTACATTAACTGGTGATGTTACAGGTAATGCAGATACGGCAACTACACTAGCAACTGCTAGAACTATCGGTGGAACCTCGTTTGATGGTTCTGCAAATATTGCAGTTGCACTAGCTACACTTGCTACTACTGCTACAGTCTCCGACAGTAATGCAAACACAAACTTTCCCGTAGTCTTCAACAATGAGTCAAATGCTCTGTTGGATGATACAGGTGCATTGCGTTACAACCCAAGCACAGGAACATTACTTGTTCCAAATCTTGTTGTAGCAGG
>Ga0114999_10004485_pt1 | contig 16862 bp, 15 predicted proteins | sample ArcticOcean_MG_C_3_FD_89820 | JGI IMG/M metagenome (GOLD analysis project Ga0114999, IMG submission 89820) | Marine microbial communities from western Arctic Ocean - ArcticOcean_MG_CB8_126 | ecosystem: Environmental > Aquatic > Marine > Oceanic | place: Arctic Ocean: Canada Basin | collected...
AAAAAAGTTTTTAAAAATAAAAAATTTAAAAAAATGGTTTTAAGTAAAATACCCATGGGAAAAGTTGCAACTGAAAGTGATATCGCAACTGCTGTTTGTTTTTTAGCTTCTCCTGCTGCTGCTATGATTACAGGCACATCCCTTGTGGTTGATGGTGGCTGGACTGCACAATAATGGTAATGCTTAAAAAACCAGCGTGAGGTATTATTTTAGGAACACATTGAGTCTACTTGTGTGACCAGTTATAGTAAGATTATGAATAACCAAAGAAGAAAATTTTTAGAATTATTTGGACTATCATATCTGTCAGTTATTTTATTACCTTATAATTTATTATATTCAGCAACAACAAAGATTATCAATCCAAACCTTACCAAAGAGCAAAAAGAAATCATGCTCGATGAGTCTACAGAAAGACCATTCTCCAGTTCTTTAAACAATGAAAAAAGAAAAGGTTTTTTTCATTGTGCTAATTGTGGCGCAAAGCTCTTTGCTTCAAATGCAAAATTTGACAGTGGAACAGGTTGGCCTTCTTTTACAGAGTCATTACCAGGTGCTTTTAAAACAAAAATTGACTATTCGTTTGGAATGAAGAGGGTGGAGTATCATTGCGCAAAATGTGGTGTGCATCATGGACATGTTTTTTATGATGAATCAACATCAACACAAAAAAGATTCTGTAGCAATGGGCTTTGTTTAATTTTTAAACCAAAAAGCTAGTATAAATAATAAAAATTAATGGAAAATGCCAAAAAACCGCAAAGAAAAAATTTTAGTACGTTTAGCTAGTTCAAGATCTACATAATTATTAGATTTTACAACATTATTAAGTGATGTTAATATATTTTTTCTCTTTTCATGTGTTGAAAAAACATCTAAATTTATTTAATTAATCTAATTAAAAAAAAAGGTGGGAGAAAATGAGTAAATCGTCAAAACTTTACAACTCAGACTTAGCCCCAACGCCAAATAATAAAAAAAACTGGGGTTGGTTCGAAATATTTAACGTGTGGGCAAATGATGTGCAATCTTTATTCGGTTACACTTTGGCTGCATCTTTATTTTTAGCTTCAGGGTTAAATGGCTGGCTTGTATTTCTAGCATTAATTCTTGCAGGATTTTTCATTATGTTACTTGTGAATCTATCAGGAGCGCCAAGTGTAAAACACGGAATACCTTATCCAGTATTCGCTAGAGTAAGTATGGGAATTTTTGGTGCAAACTTTCCAGCTATGACAAGAGGAATAGTTGCTATGTTCTGGTACGGAGCACAAACTTATGCAGCATCAACAGCAGTTGCACTTTTACTAACAGCAATAACTGGTTCAAGCGGAAGTGGAAACTTTTTAGGCATGACAAATATAATGTGGATTTCATTTATATTTGTATCAGCTTTCCAAATTTACTTGTTCTGGCAAGGCATAGATCTAATTAAAAAATTCTTAAATTTTGCAGGTCCAGCTGTTTACGTAGTAATGATCTTACTGATGTTTGCTATTTGGTTTAAAGCTGGCGGAGGACTTTTATCAGAAGTTGGTAAAATCTTCACAGGCGGAACAAGATCTGGAGGGTTTCAAGGACTAGGTACATTTGGAGCATTTCTCGCTGTTTTCTCAATCATGGTTGGGTATTTTGCAGCAGTGGTAATTAACTTTGGAGACTTTGCCCGATTTGTTAAGAATAAAGAAGAAATGAAAAAAGGTAACCTATGGGGATTAGTAGGAAACATAATCTTATTCTCTTTTATTACTTTAATGATTACTGGTGGAACAATTTATATATTCGGTGAATACATACAACAACCAACGGTAATGGTGGCTAAAATTGACAACCTGTTTTTAACAGTAATCGCAGCCTTTGCATTCTTTGCAGCAACTGTTGGAATTAACATGGTCGCTAACTTTATTCCGCCGGCATATGACTTAGCCAATCTACTTCCAAAAAAAATTAATTTCAGAACAGGTGGTTTAATTACCGCTGTTTTTGGATTTATTATTGGTGGACTATGGGTTTCTACAATTACGAAAATGGGATTATTTCCATTCGTTAATACGTTAGGAGCAATCTTAGCACCAGTGTTTGGAATTATGATAACGGATTACTATATTATTAAAAAACAAAAAATTAGTATAGACGATCTGTATTCACACAGTCCTTCAGGTAAATACCATTATAATGGTGGTTTTAACCATAAAGCTATGTTGGCTTGGGTTATCTCAGGTTACATCGCTGTAGGATCTGTATGGCCAAACATATTAGTATTTGGTCTTTCAGATTTCTTCGCTAACTTAGGTGGCGGAGGAGGTTTCTCTTGGATGATCGGCGCATCACTTGGTGCAGTTATCCACTTAGCTATCTCATCAAAAAAATAATTAATTTATAAAAACTAGCCGCTTAGATATTAGGCGGCTGGTTTAAAATTTAAGGATCAGGTTCTCTTTATTTAAATCTTCGGTAACTATGTTTTTTCCAGCACCTTTACGGTCAATCACCAAAAAATTCATATTTTCTGTAGAGATTAAAGGAAAATGCCATACGCCAGGGTTGTAATTAATACCGATTCCCGGAGGAATAATAAACGATTCTATCTTGCTTAAATTTGGCTTATTTCCTGGAGGTGCCACAAAACATAAAAAGGTAGTTTCCTGCATAGGGACAAAAGCTTGACTACCTAGAGGGTGTTTTTCCATCATATCAATTTTCATGGGAAAATTTCTTTTTAAGGCTGAAAAAATACTTATTGTGGTTTTACCTTTCTTCTCCTCGGTATTTAATTTTGCTATATCATCATATCTTTTAGCGAAGCCACTATTAATATTCAAAGGTTTAATACCGTCAGTCGTAATCATGTCACCAAATTTAGAAAAATTTTCTTTAGTAATTAGTTTTGGTTCAATAATAAGTTCCATTAAAGTGCTTTTCCAATAATTTTAATTCTAGATATTCCTCCGTCAGGGAATATATTTATTTTTATATAATTAATTTTATCATTTTTCATTAAAATATTTTTAAACTTATGAGTTTTATTTGCAGATAATTTTACTTTGCTAAGTAAGTGTTTCCATTTTATAGATTTACTCACAATATCCCGAGGAGTTGCTTTACTTATGTAAGCCGCTTGTAAAGAGCAGTGACTTGGATAATTACCCTTAAAGTGATGAGTAGAAATTTCTATGTTTTTAATTTCTTTTCCAGCAACAGAATTCATGATTAGCCAATCATAACCTACATCTCTTCGTCTTCTCGTTTCCCAACCATCTCCCATATTAATTGCTTTGCCTGGAGCTAGAATATTTTCTGCTTTACCAAAATGTTCATTATTATACGCTATGACAGAGGCACCATTAAGTATACTAATGAGATTGATTGCTTTTTTCCCATATTTAATATTCTCAGTTGCAATACTTCCGTATAATCTTAATCGAGCAACCCCACCATCTGGAATAATATTAAACTTGACATGTGTATTGATTCTTTTTTCTGAAATATTAAAGTAGTGATGACTATTGGGTTTCATTTTCCTTTTACTAAGAATTGGAAACCATTTTGCATTTTTAATATTTTTATTACCTAAAACATTACAGCCTTCAATAAAAACCATTGAGGGTTGGTTACCATTAAAATGTGAAGTATCTACATCAACTTTTTTTATTCTACCTGGTTTGCCTAGTTGAAGAATTAAATAATCATGACCTGGGATTCGTTTTCTTCTAGACTCCCATCCATCCATCCATTTTCCATTTTTATCAAAAACTCTTTCTTTCCAAACCGCAGGAAAAGGATTTATTATTCTATGTGCTGAGGCAAAAAAGTCATCAGTTTTAAAAATAACTTTTGAACCCAGTCTAGGTTGTGCTAGATCAATTAAACCATTTTTAAAAATAATTTTTTTTTTTTTCATTTACTTTGGATATTGTTTAACCCAGTGTTTTGCAATATCTACTCTTTTACAAATCCACGCGTCTTTATGTTTTAGCACATAGTCTAAAAATCTCTTTAATGATTGTATTCTTCCTGGTCTACCGATTAATCTACAGTGAAGGCCTATAGACATCATTTTTGGATGTGTTTTCCCTTCTTCATATAAAGTATCAAAGCTGTCTTTAAGATAGGTAAAAAATTGTTCTCCATTATTAAAGCCCTGGTTAGAAGCAAATCGCATATCATTGTTATCAAGGGTATAAGGGATAATTAGTAACTTCTTACCTTTTCTATATTCCCAATACGGAAGATCATCAGCATAAGAGTCGCTGTCATATAAGAAGCCACCGTCCTCAAATACTAAGTCCCTTGTATTTGGACTACAACGCCCAGTGTACCAACCCTGTGGACGTTTTCCAAAAACTTTAGTTATTGCTTTAATAGCAAGTTGCATGTGTTTTTTTTCAACCGACTTGCTAATATTTTGATAGTCAATCCATTTCCAGCCGTGAGAAGCAACTTCGTAGTTTCCTTCCTTTATAGCTTTACAAATTTCTGGATTTCTTTTTAAAGCCATACCTACGGCAAAAATAGTAACAGGAATTTTCTTTTCTTGAAAAAGTTTGTGTAATCTCCAGAATCCTCTTCGTGATCCATAGTCATAAATAGACTCCATGTTTATGTGTCTACCTTTTACAGGCTGAGCACCAACAATTTCAGATAAAAAAGACTCCGAATATTTATCTCCATGCAGTATGCAATTTTCTCCTCCTTCTTCGTAGTTAAGGACAATTTGTAATGCTAGACGAGCTTTATTAGGCCAGGATACTTTTAATTGTTTAGAACCATAACCGATAATGTTTCTAGGGTAATTTTTTTTCATATTTTCTTTATTTTAATCTATGGATTATATAAAGCTATAAGATATTTCAAGAATATTAAACTACATTAAAAGATATTGGAAATTTATATGGAATTTGAAAAATATGACCATTCTATTTTAGAAAAAAAAATCTATGATTTTTGGGAAAAAAAAGATTCATTTAAATCAGTTTTAAAAAAGTCAAAAAAAACTTTCTCAATTGTTATGCCTCCGCCCAATGTTACCGGCAAGCTGCATATGGGACATGCTTTAAACAATAGTCTGCAAGACGTCCTTATAAGGTATTATCGAATGAATGGACATGAAACCTTATGGCTACCCGGCACAGATCATGCAGGCATTGCAACACAAACAATTGTTGAAAAAAAACTTGTTGAAAAAAATATAAAGATAAATGATATAGGCAGAGATAAGTTTATAGAAAAAGTATGGGAGTGGAAAACAGAGTCAGGTAACTTAATTCTTGATCAGTTAAAAAAACTTGGCTGCTCTTGTGACTGGTCTCGTTCTAGATTTACAATGGACGCAGATATGTCAAAAGCTGTAATTAAGGTTTTTGTAACTCTTTATAATAAAGGATTAATATATAAAGATAAAAAACTAGTGAATTGGGATACTAAAATACAAACAGCAATTTCTGATCTTGAGGTTGTTCAAAATGAAGTTCAGTCACAACTTTATTATATTAAATATTTAATAGAAAACTCAAAAGACTTTATAATTATTGCCACTACACGCCCTGAAACAATGATGGGCGACACAGCAATTGCTGTTAACGCAAAAGACCAAAGATATAAAAATTTAATTGGAAAATTTGCAGTAATTCCAATTGTAAATAGAAAAATTAAAATTATCTCAGACAATTATGCTGACTCAGATCAGGGAACAGGTGCGGTTAAAATTACTCCTGCACATGATTTTAATGATTATGAAGTAGGTAAAAGAAACAAGCTAGAAATCATTAATATCTTAGATAAAGATGGTACAATTAATAAAAATGGAATTAAAACTTACGTTGGTCTTGATAGATTTGAAGCTAGAAAAAAAATTGTAAATGAACTCAAAACCTTAAATTTTTTAGAGAAAATCGAAACAATAAAAAACAAAGTACCTTACGGAGATAGATCAAATACAATTATAGAACCTTTATTAACAGAACAGTGGTTCGTAGACGCAAAAAAATTAGCTAAAAAACCAATCAATATAGTTAAAAGAAAAAATACGACATTTTTTCCAGAAAACTGGACTAAAAATTTTTATCAATGGATGAACAATATCGAACCATGGTGTATCTCAAGACAAATTTGGTGGGGGCACAGAATTCCAGCTTGGTATGGTAATGATAAAAAAATATTTGTAGCTGAAAACAAAAAATTAGCTGAAGTACTTGCGGTAAAATATTACAAAAAGAAAAAATTTACACTTATTCAAGAAACAGATGTCTTAGACACTTGGTTTTCTTCTGCACTTTGGCCATTTACTACACTTGGTTGGCCAAAAAAAACACCTGAATTAAAAAAATTTTATCCTACATCAGTACTAGTGACTGGTTTTGACATTATATTTTTTTGGGTTGCGAGAATGTTAATGATGGGTAATTATTTATTAAATGAAACTCCTTTTAAAAAAGTTTATGTTCATGCTCTTGTTAGAGACGAAAAAGGTCAAAAAATGTCAAAATCAAAAGGTAATGTGATAGATCCACTTGAATTAATTAATGAATATGGAGCAGATCCACTAAGATTTACTTTAATATCAATGGCATCTCCCGGGAGAGACGTTAAACTTTCAAAGGACCGCATTGTCGGCTATAGAAATTTTATCACTAAAATGTGGAATGCAAATAATTTTTTAAAGTTAAACAATTGTACTTTAAATAAAAATATAGAAATTAAAAAAATAAAACTCAAAGTTAACCAGTGGATTTATAATGAATTTAAAAAGACTACTGACCTTGTTAATAAAAATATTCAAAATTTTAGATTCGATGAAGCGAGTAAAGTTGTTTATAATTTTGTTTGGCATTCATATTGTGATTGGTATTTAGAATTTTTAAAACCTATTTTTAAATCAAAAAATAAAAAATCAATAATAGAAGCAGAATTATTTTCATCTTATATGCTCTCAAATATACTTAAACTCTTGCATCCATTTATTCCTTTTTTTACCGAGCATGTTTGGCAGAAAAATAAGTACAACAAGCACTTAAAGTCTAACCTAATTACTTCGGCTTGGCCTACACCTGAAAAAATCCTATCTTTTAATAAAAACTCTACAGAAATAGATAGCATTATTAATATTATTACTTCAATTCGATCAACAAAAGTTGAGCTTAATATTTTACCTAAACTGTATTGCGATATTGTTTATTTTGATGAAAGTAAAAAAACTAAAAAATTTATAGATAATAATTTAGAAATTATTAAACAAGTAGCTCGTGTTAATAATATTATTTCTAAACCCACAAACAATATTGATGTCGTTCAAATAGTTACTTTGCAAGAAAAAATAGGTTTAAAATTCGAAACTAATATTGATCTAAAATCTCAAAAAGAAAGATTATCTAATAAGCAAAACGAAATTGAAAAAAAAATTAGCCTATTAAGCAATAAACTTAGCAATAAAGAATACATTAAGAAAGCACCAAAAAATATTGTAGCAAATGATAAGTTTTTATTAAAAGACTTAATAATTGAAAAAACTAAATTAAAAAGTATTGTATCTAGTATTAATTAAAATGGCTAAATTCAACAAAAATAAGTTACCAAGCAGACATGCTACTTCAGGTCCTGATAGAGCCCCACATAGATCTTTTTATTACGCAATGAACCTAACACAAGAAGATGTTGCAAAACCTTTTGTGGGAGTTGTATCTACCTGGAATGAAGCAGCGCCATGTAATACTGCATTAATGCGTCAAGCACAGTCTGTTAAAAAAGGCGTTATAGAAGCAGAAGGAACACCAAGAGAATTTTGTACAATCACTGTTACCGATGGAATTGCCATGGGTCACGAGGGAATGAAATCTTCTTTGATTTCAAGAGAAGTAATTGCAGATTCTACCGAGTTAACTGTGAGAGGTCATTCGTATGATGCTTTGGTAGGAGTTGCTGGATGCGATAAATCTCTACCTGGTTTAATGATGGCTATGTGTAGATTAAATGTACCTAGTGTTTTTATTTATGGAGGTTCAATACTACCAGGTAAATATAAAGGGAAAGACGTTACAGTAGTTGACGTCTTTGAGGCAGTTGGCCAGCACTCTGCTGGAAAAATTACTGAAAAAGAATTAACAGAATTAGAACTAGTTGCCTGTCCAAGCGCAGGAGCTTGTGGAGGTCAGTTCACCGCAAATACAATGGCATGTGTTTCTGAGGCAATTGGACTTGCTTTACCATATTCCTCTGGAACACCAGCTCCGTATTTAGAGAGAGATAAATACGCTTACTTAAGTGGAAAAACTGTGATGAATTTACTAGAAAAAAATATTAGACCTAGAGACATAGTAACAATTAAATCATTAGAAAATGCAGCTGTAATTGTTGCAGCTACTGGAGGATCTACTAATGCAGCTTTACATCTACCAGCAATTGCAAGCGAATGTGGAATTAAATTTGATCTTATGGATGTAGCAAAAATTTTTAAAAAAACACCTTACCTTGCTGATTTAAAACCTGGTGGACAATATGTTGCTAAAGATATGTTTGAAGCTGGTGGAGTACCAATTATTTTAAAAACTTTATACGAAGGTGGTTATATCCATGGAGATTGTATGACGGTTACAGGTAAATCCATGAAAGAAAATCTTGAGTCAGTTAATTTCAACGATAATCAGAAAGTTATCAGAAGATATGACAATCCTTTATCACCAGATGGTGGCGTTGTTGGTTTAAAGGGAAATTTAGCTCCAGATGGAGCAATAGTTAAAATAGCAGGTTTAAAAAATTTAAAATTTATTGGCAAAGCAAGATGTTTTGACAGTGAAGAATTAGCTTTTGACGCTGTAAAAAAAAAAAAATACAAAGACGGTGATGTAATTGTAATTCGCTATGAGGGTCCCAAAGGAGGTCCAGGCATGCGAGAGATGCTTTCAACTACCGCGGCTATATACGGACAAGGCAGAGGTGAAACAGTTGCATTAATAACAGATGGAAGATTTTCAGGTGGAACAAGAGGGTTTTGTATTGGTCATATCGGCCCAGAAGCTGCAGTAGGTGGTCCAATAGCATTATTAAAAAATGGTGACCTAATTGATATTGATGCGAACAAAGGAACTATTAACGTGAGACTTACAACTAAAGAATTAAATTCACGAAAAAAAAAATGGAAACCAAAAAAAATTAATTTTGGTAGTGGAACTCTGTGGAAATATGCGCAAACAGTAGGGCCTGCCTTTCAAGGTGCCGCAACACATCCTGGCGCTAAAAAAGAAGTCAAGTGTTACGCTGATATTTAAATGAAAATTAAGCCGGTAATTCTTTGTGGAGGAGCAGGAACAAGACTTTTTCCAAATTTTAAAAAAAGCCCCGTAAAACAATTTATAGATTTTGGCGGATGGTCTCTTTTAGAAAAAACACTAGATAGGGTAAAAAGCCCATTATTTGACACTCCTATCATAAGTACTAATTCAATATATGAAAAATTTATTCGCAAAACATTAAAAAAGAAAAATATAAAAAAATATAAAATTATACTAGAGCCTTTAAAAAAAAACACTGCTGCTGCCATTATAAGCTCATCTCTTATAGAAGAAATTAAAATTAACCAACCAATTCTATTTTTGCCATCTGATCATTATATTTCACAAAAAGAACAGTTTAATAAAATCTTAAAATCTAATTTATTTAATTTGAGTAGTAAAAATATATTTATTTTTGGTATTAAACCAAAAAATCCTCGTTCTGATTATGGATACCTATTAACTAAAAAAGTTAATTCTAAAATTAATAAAGTAGTTGATTTTGTTGAAAAACCTAACCAAAAAACAGCTAAAGAGATTATAAAAAAAAATGGTTATTGGAACTCAGGTATTGTTTTAGCTAGAAAAGATTCAATTATAAATAATGCTAAAAAATTTCAAAAAAGTTTGTTTAATCTTTGTTTATCTTCGTTAAAGCTTAGTAAACAAAAAAATAATATAATAATTTTAAATAAAAAATATTTTAGCAAAATTAAGCCAATATCTTTTGATTTTGCTATTTTAGAAAAAGCTAAAGAAATAAATTCTATCGGTTTAAACATATCATGGTCTGACTTAGGTAGCTGGATTGAAATATTTAAAATTATTAAAAGTTTATCCAACTTTAATAAAATAAAAAAAAAAACATTTTATAGACCTTGGGGCAATTACAAAAACTACTTCAAAGGGAAAAACTTTTTATTAAAAGAATTAACCATTAATAAAAATTCTTCTATTAGCCTGCAGAAACATCGTCACAGAGCAGAACATTGGACCGTTACAAGTGGCAAACCAAAAATCACTATTGGAAAAAAAGTTTTTTTTAAAAATGTTAATGAAAGTGTTTTTGTACCAAGAGGTGCCATTCATAGAATTGAAAATATTGACAATAAACCTGTAAAAATTGTTGAGGCACAGTTAGGTAAAATATTAAAAGAAAGTGATATTATTAGATATCAAGATATTTACGGTAGAATTAATTAATTTCAATTTCTATTGGTGTGTGATCCGAAGGCTTTGTTTTTGATCTAGGTTTTTTATTTATATGAACAGATTTTATATTTTCTAATAAATTTTCTGACACTAGAAAGTGATCAATTCTCATTCCATAATTTTTTTGCCATGACCCAGCCATATAATCCCAAAATGTATATTCTTCCTTTGTTTTGTTCATTAATCTGTAAATGTCTCGAAATCCATAATTAAGCAACACTCTAAAAATTTTTCTAATTTCAATTTTGTATAAAGCATCATTTAAATATTTATTATGATCATAAACATCATTTTCGTCTGGTATAATATTGTAATCACCAGCAATAATTATATTTTTTTCATTTGATATAATTTTTTTTACAGATTTTAAAAATTTACCCAACCATTTTATTTTGTATTCATATTTTTCAGTATTGATTGGGTTACCGTTTGGAACGTAGATATTAATTAATTTTATTTTTTTTTTATTTACTATAATATCGCCACTTATTATACGCGATTGTTTTAAATCATCTTTAATAAAGTTTAAATTTATATTATCAATTTTTATTTTTGATAAAAATGCTACACCGTTATAACTTTTTTGCCCAAAAATAAACGATTCATAGCCTAATTTTTTAAATTCAACTGATGGAAAATTTATATTTTCAGTTTTAATTTCTTGAAGAAATAAAATATCAGGCTTTTCTGACTTAATGTAATTTAAAATATTAATTATTCGTGCTCGTACTGAATTAACATTCCATGATGTAATCTTCATTTATATAGAAAATGATAATCCACACCCGCATGAAGAGGCAGCTTGAGGATTTGTAATTACAAAAGAGTTACCGATCATTTCTTTTTTATAATCAACAACAGAACCGCTTATAATTCCTAGTGAATTTTTGTCTATAATGGTTTTGTTAAAAACTACATCGTCTTTTTCAATCTTTCCGTCAAAAGAAAAATTGTATTTAAAACCAGAACAACCACCGCCTTGTACAGAAATTCTAAAATAAGAATTTGTATCTTGTTCAGATATTATTTTTGCTATTTGTTTATTAGCTTCTTCTGTAAATTCAATTTTATTAGTCATATTTAGTAAATAATGTATTATACGATTTTACTAATTCTTATGCAAAAAAATTCAAGTCAATATTACTCAAATTTAGCGGTTCCAATTAAATCAAGGGGCAGGATACACTATGAACCCTTGAGTTCTCTTCGTACACCCTATCAAAGAGATAGAGATAGAGTAATTCACTCAACTGCATTCAGAAGACTAAAACATAAAACGCAAGTTTTTGTTAACACAACAGGTGATCACTTTAGGACAAGGATAACACATTCATTAGAAGTTGCTCAAATTGCAAGAACTTTAGCTAAACATTTTAACTTAAACGAAGATTTATGTGAAACACTTAGTCTTTCACATGACTTAGGTCACACACCCTTTGGGCATGCTGGTGAAGATATATTAAATGAATGCATGGAATCATATGGAGGTTTTGATCACAATATACAAACTCTAAGAATTGTTAATATCCTTGAAACTAAATATTATAATTTTAAAGGATTAAATTTATCTATTGAAACCATTGATGGGTTGGTTAAACACAACGGTCCTGTGAAGAACACAATTAAATACGACAATATATTAGGTAAAAACTTTTTTAAAAATAAAATTAACTATATGTCTAGTCCAACCATAGAAGCACAATTAGCATCAATTTCTGACGACATCGCATATAATAGCCACGATCTAGAAGACGGTTTAAGAGCAAGTTTATATAAAATTGAAGATTTAAAAAACATTCCTATTTTATCAGAAATAATAAGTAGACATAAAAAGTTTATTAAAAAAAAAGGAACTGCATTAGTACTTCGACAAATTATTAGAGATATAATAAATGAAATGGTTAACGATATTATTTTAAATACAAAAAAAAATATTAAAAAAGGAAACATCAAATCTATAAAAGATATTTATAATTCTAAAAATTTACTTGTTTCTTTCTCAAAAGAAATGAACTCATTTGATTTAGTTATTAAATCTTTCCTAAAAGAGAAAATGTATTTAAGTAAAAATGTATTAAAAAAAACAAATATTGGAAAAAAAATAATTAAGTTTTTATTTTTAAAAATTAAAAAAAATCCTTCAAAGTTTATAAAAAAATCAGCATATCAAAAAAATAATTTAGAAAGAAATATTTGTGATTTTATAGCCGGCATGACAGACAGATACGCAATTAATCTATACAATTCTCTAAAATGAATATTTTTGAAACATATTTAAAAATATTTCAAGATTTAATTATTAAAAATTATAAAAATTTAAATATTGAACCTGAGATTAGTTTTGAAGGAGTTGTTGTTGAAATTCCCCCACAAGAATTTAATTTTGACTTATCTTCAAATATTGCTTTAGTTTTGGCTAAAAAATCAAAGCAATCTCCTATCAAACTAGCAAATCTCATAATTGATATTTTAGAAAAAAATTTAAGAGATTTTTCAAATATTATTGTTGCTGGTCCTGGGTTTATCAATTTTAAATTTACTTCTAAAACATATCAAAAGTTAATAGTAGATATTTTAGAAGCTAAAAATAAATATGGATCAATTAACAAAAAAGACAATTATAATATAGAGTTTGTATCTGCCAATCCAACAGGTCCAATGCATATTGGTCATTCTCGTGGAGCTATTTTTGGTGATGTTTTAGCTAATCTGTTAATGTTTAATGGAAATACAGTAACCAAAGAATATTATATTAACGATTACGGGAACCAAATTATAAATTTTGCAGAATCTGTTTTTTATAGATTAAGAGAAATAAAATTTAATGAAAAATTTAATAAAAAAGAAAATTTGTATCCTGGTGATTATGTTATTGATATTGCAAAGAAAATATTATTAGAATTACCTGAAATTAATTTAGGTAATTTTAAAAAAATTTTTACTATTTTGAGCCAAGAATCTCTTAAGCATTCAATGAACCTCATAAAAGATGACCTTAAGTCTCTAGGTATTTCACATGACAATTTTGTTTCTGAAACAGATTTAGTAAAAAAAAATTTAGTTACAAGTTCTATTAAATACTTAAAAGATAAAAAATTTGTAGAAGAAGGTTTTTTAAACCCACCAAAAAATGAAGATAATAAAGTCTGGAAAAAAACTAAAAGATTAATTTTTAAATCTACACTTTTTGGAGATGACACAGATAGAGCTTTGCAAAAAGATGACGGGTCATGGACATACTTTGCTAATGATATTGCTTATCACGCAGATAAAATTTCTAGAAAGTATAATTATTTAATTAATATACTTGGCGCCGATCACACTGGATATATTAAACGTATAACAGCAGCTACCAGAGCGCTTTCAGATAATAAAACTTCATTAATATGTAAAGTTTGTCAACTTGTAAAACTTTTTAAAAATGGTCAGCCATATAAAATGTCAAAAAGGTCAGGTGATTTTATATCTGTGAGTGAACTTTTAGATGAAGTAGACAAAGATTCTATTCGGTTTATGATGCTTAATAGAAGTAATGATGTTGAGTTAGACTTTGATTTTGATAAAGTGTTAGAAAAAACAAGAGAAAACAAAGTTTTTTACGTTCAATACTGTTACGCAAGAATTTCTTCATTATTTAGAACTCTTGAGGTTAATCCAAGCGGTGATTTTAAAATTAATGAAATAAATTTTAAACTTAATGAATATGAAACAAACTTATTTAGAAAAGTTTTAGATTGGCCTAAAGTTATTGAGACTGCATCTAATAAATTTGAACCACATCGTATTCCTTTTTATTTATATGACCTTGCAACTTTATTTCATGCTTATTGGAGCAAAGGCAACGAAGACACTAAGTATAGGTTTATTGAAAATGGAAAAATTAAAAATAAAAATACACTTTCAATAATTAAGTTAGTTGCTTTAACTATTGAAAATGGCATGGGAATTTTAGGGGTTTCCTTACCAACTAAAATGTAATGATTAAAAATATTTTTTCAGTACTAATTTTTTTATTCATATTTTTTTTTACTTTTTTTGTCGTATCAACTTACATATCTGATAAAAATACTAAAAAAATTAACATCAATAGAAATAGTGTTTATAAAAAAATCGAAGAAAATATATCAAATTTGATTTTACTAACTAATGATACAAATAATATTATAGAATTTAATTCTGGATACGGTAATGATAATAATAAAATAAAAAGAAATTTTTGGAATTTGTTTAAAAAAAATGATTAGAAAAGCAGCTATTGTTAGTATTTCAGGACCTTATCTAACAAAAGAAGAGATAAATATTATAAAAAAAGAAAAGCCATGGGGTATCATTCTCTTTAAACGTAATATTTTATCAGAAAACCAAGTAATAAATTTAATAAAAAAAATTAGAAAGATAATGGAAGACAAGAAATTCCCAATTTTAATCGACGAAGAAGGTGGCATGGTATCAAGGCTTTCTAATTTTTTAAATAATTCAATCTATAATCAAAAATATTTTGGAGATATTTATAAATTAAATAAAAAAATTGGAACTATTTTTTATAAAACATATATAGATTCATTGTCAAAAATTTTAATAAATCTTGGTATTAATATAAATACTGCACCCGTTTTAGATTTAATTAAAAAAAAAACACATAAAGTTATTGGAAATAGGAGCTACTCTACCAATCCATCTATCGTTAATGAATTAGGTAGACTATGTATAAAATTTTATAAAAAAAATAAAATAGCAACAGTGATCAAACATATTCCAGGACATGGAGGGGCAAATTCAGATAGTCATTTTAAGCTGCCAAAAGTTAATGATAGTTACAACTTACTTAAAAAAAATGATTTTAAATGTTTTAAAAGTACATCTAGCTTCTTTGCTATGACAGCCCATATTCTGTACACCGCAATAGATAAAAAAAACAATGCCACTCATTCAAATACAGTCGTTAACAAAATAATCAGAAAAGAAATTGGTTTTAAAGGAATTTTAATTTCAGACGATATTTCAATGAAAGCTCTTAAATACGGAATATTAAAAAACTCAAAGTTAGCTTTTAAGGCGGGCTGCAATTTAGTTTTGTATTGTGCGGGGAAACCATTTGAAATGAAAAAATTGTTGATCGAAACTCCTTATATAGACAATTTTACGAAGAAAAAAACATCAGAATTTTATAGATTTTTAAGTTAAAATTAATAAATGGAATCAAATTTAAAAAATTTTATACCAATCGAAATACCAAATTATTCCGGTCCACTTGAGGTATTGTTAGATTTGGCCAAGACTCAAAAAGTTGATTTAACAAAAATATCTATAACTAAACTAGCCGATCAATTTCTAGAGTATATTAAAGAAACACGAGATTTAAATTTAGAAATTGCAGCTGAATATTTGCTTATGGCGACGTGGCTTGCTTATTTAAAATCTAAATTACTTTTACCTGATGACGAAGAAGATGATTTTAAAGCTTCTGAAATCGCAGAAAAACTTAAATTGCAATTAAAAAAATTAGAATTAATTAGATTATTTTCTGACCAATTGGTAAAAAAAAATAGAATGGGAGTAAATATTTTTTATAGAGGGATTAAGGGCGGAATAAAATCTGTTAATACACCGGTTTATAAAGTTACTTTATACGAACTTTTAAAAACTTATTCGGTTATAAAAATGCAAAAAGCTTTTCAAACAATTAACATTGCCAAACTACCTCTTTTAACAATGGAGGAGGCAGTAAAACAAATTAGAAATAATTTTTCTTATATTAAAGTTTGGAAAGACATCGAGGATTTAATCCCAGAAAATTTTATAATTAATAAAAAATTAAAAAAAAGTGGTTTAACAGGTATTTTTACTGCAAGCTTAGAACTTACAAAACAAGGTATTACAAATATTATGCAAAAAAAATTATTCGATAAAATACTTATAAAAAAAATAACCTAAATGAAAAAAATAAAAACAAAAGTTGATAATATTGTAAAATTTCCAAATAAATTAAATAAATTAGAGAGGCAAGTTGAGGCTATTTTATTTGCAGCTACTGAACCTCTTGACATTGAGACTATTGAAAAAAGAGTTCAAAGTACAACTAATATAAAAAAAATTTTAAAAAATTTACAGTCTGAATACACGTCAAGAGGAATAAATTTAGTCTGCATTAAAGATAAATGGTCATTCAGGACTTCTACCGATCTTGTGAACTTGATGTCTTTACAAAAATCTACTGAAAAAAAATTATCTAAAGCTACTTTAGAAACTTTAGCGATTATTGTGTATCATCAACCTGTTACTAGATCAGAAATTGAAGAAATTCGTGGTGTTGCTTTTGCTACTAATACAATGGAAACACTACTCGAGCTTGACTGGGTTAGACCTGCGGGGAGAAAAAATGTTATT
>Ga0114999_10004496_pt1 | contig 16840 bp, 16 predicted proteins | sample ArcticOcean_MG_C_3_FD_89820 | JGI IMG/M metagenome (GOLD analysis project Ga0114999, IMG submission 89820) | Marine microbial communities from western Arctic Ocean - ArcticOcean_MG_CB8_126 | ecosystem: Environmental > Aquatic > Marine > Oceanic | place: Arctic Ocean: Canada Basin | collected...
AGAACTCCCCCACTAGCCTCAATAACCTCGATCCCGACATCCTCTCCGGAACTCGACAGGAAGGCCACCAGTTTGCCATCGGGAGATAGCGTCGGCGCGAACTCATCGCCGATGCTTCCTGTCAGGTTTCGCTCATTGCCGGTAACGGGGTCTACCGTGTATACCTCACGGTTCCCGTCCCTATCGGAGGAGAATACGATCAAAGACTGACTGGAGCTACAGCCCAGTGCAGATGCAACCAGCACAACATTAATGAGCATAGCCAGCGTGAGCGTTCGACGGCGGTCTATCCAAATTCGGAGACCTCCGAACGGGGCGTAACTTGGAGGACTGATAGAGGAGAGCAATGGTTGATGTCCTTATCACCGGGCGGAATCCCGTTCGCCGGAACATCCCGTAGGCGGGGGAGGTGGGCCGACGACGTGTAGTTACATTGCACGTCCACGAGGACCGAGGACGGCTGCCGACGCCATCGTACATGTGGGCAGTGGCGGATTCCAAGGCGAACGAGGGTGCGATTACGACGCATTTCCCAGGCATCCATGGGAGATAATACGCGCCGTCTCCTAATTTAGGAGCTCAATTGATACCCCAGTCCGCCTAGTTGACACCCATCCGACACGACAGCATCATGGCGTCCGAGACGATGTATGAGCCATAAGGACCTTGGCATACATCTAAACAGCACTCCCAAGTGTCGCAGATGTCGATGATTGGTGAAGCGATTTTGATGGTAGGTGAAGGCCCCGATGAGGGGTCATCCGTCCCTCTCTCCGGGGGAATGACCATGATGGGCCGCGCTGCGCTCAACGATGTCGTCCTCGAAGAGGCCGGGGTCTGCGGCAGCACGCTGGTATCCGAGGCGACGCCGAAGGCTATTGGATCGCCGACCTCGGCAGCCGCAACGGAACCTTTGTGAACAGCGAGAAGATTGGGGCCGATCCCAGGCGACTCCGCAATTTCGACCGTATCCAACTTGGCGGCACCGACACTACAGTGCACTGGATATTCATGGAGTCACAGTCGACCATCGACGTGTCTCTTCCCCCGTCATAGGGACCATCGAATTTCGAACCAGCGTCTTGACTACGATTTCGCGTTGCGCTCCACTGACGCCGTCGACCTTTACCTGACCTCGTGCCACACAGCACCACCGCCCGACCTGGCGCGTCAAACACCCCGCGACGAAATACGACGATACACCACCTGATTTTCGCTTCCACTAGACGAATATGCTAGATTAGCATGTGGCCTCCGGGCCGTCGTAGACGGGGTAATGGCGCGTTCATCTCGCCGGTGGCTATCGGCACAATCAGCTATGACAGCAGATCCCTGCCTGCAGGGACTGGTTGCTAGGCCGCAAGTGATGTTCGTCGAAGTTGGCGACACTTAGAGAAGCCCCCGGGCGACAGATATACGCCCGATACCGAGGATACGATGGTTAGCAGTGGCGCGACGTCTTTCGAGGAACGCGTAGGCCGTGTTCTACTTGACGCCGAGTTCGTCACCGACGAGCAGCTCGCCAAGGCCAGGGAACAGAGCCGTGAAGGCGGCGTGGGGCTACTAGACACACTCGTCTCTCTAGGCATTGTTGCCCGCGAAACCCTCATGACCGTCCTGAGCTTCCAGCTCAGGATTCCCGTTGTCGACCTCAAGTCGGTCCAAGTAGACCCGGAGGCCGTCGCGCTCGTACCCGAGGACTTAGCGCGCGAGCACAACATCCTCCCGGTGTCATTCGAGACCGATGGGTCGCTTCGAATCGCCACGATGGTCCCCAACGACTTCCAGCTATCATCAAGGCTGTCGTCTGTTACGGGCCGCCAGACTAAGTTCGCCCTGGCCCTCAGTGGGGGCCTCAACGAGCTAATAGACCGAACCTACGCCGCCGGTCTACCATCGCCCCCTCCTCAGGCGGCTCCAACGGGTGGAGATAGCGCCGCTGGCGTGGCAATCTCCCCGGCTGAGGAACGTCCGCAGGCCGCCATCGGCGCCATGGGCCAGGACATGTCGCAGCTCCCCGCCGTCCAGGCCGTGGAGTTGGTCACGCTGCAGGCGGTCAAGCGAAAAGCCTCCGACATCCATATCGTACCTACGGCAGACTCCGCCAACGTCCTGTTCCGGCTCGACGGCGTGCTACAAGAGCAAGTGATGCTGCCGCTACGACTCCATGAGTCAATGGTAAGCAGAATCAAGGTGCTGGCGGAGATGGACATCTCCGAGACCCGCCGACCCCAGGACGGCAGCTTCACACTGGGCTTCGGGGAAAAGAACGTCGACTTCAGGGTATCTACCATTGGCATCACCTGGGGCGAGATGATGGTGATCCACATCATGGACCGCTCCGGTGGCATACTCAGCCTTGAGGACATCGGACTCGACGCCAGGACGCTTCTCACGTGGCGGCAACTCCTTAGCCTCCCGTTCGGTATGGTACTTGTTTCGGGCCCGACCGGTTCCGGCAAGACCACAACTCTCTACGGTTCTGTCGCCGAGTTGATCAAGGACCGCGGGAACATCATGACCGTGGAGGACCCGGTCGAGTACAGGATGGAGGACCTCCACCAGATAGAGGTCAACAGAGCGGCAGGAATCGACTTCCCCTCAGGCCTCAGATCGATCATGAGACTGGACCCAGACGTGATTCTCGTGGGTGAGATCAGGGACGAGGAGACCGCCAAGATGGCTATCGACGCCGCGCTGACCGGCCACCTTGTCCTGGCGTCGGTACACAGCAATGACGCGCCTTCGTCCTTTATACGCCTACTGGACCTGGGCATTGAGCCCTACATGGCGGCTACGGCCGTCGCAGGTGGCTTGGCACAGCGCCTCGTCCGCCGACTCTGCCCCCACTGCAAGGTGCAAACCGAGCTTGGCGCAGCGGAGTCCCTCGCCTACGAAAGCGAGATGCAGGAGCCAGCTGAGCAACTCTGGGAGGGCGTGGGCTGCAATTTCTGTGGCGGGACCGGCTTCCTTGGGCGAACTGGCGTATTTGAGGTATTGCCCGTCACCGGAGCCATCAGAAAGCTCATTTCGGACAAGGCTGGCGGCCAAGAAATACGAACTCAGGGCATCGCCGAGGGGATGGTTCCGATGAGGCGGGCCGGCATGATCATGGCCAAGGAAGGAATTACCTCAGTGGGAGAGGTGCTCCGGAAGGTCTTCTTCATCGACTAGGGGCATTCTCTCGCGCTGGCGACTTCCTGCTTCCCTTCATCGGGGAAGGGGGCACAAGCAGGTCAAACCTCATGCGGCGTCGTTCCGGGTTGGGCACAATTTTCCTCGCATAGACTCAGAAGAACGGGTACAAGGCTCAGGGTGAAACGAACTTAGCATGGCCATCAAGTACGAGGCATACACCAGAACAGGTGAAAAGGTCGAAGGAGTCCTTGATACGGACTCCGAAGAGGCCGCGTATGGGATGCTTGAAGTCATCTATGACGCGGAGGGCTAGCGGGCGGCCCACTCGGTTCCACCCGCTACCAACGTCGACAGTCCCGCCTCGAAAGGCCATCTAAGCCCCCGTTGGTCACGCGCTGGGATTCGCGGAGCCTCATTCGCGATCTGTCGCGGACCGGACTCGGAGACACCTGAAAACCCACCACTCACTATGAGCAAACAACTATCCGCTCACCCTGAGCTTGTCGAAGGGCTGCTTACTGTCCCCACGTGACCGAGTTCCACAGACATCACGCAACTCCTACCAGCTAAGTGCGTAGCACGCCCTACGCGGGTCGGCACCCGTACTGAGAACCCCGTTGCCGGTGTCCCGTCGTGTTACGGTCGCACCCATTCCGCACACATCCGCCCTGACAACCGTGTGTCCCAGGTCAGACAGCACGTCCACTGTGCTACCAGAGATCCCCTCTTCAACCGATAGTTGGCCCGGCAGGTTGGAGTGTGGGAAAAAGGAGTTCATGGCGCTGTCCGTGGCGAACCTGGCCACCTCGATGGCCTCCTGCGGGTCCATGCCAAACACCAGCGTGTTTAGCAGAATTTGCAGGTTGCCCTGGGGCTGATGATCACCGCCGGGGCATCCAAATGTGATCACAGGCTCGCCATCCTTTACAGCCATGTAGTTAACCAGCGTCGTCCTTGGACGCTTCCCGGGCTCGACCACGTTGGGATGACCCTCCTGCAGGTTGAACATCTCTGATCGCGTACTCAGCGCAAAGCCCAGTTCCGGGAAAAACACCGACTTGCCAAAGGACCCACCGCTCGGTGTAGCGCACGCCAGATTTCCATCGCTATCCGCCACAGAAATATGGGTGGTACCCTGCTCTCGCTCCTTCTTCGGTCGCTCCGGCGTGCCCTCAGGAGCGGGAGCCATTGCGCCAGGCCCCGAGGTCGCCGAGAACTGCCAGGGATCCCCAGCAGGAGGTAGGCCCGGTTGCGCACGCCCGATATCTATCATTTTCGCCCGTGACGCGGCGTACTCCTTGGACAGCAGCCCATCGATAGGAACCGCAACGAAGTCCGGGTCGCCATAGTGTGCCTCGCGGTCGGCCAAAGCAAGCTTCAGCGCCTCCGTTACTACGTGGATGTACTCCGGTGTGTTGTGGCCCAGGGATTGCAGGTCGAAGTGCTCCAGGATATTCAGCGTCTGCAGCAGCACCGCCCCCTGTGACCAGGTCGACTGTGCATGAATCGTGTACCCGGCGAACTCGGTCATCAGCGGCGTTTCGAAGTCAGAGGAGTAGTTGGCGAGATCGTCCATCTCCAAAATTCCACCAACGCCCTGCGAAGCATCCGCCATAGCCCGGGCGACCCCGCCCTCGTAGAACTCGGCGCGTGCGGCACGCAGCCCCGCCTCACGATCGCCACCCATAGCCTTCTCAGCCGATGCCATCGCCTTCAGCGTCTGCGCCAGGCCGGGCTGCACCAGCATCGAACCCACCTCCGGGAGCGCACCATCCTCATAGAATACTGGTGTCCCGCCCGGCGGGAACTCATCGAATTGCTCCCTAGTGGATGCAGAGTTGAGGGCATCAACCATGTACTGATAGTGAGGTATTCCCGTCTCAGCGTATTCGATGGCCGGCGCCAGAACCTCTGAGGCGCTCTTGGTGCCGTACTGCTCCAGGATCGACAGCGCGGCGTGGACCACTCCCGGCACCGTGAACGACAAAGGGGCCAGGGGTCCCGGTCCGGTCGGTATCGAGTCCAGCCCCTTTTCGCGATAGAAGTCCGCCGTGGCTCGACCTGGGGCGACACCCTGCCCAGAGACGGAACGCAGATCGCCGCTGGAAGCATCGTGGAGCATGAAAACGCTCTCCGCTCCCAACGAGTACGAGGCTATCGGCTCGATGACGGCTGCGGCGAACACCGCGGCGACCATAGCGTCGAAGGCATTGCCTCCATTGAGAAGCATCCTCATACCAGCCATCGACGTGAGCGGGTGTCCGGTAGAAATAACGCCATGTGTCCCGGAGACGACGGGTCTGCCGGTCTTTGGCCTGCCAGTGGCGTCCGTATCTGCCAGCTTCACCGTCTTCGGGTCCGCCATGTGTGTTCCTCCACGATATCCTTAGTGTTATGCAGCCGGCGCCTACTATAACCGCTGAGATACGGGGGTGACAACGCGGTCCTTTCGCCCTCCGGGTGCAGACTGTGGTAGATTGTGCGGACGATTCCGAATCAAAGAGCAAGAATGGCCACCCCCAAGAAAAAAGTACTGATTACCGGCGCAAGCGGCACCATAGGTACTATCACTCGGAAAGGCCTCGCCCATAAGTACGAATTCAGCGGCCTGAACCGTAGCCCGATCGATGACATACCGAACCTGCAGGCCAGCATCGCCAACTTTGAGGCCATCGCGCCGGCCTTCGAGGGCATCGACACGGTGATACACCTTTCCGCCGAGAACCGGGACGTCAACAGCTGGGAAGGCAACCTGCAAATCAACATCAAGGGGCTGCGCAACGTGTTCGAGGCATCCCGCATCAATGGTGTGAAACGGGTGATATTCGCCAGCAGTGGCTCCACAACCCTGGGCCCGCAGTACCACCTCTCGCCCTACATGGAGATCGCGGCGGGCGAGTACGACAAGGTGCCGGAGACCTGGGACATGCTGGACGAGAATTCGCCCTACTGGCCTACCAATCTCTACGGGGTTACCAAGGCCTTCGGAGAGGTGATGGCCAGGATGTACGCCAGCGAGCACGGCATGTCGATGATATGTCTGCGCATCGGTGCGCTGCTCAAGGGCAGCAACCGCCCGGAGATGACGAGCCACATGGGCGGGTACCTCAGCTTCGACGACTGCGTCCAGATGATGGACCTATGCCTGAGCGCACCCGATTCGCTACGGTTCGACACTTTCGACGTGGTGTCCAACAACAAATGGGCCGTCCGGGACAACACCCACGCCCGCGAGGTACTGGGCTACAACCCGAAGGACAGCTCCGACGACTACACTTTTTAGAGCACATCAGGTAATGAAACGTTGACCGCTGTCACGCATTCGCCGTACAATAGAGCTATGCAGACCTGCGCTTGTATGTGCCGTCCAAAGAGGGAGTACGTTAGCTCTTAGGCAGCACACGCGTATGTAATCGACGCGTTAGAAACGTATTTAGACCCTCGTCAATGATTGGCGAGGGTCTTTTTTTGTCCAGTCGCAGGATTGCATAAAGGATCACTATGAACCATATAAAAAACGTGTTCAGCTTTCCCAACCCGGTCAATGAGATCTCGGCCCGGCTGGTCGCATCGATGGTCGTGGTGCTATCGGTAGCCGCGATCATCACCGGGGAGCCTCTGCTATTCGCGGCCCTCGCCTACGGTTTCGTGGCAAGGGTGGCCACTGGCCCAACCCTGAGCCCCATGGGGCTACTGGCAACTAGAGTCATCGTGCCCGTGCTGGGCAACCCAAACCGACCGGTCCCCGGCCCTCCCAAGCGCTTCGCTCAGGCAATTGGATTGGCCTTCTCGGTAACAGCCCTGCTGCTGGTGCTAGTAATGGAGACTGCTGGCCCCGCCAAGGCGGTCGTGGGCGTATTAACGATATTCGCATCCCTTGAGGCGTTTGTGGGCTTCTGCGCAGGATGCTTCGCCTTCAGTCAAATGATTCGCTTCGGGTTGGTACCGCAGTCAGTCTGCCGAGAGTGCGTGATCAGACCAGCGGCAGCAGTCAACTAAGGTGTTGCGCACGCTGGGTGGGGCGGGGCTAGACACACCCTGATCGGGACTCACTAGCTAGGCATTACACCGTAAAGGTGTGTCTGCCGGTTCCATGGGGTGTGCAGAGGGGCCTCCGCCCCTCTGCCGGGCGTGTGAGGGTGTCCCTCACATCCATTGTTATTCTCTTTCTGAACACTTGGCCCACCGTCTAGTCTGCTCCAACGTTCCCAGACCCTTGTCTTTCGCTCAGGGTGCCATAGGGCATCTACACACCGCAGCCCTACGATACCGGCGGTCGCCGGTCGATCCAGGGCCGTGCTTCCTCGAAGGCTGCCGACGCCGCCAGAACTGTCTCTTCTTCTCCAGGGCGGCCAACAATGTGCAGCCCTATGGGGAGCCCCTCGGAGTCAAAGCCGCACGGGACGCTGGCTGCGCAGTAGCCGATCAGATTGATAACGCTGCTGAACTGCACGTATCCCCAGAACGGGTTGACCTCACGCCCACCTATCATGCTTGGAGGATCACCGACGGGGAAGGCCGTCGAAGCCACGCTCGGTGTCACAATGATGTCGTACTTCTCAAACGCATCTGCGAACGAGGCAATGAATCTGTCCCGATCACCCAGGGCGCCGAGATAGTCGGAGCCCGTAACCTTGGCCCCGTCTGCAAACCAGCGCCGGGTGTAGTCCGTAAGCAGCTCAGTCCGGCCCACCGCCGCGTCCTGGTATCGGGAGCCCGCCAGAGCGCCGAACATGATCATAAATGGGTCGTAGGATGGCTCCAAGTCCAGGCCGGCATCCTCCACATCTGCGCCCAACCCCTCGAACACCTTGACCGCGTCAAGGGTTGAGCTTTGCACATCCGGGTCGACCGCCGCATAGCCGAAGTCTAGGCTCCATCCGACCCGTAGGCCCTTCACACCCCTGTCCGCCGCCGCGATGTAGTCGCCTGGTACACTCCGAAGGGAGGACACGTCTCTGGGGTCGTGGCCGGCCAGCACCTGCAGCAGCATAGCGGTGTCGCGGACAGTCCTGGACATTGGCCCCGACTGGCTGAACAGGTTGGCGAAGGCCGGACCGGGCGAACCAGCGTAGAACGGAACGCGGCCCTGGGTCGGCTTGATGCCGTAGACGCCGCAGAAGCTCGCCGGGATGCGTATCGATCCCCCGCCGTCACTCCCGGTCGCCAGCGAGCACAGCCCTGCGGCCAGTGACGCGCCCGCACCGCCGCTTGACCCGCCAGTGGTCATGTCTGTGTTCCAGGGGTTGCGGCAGTGGTCACCGAGCTTGTTCTCCGTGTGACCCAGCAACCCCCACTCCGGTGTGTTTGTCTTGCCAAGGATCGTTGCGCCAGCAGCCCTGACGCGCTCGACCACCGCCGAATCCACTTCTGGCACCCTGTCCTTGAACAGCAGCGACCCTCCCGTGGTCCTGATTCCTGCCGTCATCTCTAGGTCCTTGATGGAGATCGGTATGCCGTGGAGCGGCCCAAGATCGTCGCCTCGTACTACGGCCTCCTCGGCCTTCCGGGCAGTGGCAAGCGCCTGGTCCGATGCCACAGTCAAGAACGAGTTCAACTGGTCATCGAGGGAGTCGATACGGCTCAGGAATAATTTAGTAAGCTCAACTGGCGACACCTCACCATCGGCAATAAGTTGCCGAACCTTGGTCGCCGATGCAAAGGCAAGATCGTTATCCACGCTCATCCTCCTGAGACCCTCAGTGGTTATATGTCAGCCACATCGCTGATTGACCCGCTGAATCCCGGCACATACAATACGAAAAATTCGACGTCGCACCGGAGCCCTACAGATGCCCCTCTATGAGTACACCTGCACCCTGTGTAAGAACACCTTCGAACGGCTCCGCTCGATCAGCCGGATGGACGACGACGCCAATTGCCCCGACTGCGGTAGCACATCGGAGCGCCGCCTCTCCGTCTTCATGTCGTTCTCGACCGGCTCCAACGGTGAGACATCAGCCGTAGCGGGCGGCGGAGGGTGCTGCGGCGGCGGAGGCGGAGGCCCGGGTTGCGCCTGCGCGGCCGGCGCGTAGCCAGCTTACTCGATCCACCCTCACCTCAGTCCTCTCCCTCAAAGGGAGAGGAGGCTAAGCCTCGGCCAGCACCTGCTCCAGCGCCTCCACCACTCCGTCGATGTGCTCTGTGCCCATTGGCTGCGAGATCGTGAACTGTATGCCGCCCCTGAGCGAATACCCCTTCAAGAGCAGAGCCATGTTGATCCGGCCCGTCAGCTCGTGATCCGGGCCCTCCACCATGCTCCGGTGGTCTCGGACGGGCTTGTCTGACAGATAAAAAGCGGCGGCAGCGCCCTCACTCAGAATCTGTGCGGGTATACCAGCACTGCCGAAAACCCTCGCCATCCCTGCATGTAGCCTCTCCCGCAACCCGTCGAACTGCTCGAATAGCTCGGGGGTCAGCGCCCTCAGGTTCGCCAGGCCCGCAGCCAGCGTAAAACTGTTACCGGAGAACGTACCGCTCTGGGACAGCCCGGTCGGATCCCCCGAGTTGTCGATGATCTCCATGAACCGATCCTTGCCGCCGATCGCGCCCACGGGGAAACCGCCACCGAAGGCCTTGCCAAAGTAGGTGATGTCCGGCTCCACGCCTGCGAGCCCCTGGGCCCCGGAGTAGCCGGTTCGGAAGGTCACTACCTCGTCCATGACCATCGGGATGTCCAGCTCTTCTGTTATCTCCCTGATGAAGCGAGTGAACTCGTGAGGCACGTCCATCAGACCGCCCTTGGCATCGTAGAATACCCCGGCGATCTCATCCTTCTGCTCTCTCAGGATCAGCTCGACCGATTCCCTGTCGTTGTAGGGCAGTATTACGGCGTCCTCCTCGGCGGATCGAGACATTCCGTCCCATGCGGCCACGGAGTTGGGCGAGTCGGCTGGGCCGGCCTTATCCAATGGTGTTGACGTGCTGACCTCGAGTGCATCGTGGCTGCCGTGATACGCCCCCTCGAACTTGGCGATCTTCGGCCGGCCAGTGATCGCGCGCACCATTCTCACGGCGTGGAGCGAAGACTCCGTACCTGAGTTGGTGAAACGCACCTTGTCTATGGACGGGAAACGTCCCGTGATCTCCTCGGCGATCTCCGCCTCAAGGGTCGTAGGCCCACCCAGACCGAATCCGCGCTCTACTTCCTTCTTGATGGCGGCCACCACGTCGGGGTGGCTATGTCCAAGAAGCATCGCAGAGTGGTGGTTACCAAAATCAACATATCGGTTGCCGTCGATGTCCCAGACGTAGCAGCCCTCGGTGCGCTCCACGTAGTGCGGGTAGGGCGAATCCAGGTACGCTCCCTTGATGACACCACCGGGCATGCTCGACTTGCCCCTCTCCCACTGTGCTCGGGACTTCGGTGTCTTCTCGCGATACTCCGCTTCCAACGACTGCATAGACCTAGTCATCGTGCTTGTTCCTTTCGCAATCTGGATGTTCGCTCCGCCTAGCTGCCTCTTTTGACGCTCTCTTGAATCTCAAACCGTTCCAACCCCAGGGCCTTGGTCAAAGCGTCCTTGAACAGCCTGTCATCGGTCTTTAGATTCAGTATCTCCAACCAATCACGATTCTCGTGACCGAGTACCGCCACGTCTTCCTCCAATTTTGGAGTCAAATAGCTGTCCTCGTTGATATATACAATGATCGCGCCTTTGAACTGTTTGTTTGACGCCGCTTTGAGTCCTTTTAGTCGCTCAAACGCGTCTTGAAGCTTTTTCCTATCAGTGAAGATTGTCTTAATCTCAGCGGCAGCTACTGGTACATCCTTTTCTTCCAACAGGATGTCCGGCCGTATTTTTCCCTCAGTCGTGGTGACGAGAGCGCCTTGGCTGACTCTCATAGATCCCTTCCAAAAACTATGAGTATGCCTCCCTTCATCCGTGGATACGTTCCGTTCCACTCCCAGCAAGTGGACTAACGGTCGGAGCACGAGGAACTCTGAGAAGCCTGTAATGCCTGTTGATGTTCCCCTGTAGACTTTCTGCGAGTCAAAGAGGCCTTCGTACAAAGCACGGATATCCTTGCAAGTCAGTTGGTGGAGATTATGCCTGAGATAGTCATCCAGCGGCTCTAGGAGTCTTTTGGCGAAAGCATAGGGCTCAGGATTCATGGTCTTCCTCAGTGTCGAAACGAGATTGGGCATGGGCATTCCAAGGTTATGAAAGTCTAGCAGCGCTGTAACGCCCCGACAACCGGCGCTGCACCGGGTCTACGCGGTCGTCGTCGACCCCGCATCCCGCCGACGGCGCCGAGCAGCCCCAACCCAACGTGGCGCCGCCAATACCGTCGACTGCACGATAACCAGCAGCGCAATCAGGATTGTCGAGTCGAAGAAAAATCCCTCTGGGAACATGGCAATCAGGTAGTCCGTTCGAGGATTGAGTTGCCACAGGTCGTTGCTAAAGCTCACCTGGTGAAACGCGAGGAACAGCCGCTCGAACCCGGCCAGGGCACCAAGACCCACCAGTACCACCAGTCCCAGGGTGACCGCGCCACCCATGGCCATGTGCCAGGCCGTGCGGCGCAGGGATCGTCGCCACGGCTCGAAGAACATGCCAGCCACAGCAAACACGAACAGATAGAGGGCCGATAGCTCACCGAGACGGTATACCCCCTGAACGAGGTTCTTCACGTCACGCATGTGAAGAACCTCCTTTTCTCTGTAGATACTGCGCAGTATTCCACCCACGACAACCCGAACATTGAGTTCCTCGGCGTCGTTGTTAAAGTAGTCGCGTATCTGGCGACCGCCATCGATATAGTCATCACGCTCTATATCCATATACCGGGTGATCTCATCTTCGTATCGGTCGTAGCCGTAGCTATACAGCGCAGGCAGGTTGATGACCAGGCGGACGTTGGCGGTGATCAAAAAGACGGGGACGAGCACAATGAAGAGCGCGATGGCCACGGGCCTGAGGGGTTTTAGATAGGTCATGGGTTCAAAAATGATAGGACCGCCATCTGCAGATTGTCAATCGACGCCGACCGTTCGTATAATCGGCCCAACCCGCCCTGGCACTCGATCGCGGGGGCGGCCACCCACTACATAAAATAATACACACGGGGGCGACTTGTGGATAGCGAAACCAATCACGATTTTCCGTCAACCTTTGACGGCCTACTCAAACTCGTAAAGAGGCTCCGAGAGCCCGGCGGCTGCCCATGGGACCGGGAGCAGACGCGCCAAACGATGAAGCGCTACGTCATGGAGGAGTGCTTCGAGCTGATCGATGCAATGGAGTCCGATGAACCGCGAGAGATCGCCGAGGAGATCGGTGACGTCGCGTTCAACCTCGCATTCCAGATACAGATGGCCAAGGAAAACGGCGAATTCGAGGAGAGTGAGGTGTTCGCCACAGTCGTCGAAAAGCTCACGAGACGGCACCCGCATGTCTTCGGCGACGTGGAGGCCAGCACCTCCGACGAAGTGCTCACCAACTGGCGCCAGATCAAAAAGGCCGAACACGGGGGGAACAAGGGCTCCCTCGCGGGCGTTCCAATGTCGATGCCTGCCCTGGCCCACGCACAGACCATACAGGATCGCGCAGCCGGGGTGGGCTTCGACTGGGAGGACCCGGAGGGTGTGCTTGCAAAGGTAACCGAGGAGTTGGGAGAGCTGGCCGAGGCCGAGACGCCGCAGGATGGCGAAGCAGAGTTCGGTGACCTGCTCTTCTCGATGGTCAACGCCGCCCGCTGGATGGGTATAGACGCCGAGTCCGCGCTCCGCGGGACCGGCAAGCGCTTCCGACAACGTTTCGGGTCCATGGAGCAGATGGCGGACGAAGACGGCACAACGCTAGCCGAGCTCGACCTGGAGGCGAAAGAGGCGCTATGGCAGCGAGCCAAGCGTGCTGCGCGCGCTGAGTGAGGCGGGTGGTACGCTCGCTTTGAAGCGAAACAGCATCATCTTAGACTGACGGTTCTACATCTCCGCCCATTTTCAGTATCTGGGGAAACTTGAGTAGGACCGCTCCCGAGAGCACGAAAAGTCCGGCTGCTGCCAGCAACGTCGCGTCCTGCACCCCCATTAGCTGTGCCATCGCCCCTGCCACGACACTCCCTAATGGGAAGATGCCGAATGTCATCGTGGAGATAGAAGCCACCCGCCCCCTCAGCGCGTCCGGCACCATCGAATTCACCGACGCCGACAGAATCGATAAGAACGTCATCAACGCCCCATTCGCGAGCATCAATAGGAGCACGGCAGGCGCAAATCCCGACACTCGCGAGAAAGCAGCCATTGCGACCGCCACAACTCCCAGCGCCACCGCAATGAACACGCCCTTTCTTCGGACATTCCCCACGGACGCGGCAACGACTGTGCCGACGATATTCCCTAAACCAATAAGTGACATCAGGAGACCCAGGCCAGCCGCATCCATTCCATATACGTCCGACGCGTAGACCGGCAGAAGGCCGTGTACGAAGGGGAAGAAAAACAGGGCGGTCGCACCAAGCAGCAGTATCAGGCCCAGGATCAGCCGAGTGTCTCTGACGTAGCCCGCCCCCTCCAGGAATCGGCGGAGAGGCGGTGGCCCGCCGACGACGCGTTCACGGGGAGCCGTAGGACCGACAGCCCGGGTCGCCACGAATGTCAGGGCGTACATCGCACTGCCCACCAGGAGGGTGGGTCCCGGCCCGACGGCGACCACCAGCACGCCTCCGATCACGGGCATGACGAGTCGTGACGCACCAAAGGCTAAAGTGTTCAGGGCAAAGGCGTTTACAAGACTGCTCGTGGGCACGAGGTTGGGTATCAGTGCAGCCTTCGCCGGTTCGATCAGCGCCAAGGAGAGCCCCATCGCGAAAACGAAAACGAACATGTGCCACGTCTGCCCACGACCCAGGATCAACACCGTGGCAAATCCCGTCGTCACCAGGGTTTGATACACCGTCCCAGCCATGAGGAGCCTGCGGCGGTCCCACGTATCGGCCAGGACACCGCCGACTGGGCCCGCGATCAGGAACGGCAACGCATCCAGGCCAAGGATCAGACTGGTCAGCAGGGGAGAACCGGTGCGCTCGTACGCAAGCCAGCCAATCACCACCATCTGCGTCCAAAATCCGGCGGAGACACTCAGCGTCGAGAGCCACAAGAATCTGAAGTCCCGGTAGCGCAACGATTCGAGCGTATGGAAACGTGCAGCAACCCTCGGTGGCCTCAGGCGACCCCTCACACTCGACCATCTCGCTGAGGCTAGTTGATCCGGTTGCCGATCGACAGCTTGATCTTGGGTGGGGGGCTCATCCGCCATGAACCGCGACTCCGGTGCCGTGTCGAATTCGCCGCTGGGATCCGACGGTTCGGTTCGATTCCTGAATTCTGCGTCGCCTTTTTCTGCCACTTGAGTCCCGTGTCCCACCTGTTCACTAGTATATATGCCAGTTCGATCATGATAATAGCGTCATATTTAAGGAGTCAATGAGTGTGACATCCATCTCTGAGCAGTTCGCGCAGCAATTCCCAGGGTCCACAGACACGAACCGGAGACAAGGACCTCCTCGAATATGCGCCTGGGGTATACTCCGGGGTGCTGCGGTCCATCCACACGCTACGTATGACAGGTCCAGGCGTCTGCCTATGCGCAGACTGATGCTTCGTCCGAGTATGTATTGCAAACGCAAGGAGCGAACACAGGTGGTAGACGCTGGTGCAACACTAGAGACGAGTCTCCTCGAGGAGATCGAAGGCCTCGCGGCGGAGATCGCCCGTGGCGGTGGCGCCATCCTGGCAAAGTACTTCGGCGCAAAGATCGACGCCGAATACAAGGACAAGGAACGCACCGACCCGGTTACCATCGCGGACCATGAGAGCCAGCAATACCTAGTAGAGGCCATCTCCAAGCGCTTCCCCCTCCACGGCATCGTCGGCGAGGAAGACGAGGAGGACAAGGAAAGTGCGAACGCCGTAGCGGCGGACACAGTGTGGATACTCGATCCCCTGGATGGCACAAAGAACTTCGTAAACGGGCTGCCCGTATACGCGTGCTCAGTCGGGGTCCTCCACCGGGGCATGCCCATAGCCGGGGCTATCTACCTCCCATGGCCCGCAAAGCCGGAAGGGACCGTGTTGCACGCACGTAGTGGCGGCGGGGCGTTTCAGGACGGCCACAAATTGGAGATACCACCGGTAGACACTCCTGTAGGAAGTCGACTTGTGGGACTTCCCGGCTCCTTTGGAGCGTCATTCCGGTTCAAGCCCACGATGCAAAAAGGGCCCGGCGAACTCAGGGTGAGTGGCAGCATCGCTTCCGAAATGGCGATGACGGCGCGTGGGACGCTTCAATATGCGATGTTTGGCAGCCCGCGACTGTGGGATGTCGCCGCAGGGGTTGCGCTGGTCATCGAGGCAGGCGGCACCGTCATGCGAGGCAGCCGGAGCGCTGGGGCCACACCGCTGCAGCGCCCCTCCCTGAGTTGGACGCCAGCGAGCCCACTGGTGAAATGGACACCCGGCAAGACCACCATCGGCGAACTCCGACAATGGTCACCGCCCCTGTTGGCAGGTAGCCCCGGCATCGTACGCCATTTGACCGACAACCTGATGTTGGCATCGAGCCTGCGTCAAAGGGTCAGTCGCACGCTGCGTCGGAAGAGGTCCGGGTCTGGCCAGTAGGAACCTACTCCAGGGGCCAGGGGACATTGCGGCGCGGATCAAACTGCGGGACGATCGGAGACTCCAGAATCGCGTCAAGTCGCTTAACCAGCCGATCCACCTCATCTTCAGTAAGCACCTCGGCCAGGCCGCTCGTGATACCCTGGTCGGCGCTCAGCCGGTCCGCAAACGACTTTAAATCCGCGACGATGTCTGAAGGAATAGGCTCCCCCCAGAACTCCAACATTACGGTCCGGACCTTGGACTCTGGGTGGAACGTCAACCCATGATCGATACTCCAGATGGTGCCGTCCTCACCAAGGAGGCAGTGACCACCCTTTCGATCAGCGTTGTTGGACAGTAGATCAAAAGCCATGAACCGCCATAGCTTGTCCCGGTTGTCGGCAATCATGTTGAAGTAGGTGACACGAGGATCGGTCTCAACATAGAGTTGCATCGAGCCGACCCCATATGGCCCTTCCCGGACCAGGGTCAGTGGCACCGGCGGCCAGCCCAGCGCCTTGCTTAGCAGGTATGCCGCGTATTCCCTCTTGTATAGGGAGCCGTCGGGGAAATCGGAAAGGGGCATCTCGCCGTCGCGGGGTTTATACACAGCCCTCAGGAACTTGCCAGGGCCAGCGTCGATCCGCACCAGGAACGTGTAGTTGGAACTCCACGGAATCATCTGGCCCCCGAGTACCTCGCCCTCCAGCAGAAGGGGAGCGGCTTCGTCGTCGGGCAGCTCAATCGCCTCATCGCCTTCCGTCTGACCTTTGGGTGAAGGGGACTGCTCCATGTGCTCCAACTGAGTTGACCGGCAAGGTGGATTTGCGCCCTCAACACCCCTGGGTATCTCGAGTAAGGGCGCTTGGTGACAGGTGTGGGGCTGCCCGGACCTGCTAAGCGCGCGCAGCGCCGCCTACAGCTCGGTTAGGTCCTGGAGTGCGTGTCCATTGGACCTGGGACACGTGTGGCCCTCTTGATCCATCGGTGCGCGACACAGAGGGCACAGTGGCCTTCCTGCGGCACAAAGTTCCAGAGACACCGCCGCGAACCTGGCTAGCTGCTGCTTCTCGGCCCATACCCGCACTGTCGGCT
>Ga0114999_10004498_pt1 | contig 16835 bp, 17 predicted proteins | sample ArcticOcean_MG_C_3_FD_89820 | JGI IMG/M metagenome (GOLD analysis project Ga0114999, IMG submission 89820) | Marine microbial communities from western Arctic Ocean - ArcticOcean_MG_CB8_126 | ecosystem: Environmental > Aquatic > Marine > Oceanic | place: Arctic Ocean: Canada Basin | collected...
CGAGGAGAAGTCCGTGTCCAGGTTCCCCGACGAGTCCAACCGGATCACCGCCACATCCCAGTTGGAGCCGTTGGATCCGTAGCCAACGACCACGATGTCGCCGTCGGAAGCAACGGCGACATCCAGGGCATAGTCGTCTGCAGCTCCAACTCCGACATCGACAATGCCATCCGACGAAAACGTCGTATCCAGCGCCCCTGCCGACGTAAGTCGTATGACACCGAAATCAGCGTTCACTCCGCCATAGTCCGTCGCGCCAACGATGAGAATCTTTCCGTCAGACTGAATCGCCACCCCATATCCGAGTTCATGCGTCGAACTGAGATCCGCCGTCACCAGTCCGTCACTGGAAAATCCGGTGTCGAGATCTCCGTTGGAGTCGTAGCGCGCTATAGCGAAGTCGTAACTCCCGCTGACCAGCGCATACCCGGCGACGACGACCTTGCCATCCGCCTGGATGGCAACCGCACGGCCGCTGTCGGCGGTACCGATGTCGGTGAGGACCTTCCCGTCCGAGGAGAACCCGGTGTCGAGGTCGCCGGGCGAGGCCTGCGCCGACGGGATTCCGCCGATGAGGAGAATCAGGGTGGCGAGCCCCGCGACCCGTCGCCCGATGCTCCTCCCCGCGCGGTGCCACGCGTTCATGTCTGACGAACGTAGTCGTCGCACCTGACGGCTGCCCGGGCGTCAGCCGGAGCGGGACCAGATGTCGTCACAGGCCTCGCAGGTCGAGGCCGGGACGGCTCCGGTTCGCATCAACAGTCGGAAGATCCAACAGCCGAGGCAGAACCCGACGAAGGCCTCCAACGAGGCGGCCACCACCAGGGCGACCAACAGGACGGTCGCGAACGCATCCGCACCGAATCCGATGGCGGCGACCGCTGCGCAGCCTGCGAGCACGGCTCCGATGCCCTGGGCGAAGCGCTTAGGCGGACCGGGAACCTCCCGGGGCTCGATCGAAAGTCGGGGCCGGACCACCCCGGTGACTACCCGTCCCAGCGGGCTGAGCGTGGGACCGGCCAGGACCCGGGCGACGAACCCGTAGGCCAACGTCACGAGCAACACGTCCCAACGGGTGGCGAGGAACAGGATCGCCTGGAGGACCACGCCCGTCGCCACGAGCCGGGCGCTGACCTCGTCGACGGGATGCGGGAACGAGAAGACGCGGTGCGTGTCGGTCGTGGTCATCGCATCACGCTACGACCGCTCAGTCGGCTCCCATCCGCACCGACAGCAGTCCGGCCGGCAACTCCTCGGCGAGGATCCGCTCGGCGGTCCGGTACCAGGAGCCCACGAGGTCGGCGTCCGGTGCCACGTCGGCATCGACCGATGCCTCGATCGCTGCTGCCACGTCAACCACCCGATGGTCGTCGGAGCGGTCGACGCGGGTCGGTGTCACGATGACGTGCCTGGCGACGACGGTCGACCCGCCCCCTGCCCCGATCACTTCCTGCAACTCGACCTCGACGATGGCGCCGTCCTGTGTCCCCACCGCACAGCACGAGGCCGACTGGTTGGTGAGGAAGTTCCCGAGTCCGAAGACGACGAACTCCTCCCCCACCCTGCCGATGGGCTGCACGACATGTGCGTGGTGGCCGACGATCAGGTCGATGTCCGGGTCGGCCAGCAGCGTCGCAGCCTGTTCGCGCTGGAGGGCGGTCGGTGAGGTGCGGTATTCCGCGCCCCAGTGCAGGCCGAGCACCACGAACTCGGCGCCGGCCTCCCGGGCACGTCGGGCCGAGGCCCGCAGCGAATCCACCTCGAGGTCGGCCACGATCCAGGGGGTCGCCTCGGGTCGGGACAGCCCATTGGTCCCGAAGGTGGCCGACACGAACCCGACGGTGATCCCGGCGGCGTCGAGGAGTAGCGGTTCGGCCGCCGCCGCCTCGCTGGACGCCATGCCCGACTGTGGCAGGTCCGCTGCCTCCAGAATCGCCAACGTTGCCAGCACACCCATCCAGCCCTTGTCGAGGGCGTGGTTCGAGGCCGTGGAACAGGCGTCGTAGCCGATGGCGACGAGGTCGTCGGCGAGGCCGGACGGACCGTTGAAGCGGGGGTAACCCGAGATCGCCGACGGGTCGTCCGTCAGCGGCGCCTCGAGGTGGCAGACGGCGAGGTCGGCGGCGGCGATGCGGTCCGCTACGTCGGCGAACAGCGGCCGGAAGTCATGGGACCGGACCCCACCGGCCTCGACGGCCATCCGCTCCGCCGCGGCCACCACCGGCGAATGCGGGATCAGGTCCCCCGTGAACAAAAGGGTCGCCGTCCGCAGGGGGGGCTGGGTGGTCGTCGTCGTCGTCGTGGAGGTCGAGGTGGACGTCGTGGTGGTCGTGGTGGTCGTGGTGGTCGTGGTCGTCGTCGTGGAGGTCGAGGGGGACGTGGCGACCGGGGGTGCCGACGAACTCGGTGCGGTCCACGTCGGGATCGTCGTGGGCGTGGCCGACTCGTCCCCATCACCGCATCCGGCCAGGACCCCCAGCAGGAACACGACCGCCATCACGACACCTCTCACACCCGAACCCTAGGAGCACCACGGCCCCCACCTACAGTCGCTCCAATGACCGACCGCTCCTTTCCCGCCACCGGGCGGCCCGCCGCCGACGTCCTCGCCGACCTGGCCGGCAAGCAGGCCCGGGACGCCCGCTGGGCCGAGGGCCGCACGTTCGGGCTGGTGTTCGACGGCGGCGACGAGGTCCGAGCCGTGGCCGACGAGGCTGCCCGCCTCTACCTCCACGAGAGCGCCCTCAACACCCAGGCCTTCCCGTCGTTGGGGGCGATCCAGTCGGAGCTCTGCGGCTGGGTCTCCGGCCTCTTCCACGGACCGGAGGCAGCGGGCTTCCTCACCAGCGGCGGCACCGAGAGCATCCTCCTCGCCGTCAAGGCCGCCCGGGAACGGGCACTCGACGAGCGCGGCGTGACCAGGCCCGAGGTTGTCCTGGCCAACAGTGCCCACGCCGCCTTCCACAAGGCCGCCCACCTGTTCGGCCTGGCCGTGCGCAGCGTCCCGGTCACCGACGACCTGACCGCCGACGTGGACGCCATGGCCGCCGAAGTCGGGCCGAACACCGCCCTCGTCGTGGCCTCCGCCGTCGACTACCCGACCGGCCTGGTCGACCCCGTGCCCGAGATCGCAGCACTGGCGGCGTCGGTGGGCGCCAGTTGCCACGTCGACGCCTGCATGGGCGGGTTCGTGCTCCCGTTCGCCGAGATGGAGGGCCGTACCGCCCCGGCCTGGGACTTCCGCAGCGAGGGGGTCACCACCATCTCAGCCGACATCCACAAGTTGGGCTACGCACCCAAGGGGGTCTCGGTCCTGCTCCACGCCTCGAGGGAGCTCCGCCGCCACCAGACCTTCGTGTTCGACGACTGGCTGGGCGGGCTCTACGCCACGCCGAACCTCCAGGGGACCCGGGCGGGACTCCCGATGGCGGCCGCCTGGGCCGTCATCTCCCACCTCGGCACCGACGGCTACCGCCGCCTCGTTCGGAGCACGCTCGACGCCGCCGACCGCATCCGGGACGGGGTCCGGGCCATCGACGGCCTGGTACTGCGGGGCGACCCGGCACACCAGGTCCTGGCGATCACCTCGGATGAGCCCGGCCTCGACGTCTTCGCCGTGGGCGACGGGCTCGCCGCACGGGGCTGGTACATCGACCGCCAGTACCCGCCCGACTCCCTGCACCTCACCGTCAGCAACGGCAACCTGCCCGTGGTCGACGAGTTCCTCGGCGACCTGGCGGCATCCGTCCTCGAGGCCCGTGGCGCAGCGCCCGGTGGGAGCGGGCAGTACGCCACGATCGACTGACGCCGATGCGACTCAGTCGAACAGTCGAGCGGCATCCTCGAAGTCGACCAGCCAGGTCCGGCCGCCGCCCTCCGAGTGGTAAGAGCCCCACCCAAGTAACTCCCGGGCCCTTTCGGGCAGCGACGCCGCCCTGTCGCGGTCCACGACCAGAGGGCTGGCCTCCTCCGGGCGCAGCCAGCCCACGACGAAGCTGACGTGCATGCCGTAGCGCCAATCCCCGGTCGTGTTCTCGCCGGCCCCGTGGATGACCTTGCCGGAGTAGATCAGGCCACTGCCCGCTGGCATCTCGGCGTAGGCGATCTCGTCGGGAGACGTCTCGGCGCCGCGCACCAGTCCAGGCGGCCGTTGCTGGCTACCGGCCACGACGACGGTCGCGCCGTTCTCCCGGGTGAAGTCGGAGAGGGCGAACAGGCAGCTGACGGTGATCTCGCGGTCGGCGGTGACCGCCTCGGGCCAGTTGTTCTCGTCACGGTGCAGGTACTGGGCCGGCTCCCCGGGGCCGATTGCCATGACCTGGCCGGTGTTGAGCCAGTAGTCGGCGCCGTTGGCCAGCAGGAGTTCGTCGGTCACGGCCGTGAACACCGGATTGAGAAGGGCGTGGTCGACGAATGCCCGGCTGCGCGCCGCCAGGCCGCAGAACCGCACGGTGTTGCGACCGTGGAAGGTCTCCCAGAGGTCCATGCCGCTCTTCGACCCGGGGGCGATGTCCTCGAGGCCGGCAGAGAGGTCGTCGACGATCGCCAGGCGGGCATCGTCCGACAGCAGGTCGCGCACGATGACGCCGCCATCGGCGTCGTAGGCAGCCATGACGTCGGCCAGCGGCGCATCCCGCTCGAGGACCTGCAGTTCGGCCATGGCGCGCATCATGGACGACGATCGCCGACGGCGCAACGCCGGGCGCTCCCGACTCCGCTCCGACGACCGAGGGGTCAGTCCGCCTTGCCCTTCTTCTCTCCGGCCCCTTCCTTCATCTGGTCGAGGTTCACGAGGATCGGATAGCCAGACACGCTCAGGGCGTTGCCGTGGCCCGTCTGGTGGATGTCGAACACCGACTGCAGGGCGTTGTAGAAGCCCTGGATGTCCATGGTCTGGTTGACGGCCCGCTTGGCCTGGGCGAGGCCGAATGGGTGCATTTCGGCAATCTCGTGGGCGAGGGCCATGGTCTCGGCGAGGAGGTCCTCGAGGGGGACGACCCGGTTGACCATGCCCAGGTCGAGCGCCTCTTCGGCGGTGACCTGTTGGGCGGTGAACAGCATCTCCTTGGCCTTGCGCGGCCCGAGCTCCCAGGTGTGGCCGTGGTACTCGACGCCACCAATGCCCATGCGCACCACCGGGTCGGAGAACCGGGCATTGTCGGCGGCGACGATCAGGTCGCATGGCCAGCAGAGCATCAGGCCGCCGGCGATGCACTGGCCCTGGACGGCGGCGATGGTCGGCTTGGGGATGTCGCGCCAGCGCCGGCTGTAGCCCAGGTAGTGGACGGTCTCCCACTCGTAGATGGCCTGGAGCCCACGATCCTGCCAATCGACGGCGCTCCGGGTCGACCCGCCACCGTCGGTCCCGTCGGCCAGGGCCTCGTTGCTGGCGCTGATGTCGTGACCGGCGCAGAAGTGCTTCCCCTCGGCCCGCAGGACGATCACCCGGACCTCCCTGTCGGCGGCAGCCGCCTCGAAAGCCTCGTTCATCTCGTCGAGCGACTGCTGGTCGACGGCGTTGGCCTTCTCGGTGCGGTCGAGGGTGATCACCCCGACCCGTCCCTCCACCTCGTAGCGGATGTGCTCCATGGTGCTCCTCCAACTCGATTCCCGGTAGGGCGACCCTAGTTCGGCACCTGCGGCGGCCTCCCGTCCGGAACACCCCCTGAACTACGCTCTCCCCATGTCTCGACCGGACTTCCGGGCCTTCGACGCCGACAACCACTACTACGAGGCCGAGGACGCCTTCACCCGCCACATCGACCCGTCCATGGCGAAGCGCTGCGTGCAGTGGGCCGTGATCGACGGCAGGAAGCGCCTGCTGGTCGGTGGCCGGGTCAACAAGTTCATCCCGAACCCCACCTTCGACCCGATCGCCCGCCCGGGCAGCCTCGAGGACTACTTCCGGGGGCGCAACACCGAGGGCCGCGACATGGCTGCCATGTTCGGCGACCTCGAGGCCCTCGCCGACAACCCCGGCTACCGGAATCGGGATGCCCGCCTGGCCCTGATGGACGGACAGGGCCTCGAGCGTGCGTTCCTGTTCCCCACCCTCGGCGTCGGCATGCAGGAGGCCCTCCGCCACGACCTGCCCGCCCTGCACGCCGCCTTCCGGGCCTTCAACCTGTGGCTGGACGAGGACTGGGGGTTCGACCACGACGGCCGCCTGTTCGCCGCCCCGATGCTCACCCTCGCCGACCCGACCGAGGCCGTCGCCGAGGTCGACCGGGTGCTTGCCGCGGGGGCGCGCCTCGTGGTCATGGTGCCGGGCCCCGTGCCCACCGCGAACGGATACCAGTCGCCGGGGATGGCCGACTACGACCCCGTGTGGGCCCGACTCGAGGAGGCCGACGTGCCGGTGGCCTTCCACGCCGGGCTGAGCGGCACCAGCCAGTACGGCAAGGTCTGGGAATCGGGTCCTGCCCAGTTCGAGGCGTTCCGCCACTCGTCGTTCCCGCTCGTGGCCTTCGCCGACCGCACCATCTCCGACACCTTCGCCGCACTCATCTGCCACGGGGTCTTCTGCCGCTTCCCGGGCCTACGCATCCTGTCGATCGAGAACGGCGGCATGTGGGTGCCCGAACTCCTCCGGCACCTGGGGAGCGCCCACGACAAGATGCCCTTCGCCTTCGAGCGCCACCCGGTCGAGCAGTTCCTCGCCAACGTCTGGGTCTCGCCCTACTTCGAGGACGACATGGTGATGCTGCGCGACCTGCTCGGCATCGAGCGACTGCTCTTCGGCTCCGACTTCCCCCACGCCGAGGGCCTCGCCGACCCTCTGGCCTACGTCGAGGAACTCGAGGGCTTCAACGACGACGAGATCCGCAAGGTCATGCGCGACAACGCCGACGGGCTCATCGGGGCCGGCTGAGGACCGGCCACCCGACCCGACCGCCATGGGCCTCCACGACCTCCTCACCTCGGCGCCGCCCCGGGTCGACCTCGTGGTCGCCGACGGCCGGAGGCTCTCCAGCGCCGAGATCGATGCTGCGGCCGGGTCGACCGCTGCCGGGCTCCGAGAGCGGGGGGTGGGCCGCGGCGACCCCGTGGCCTTCCAGGTTCCCAACGGACCCGACGCCGTGGTGCTCTACCGGGCCTGCTGGCGCCTCGGAGCGATCGCCGCGCCGCTGCACGACCGGATAGGCGCCGCCCAGACTTCGGCCGCACTCGACCAACTCGGGCCGGCCGTCTGCGTCGCCTCCCCCGGGCTGCCACTCGCCGGCGCCTCCGGAGCAGTCACGCCTGCCGAACTCGTCGGAGTTGACACTCCCGCCGCTGCCGAGCCGGCGCCCGACGAGGATGCCCTGGTCATGTTCACCTCCGGGTCCACGGGGGCGCCCAAGGGCGTCGTCCACACCCACGGAGGCCTCGCCGGCAAGGTTCACCAGCTGCTCGAGGCCCACGGGCTGGACGGGAGCGACGTGGTCCTCATGCCGGCGCCCCTGGCCCACGTCTCGGGGCTCCTCCACGGCGTGCTCCTCCCGGGTGCGGCCGGCATGCGTACCGTGCTGATGGACCGCTGGGACCCCGCCGGGGCGCTCGACCTGATCGAAGCCGAGGGCGTGACCTACATGGTCGGACCGCCGACGTTCTTCCTCGGCCTGATGGACGCTCCCGGCTTCACGCCGACCAAGACCACTTCGTTGCGCCTGCTGTCGTGCGGCGGCACCGAGGTCACGCCAGAGTTCGTGGAGCGGGCCGGACGCGAACTGGGGGCCATCGTGAAGCGGTCGTACGGGTCCACCGAGGCGCCCACGGTGGCGACCAGCCGCTTCGACGACCCCCCGGACCGGATGGCGACCACGGACGGCCGGGCCCTCGGCGGGACCGAGCTCCGGATCGGCGTCGACGGAGAGGTCTGGGTGCGCGGGCCGGAGGTTGCCAGCGGCTACCTCGACCCCGACCAGACCGCCGCATCGTTCGTCGACGGCTGGTTCCGGACCGGCGACCTGGGAACGCTCGACGACGGTTGGCTCACGGTGACCGGTCGCCTCGACGACCGCATCATCCGCGGCGGAGAGAACATCTCGGCCCACGACGTCGAGGCACACCTCCGGGAGCATCCCGCCGTCGACGCCGCTGTCGTGGTCGGCCTTGCCGACGAGCGCCTCGGCGAACGCGTCGCCGCCTTTGTGGTGGCGCCCGGCGGCTTCGACCTGGACGACTGTCGGGCCTGGTTCGAAGGTCGGGGGCTGACGAGGTTCCTGACCCCCGAGTATCTCGAGGTGCTCGACGAGGTCCCGCTGCTGCCCACGGGCAAGCCCGACCGGGCCGGCCTGCGTGAACGGGCGGGGGTCCGACGATGAGCGCCACGACGCGGGCGGCCGTCTACCGCGGGCGCGGGCGACTCGACGTGACCGAAGTCGACCTGCCCGCCGTCGGGCCCTCGGACGTGCTCGTCGAGGTGGCGTACTGTGGCGTCTGCGGAACCGACCTGCACAACGTCATCGACGGCTGGGGAATCCCCGACAGCATCGGTGGCCACGAGTGGTCCGGCCGCGTCGTGGCTGTCGGCGACGATGCCCTGATCGAGGTCGGCACGCTCGTCGTGGGTTCGGGCCGCTCGCCGTGCGGTGACTGCGCCTCGTGTCGTGCCGGCCGGTCCGGCCTGTGCAGTGAGCGGGGCGCCGTCGGGACCGAGAAGGTCTACGGCGCCTTCGCCGACCACCTCGTCATCAACGCCGCCGAGACACTGCCCGTCCCCGACGGCGTCGACGCCCGGTCCGCTGCTTACGCCGAGCCCCTCGCGGTTGCCCTCCACGCACTCACGCTTGCGGCACCACGGCCCGACGAACGCGTGCTGGTCTCGGGCTGCGGGCCCATCGGGGCTGCCGTCGTCGCCGTGCTCGTCGCCCGCGGCCATGCCGACCTCCTGGTCGTCGAGCCCGCTGACCTCCGACGCGACCTCGCCTCACGACTCGGGGCCACGACCTGCCATCCGGACGACCTCGAGACCCCCTGGCACCCCGGCTTCACCGTCGACCAGCCCGCCAACGTGGTCCTCGAGACATCGGGCGTCCGTGCCGCCGCCGAGGCCTGCCTCGGGCAGTTGGCGGGCTGCGGCCGGCTCGTGTTGGTCGGCACCGGCCTCGACTTCCCGCGCCTCGACACCGGCCGGATCATCCTCAACGAACTGGTCGTGACCGGCGCCTACAACTACGACGAAGACGGCTTCAAGGCGGCACTCGACCTGATCGCCTCCGGGTCGCTCCCCCTCGACCTGTTGCTGGAGTCCGACGCCGTCGGACTCGACGGCCTACTCGAAGCCATGGTCCGCCTGCGCGCCGGCGAGGTGGCCGGGAAGGTCCTGGTCCGTCCCCATGCCTAGGATCGGGATCCCCGAACACGGAGCCTGAGCACCATGGCCACCCTCGATCGCACCGAGTTCCCCGGACCGAACCGCATCAACCACGTGGCGTTGAGCGTGCCCGCCGACCTCCTCGACGAGTTGGGCCGTGCCGACCTGGTCGCCTTCTTCGGCGAGGTCTTCGGATGGCACGAACTGCCCACGATGACCACCGACCGCAAACAGCTGATCTTCTCGCTGTTCTCGTACGACCGGTTCCTGTTCCTGATCGCCGACGACCCACCCATGGCTTGCCCACCCGACCTGCCCGGCGACCACTTCGGCGTCCAGGTCGACCACCTCGATGAACTCGAGACCATGGTCGCCCGGGCCGAGGCGTTCCGCGAACGCGACGCTCGGGTCGAGATCCACCCCTACGAGGTGGAGGACCACGGCGTGCTGAAACTGCACAACGTCTACGTGCGGTTCCTGCTTCCGATGTCGATCGAGGTGCAGTACTTCGAACTGGTCGGCACCTGAGTCGGACGGCGCCCCGTCAGCTGCGTGGCACATCCTTCCAGGGGACGTCCTTGTCTCCACGCGGCTCCCTCGGCAGCCCCAGGGAGCGCTCGCCCAGGTTGTTCTTCTGGACCTCGGTCGTGCCGCCACCGATCGAAATCGTGAAGCGGTTGATGACCTCGGCCTGCACCCAGCGGCTGATCCGGTCGTCGTCGGGCATGTTCGCCATGCCGGACGGCCCGGCGATGGCGGCCGCCACCTGCCCGGTGTGGACCTTCGAGTCGGTGAAGAACACCTTCGTCAGCGCCGGGTCGAAGGGCGGCTGTCCGCCCCCCCGTGCGATGTCGCGCATGCGCCTGCCCATCAACCCCACGATCCGCTCGCGGCTGTAGGCACGGGCCAACTCCTGGCGGACGACGGGATCCTCCTGGCGGCCGAACAGCCGGGCCAGGTCGATCAGACGGTCGGTGGTGCGCCTCCCGCCGCCGGAGCCGCCGATGAACGAGGCCTCGTTGCCGAGAACCATCCGGGTCGGACCCCAGCCGCCGTGGAGGTCGCCGACGATGTTGGCAACCGGGATCCGCACCCCGGTGAGGAACACCTCGTTGAAGTGCGCCGACCCGTTGGCCTGCACCAGCGGCCGGACCTCGACCCCTGGGCTGGACATGTCGAGGAGCAGGAAGCTGATACCCCGGTGCTTGGGGACGTTGGGATCGGTGCGGACCAGCAGGAACCCCCAGTTGCAGAACTGCGCCGACGAGTTCCAGACCTTCTGCCCGTCGACCACGAACTCGTCGCCGTCCACGACCGCACGCGTGGCGAGCCCCGCCAGGTCCGAGCCCGCCCCCGGCTCGCTGAACAACTGGCACCACGTCTCGTCGGCCCGCAGCATGGGGGGCAGGTAGCGCAACTTCTGCTCCTCGGTGCCGAGGGCCAGCAGGGTCGGGCCGAGCATCGACATCGAGGCCATTACGAAGCCGGAGTTGGAACCGAACCGGGCCGACTCCTCGGCGAAGATGCGGTTCGCCCATGCCTCGAAGCCGCCGCCGCCGTATTCGGCCGGCCAGGTGAGTCCGGCCCAGCCGTGGTCCGCCAGGGTGCGCTGCCACGTCCGACACTTCTCGAAGTGGGCCAGCGCCTCGTCGTCGTCGGGGAAGCCGATGACCTCCCACGGGTCGGCCTCGGCCCGGGGCTCGGCATGGGCCTCGAGGAAAGCCCGGGCCTCGGTCCGGAAGGCGGCCTGCTCGGCCGTTTCGGTCGGTGGGTCGTCGGAAGCGGCCATCAGGGCCGACCCTACCGGCGGGCCCGACGACGGCCCGGACCGGCCGGACGCCGCTCCTCCTCCTAGAGTCCGGTCGTGCCCAGCCCCACCTCGGACACCCCGACCATCCTGACCGGCCCGCTCCGTGCTCCACGCCAGATGCTGGCCGAGCAGTCGTACGCCGGCCACACGAGCGTCCACGACGCCGAGACGGCCGCAAACCTGGGGTTGGCGGGTGCGCCCATCGAGGGCCCGACCCACTTCAGCCAGTTCGACCCGCTGCTGGCGTCTCTGTGGGGCGGGCGCTGGTTCGCCCACGGCTACCTCAGCGCCCACTTCCAGACCATGGTCGTCGAGGGCGAGGAGGTGCAGGCCACCGTCACCAGCCCGGGCCCCGGTTCGACCGCCGTCCGAATCGATGCCGCCAAGGCCGACGGCACGCCCGTCCTCACCGGCACGGCGTCGATCGACGGCGACACCGCAGTGACCGAGTTGGCGCCTCGACTGGCCCGCTCGCAAGGGTCCCCACCCGGGCGGCTCCACGTGCTCGACCACATCTCGGTCGGCCAGCGGGGACCCGGCGACGAAACGGTGTCGGTCACCTTCGGGGACGACTTCGGTGAGCTGTACCCGTTCACCCTCGCCGAGAAGCTGGCCGCCATCACCGAAGTGCTCGATTGGTACCGGCCCGGCGCCGAGACCCCCTGGGGAGGGCCCATCGTGCCGATCGAGATGCTGAGCGTGCTCACCAACGCCGGGTCCAAGCACGCCGGCTTCGTCGCCCGACAACCGTCGGTCGGACTGTTCATCGACCTCGAGACCCGCCTGCTGGGGTCGCCGGTGCTGGTCGATCACACGTACCGCATCGACCGGGAGGTCGTGGCGCTCGGCGAGAGCCGCCGCACCGAGTCGTACTGGACGCTCACGACGCTGACCGACGAGGCGACCGGCGACCCCACCGCACAGGTGCTGCTCCATCAGGGCGTCTTCAAGGACTCGTACCCCGACTATCCCGCGCCACCATCGTGAACGGCGACGAGGACCTCGACCTGAACGAGGCATACGCCGTCGAGACCCCCGACGACAACCGGGACCTCTACGGCCGCTGGGCCACGACCTACGAGAGTGGCTTCGCCACCCGTCACGCCTACGTGTACCACGAGCGGGTGGCGGCGACGTTCACCGAGTCCGTCCGCCCCGATGACGACCCGGTGCTCGACATCGGGTGTGGCACGGGCCTGGTCGGCGAGGCGCTGCGGGCACTCGGCGATTGGACGATCGACGGCCTCGACCTCTCCCCCGAGATGCTCGACGAGGCCCGGGTCAAGACCACGCAAGACGGCTCGCCCGTCTACCGCGACCTCCACGTCGCCGACCTGACGGCCCCGCTCGAGCATGGCGACGGCGCCTGGGGCTCCATCGTCAGTGCCGGAACCTTCACCCACGGCCACGTCGGACCCGACGCCTTCGACGAGCTGTACCGCATTGCCCGAACCGGTGCGCTGTTCGTCGTCGGCATCAACCCGGACCACTTCGAAGGCCAGGGCTACGCCGGCCGCTTCGCTGAGGACGCTGACGCCGGTCGGATCACGGCACCCGACTTCCTTCGCGTGCCGACGTACAGCATCGGCGAACACATCGACCGGCTCTCGGTCCTGGCGGTCTTCCGCACAGCCTGAACGCCGCATCGCTGGCTGGCCGGGCAGGTCTCGAACCTGCAACCTCCTGATCCAAAGTCAGGCGTTCTGCCAGTTGAACTACCGGCCACCACTGGGTGGACGAGCGTAGTGGGCGGTCGCCACCTACGCCCTCCGGACGATGTTGTGTTCCGGGCCGTACGGGAAGCCCGTGATGTTGGTGGCGCCGTCCCCGGTGATCACGAGGATGTCGTGCTCCCGGTAGCCACCGGCACCGGGGAGCCCCTCGGGCAGCATCAGCATGGGCTCCATCGACACGACCATGTTCGGCTCGAGCACCGTGTCGATGTCCTCGCGCAACTCGAGGCCGGCCTCGCGGCCGTAGTAGTGGCAGAGCACCCCGAACGAGTGGCCGTAGCCGAAGGTCCGGTACTTCAACAGGTCGTGCTCGGCGTAGATCTCGTTGAGGGCGGCGGCCACGTCGCTGCACACGGCGCCGGGCACGAGCAACTTCTTGCCCTCGTCGTGGACCAGGCAGTTGACCTCCCAGATGCGGAGGTGCTCGTCGGACGCCTCCTCGCAGAACAGGGTCCGCTCGAGCGCCGTGTAGTAGCCGGCGATCATCGGGAAGCAGTTGAGGCTCAGGATGTCGCCCCGCTCGATCCGCTTCGAGGTGACCGGGTTGTGGGCGCCGTCGGTGTTGATCCCCGACTGGAACCAGGTCCAGGTGTCCATCAGTTCGACGTGCGGGAACGTGCGGGCGACCTCGCGGACCATGGCCTGCGTCGAGTGCAGCGCCACCTCGTGCTCGGGCACGCCCTCGGCGATGGCCTCCACGCAGGCGGCGCCACCGACATCGCCGATGCGGGCGCCCTGGGTGATGACTGCGATCTCCTCGTCGGACTTGAGCATCCGCAGGCGCATGCAGTCGCCGGCGATGTCGACGACTTCCGTACCGGGCAGGGCGGCCTCGACCTTTCCGAGCAGCGCCACGTTGAGGTGGTCGTGCTCGACGCCGAGGCGGCCGCCGGCGGACACCAGCGACTGGACGGCCCGCACGTAGTTGTCGCGCCGCCAGTCGGTGAACACCACGTTCTCGCCGAAGGTCCGACGCCACGGCTGGCCGGCGTCGATGTTGGCCGAGATCGACGTGGACGACTCCTGGGTGACCACCAGCCCGTAGGGGCGGCCGAACGAGCAGTAGAGGAAGTCCGAGTAGTAGTTGACGTTGTGGATCGACGTGAAGAGCGCAGCGTCGATTCCCCGCTCCGCCATGACCACACGCAGCCGGGCCAGCCGACCCTGCATCTCGGCGTCGGAGAACGTGCCGCGCACCTTCTCGCCGTTGGGGATCTGCTTGAGGTCGGGCAGGTCCCCGATCATTCGGATCACGTCGGACATGGCGGGCTACCTCCGGTGGAACGGACGACCGGGCGAGCCTAGGAGGAACCGGTCAACGTCGATCATGGACCTCGGCGTCCGGGTCCGGCGCCTGCCCACGTCGGCAGTGGAACACCTCGATGTGGCCCTCCCGCTCCCGGACCGCCCACATCCTCACCCTCGCCCGTTCCGGGATGGGATCCCCGGCCGGAATCTCGACGCACCTCCCGTCGGGACCGAACGTCCACCCGTGGAACGGGCACACGATGCAGTCGTCGGTGATCCGGCCGCCCTGGCTGAAGAGCCCGCCGACGTGCGGGCAGAGATCCTGTGTCGCCCGCACGGCACCGTCGGCATCGCGCCCCAGCACGAGGTCACGACCGAAGGCGCTGAACGCCACCAGATCGGGCCCCGGCACCTCCTCGGCATCCGCGACGACGTACCAACCCTTCGGGAACGGGGGGACGTAGCCGGTGTCGGACACCCGCGCACGATACGAGACTCCATCTTCGCTGTGCGGCATCCGCGTCCGGTCCCGGTACGGTGTCGCCCGCCATGGGATCCCTGATCAAGAAGCGCCGCAAGCGCATGCGCAAGAAGAAGCACCGCAAGATGCTCAAGCGCACCCGCGCCAAGCGGATGCGGGGTCGGTAGCGGGCCTCAGGCCAACGGCACCAGTGGCGGCACCGTCCGCACGACCTGGCGCCCCCCTCCCGGATACTCCCCCTCCACGAACCACGTACTGCCACTCCCCGCCAGACGCGGCCGCTGCCCGGTCGCGTCCGCCAACTCGTCACGCCACCGCACAAGCTCGGGAACCAGGTCGACCGCCGCAGGCTCGAGGTCGTTGCCGTGGTCGCCGATCGGGCCGTCGAGGTGGTCCCAGCGTCGATACACGGCTGGCGTCGGGCAGGCCACGGACGGCGTGAGCAGCGTGAACGTCCGCTCCTCGAACGCAAGCGTCTCGACCACCTCGCCCATGCCGGTCACCCGGGCCCGGCCCCCGACGAGGCAGTAAGCCACATCTGCTCCGATCGACGCTGCAGCGACCAGGTCGTCGATTCCCGCCCAGCGCAGGATCGCCGCTGCGTCCGACGAGCCGCCCCCGAGGCCCGCTCCGGCAGGGACGGCCTTTTCGATGCGGACATGGGCCGTCCGGTCGGCGAGCCGCAGGGCCCGACCCACCAGGTTGTCGTCGGTCCCGACGTGGAGGCCGTCGTCGACACCAACGATGTCGAGGCCATCGCCCTCCGTGACCAGCAGTCGGTCTCCGAGGTCGAGGCTGACCATCTCGGCGTCGATCTCGTGAAAGCCGTCCGGACGAACACCGGTGATGCACAGCGACAGCGTGAGTTTCGCCGGGGCGAACAACTCGGTGCTCACCGTGCCACGCCCGCTGCGATCGCCGCCCACTGAGCGAGGTCGAGGTCCTCGGCCCGCAGGGTCGGGTCCACGCCGGCCGCGACGAGCCCCGCCTCGTCCACGATGCCCCGAAGGGCACCGCGCAGCATCTTGCGCCGATGGGCGAAGCCCGCCCGCACGAGGCGGAACAGCAACTCCGGGTCGGCGGCGACCAACGGCTCCGGGCGACGCACGACGTCGACGAGCGCCGAGTCCACCCGCGGCCGGGGCAGGAACACCGACGGGGGCACCCGGCCGACCTTCCTCGCCTCGGCGTGGTACGCCACCTTCACCGACGGCAGGCCGTAGGCGTCGTCGCCCGGGCTGGCGACCAGTCGGTCGGCGACCTCGAGTTGCACCATGACGACGAGGCGGACGATGGCAGGCACGTCATCGAGCAGGTCGCAGACCAGGGGCACCGACACGTTGTACGGGAGGTTCGCCACCAGCGTCCAAGGCCCGGCGCCCAGCAGCGACTCCCAGTCGACCCCCATGGCATCGGCGTGGACGATGCGCAGGGACCCGTGGTCGCCGGCCACCTCCTCGAGCACTTCGACGAGCACGTCGTCGATCTCGACGGCTGTGACCTCGGCGCCCGTCTCGAGCAGCGCCAGGGTCAGCGCACCCAGGCCCGGGCCCACCTCGACCACGCGGTCGCCGACCCCGACCCCTGCCAGTTCGGCGATGCGGCGGACCGTGTTGGGCTCGACGACGAAGTTCTGGCCCAACGAGCGCTTGGGCCGGATCCCAAAGCGGTCGAGGAGTCCTCGAGCCTCGGTCCGGGTGAGCGTCACACAGCCGACACTACGGGAGCATCCGGGTGGGCATCACCCGGTCGCGGCTACGGCAGGTACCGGCCGCACACCGGCCACTGGCCACGACCCCGGAGGTCGTAGAGGGACTGTGCCATGGCGTCCTGGTCCGCCGGGGCCACCTCGGCGGGATCGAGGCCGGCGAGGCGTCGGTTGTAGATGCCGGCGATCCAGTCCCAGGTGACCCGACTGAACTGGTAGGCGCCCCGGTAGTTGCCGGTGGGGCTGATCGCCCCGTAGTTGCCGCTCGACTCGCAGAAGCGCAGGGCCTCCCACTGCTCAGCGGTCGGCCCGACGGCGGCTGGCGTGCTGGCCGCTGGAATCGTGGTGGTCGGCCCAGGCGTGGCGATCGCCTCGGCGCGGCGATCTTCCTCCTCGGCCCGCAGGCGTGCACGCTGTACCTGGCGCTGCGCCTCGGCCTCCTTGGCCTCGAGGAACACGTCGAGGGCCTGACGGCTGGTGAACTCGGCCTCGGCGATCTCGGCGGCAAGGGCCAGGGCCTCCGCCTCGAAGAGAATTCCCTCCTGCGCCCTCGCCTC
>Ga0114999_10004499_pt1 | contig 16830 bp, 16 predicted proteins | sample ArcticOcean_MG_C_3_FD_89820 | JGI IMG/M metagenome (GOLD analysis project Ga0114999, IMG submission 89820) | Marine microbial communities from western Arctic Ocean - ArcticOcean_MG_CB8_126 | ecosystem: Environmental > Aquatic > Marine > Oceanic | place: Arctic Ocean: Canada Basin | collected...
ACTTGAAGACGCCACTCGCACCGTGGAGGCAGTGGATGTTTCCTTGCGCGAAACGAACGGAGAGATCGACTTTGCCCGCGAGGCGATCGCGGAACTGGACGGTGAAATGCGCGCACGCGTTGATGCGTTTTCTAAGGAAGACCCGGCCGCGGCGGCGGCGCGGGTGGTGGATTGTCAGGCCGAACTCGACGCGCTGCCGGAACCCGAGCAGGACGTGGAACCCGAGGAAGTTCGCGCGGCCGAGCAGCAGGTTGCGGCGGCGGCGGATGCTGTGGAGGGGGTCAAGCACGCCGTCGACAAGGCGGAAGGTGCGATCGAACAGGTTGGCGGGGATTACATCGAAGAACAGCAAACGCAGGCTAAAGAAGCGTTGCAGGTGGTGACCGGACACCAGCGGGATCTGGAAGTGGAGTACGAGGCGTGGCAACTTCTGCGCGACACGCTGAAAGCAGCGGAGAACGAGGATGCTGTTCATCTTGGCAGCGCGCTGGTTGATCCGGTCAGTGACCGCATGGCAGCGCTGACCGGAGGGCGATACGGCAAGGTCGATATAGCGCCGGCATTACAGACAGCCGGCATAGATCTTGGCGGCGCGTCACGCGAAGCGGCAAGCTTGTCGCTGGGTACGCAGGAGCAACTTGCCACCTTGCTGCGCATCTCAATCGCCGAGGCCTTGACGAGTTTTCTGGTGATGGATGATCAACTCACCCAATCGGATGCGGCGCGAATGGAGCGACTCCGCGTGATGCTGCGAGCGGCGTCGGCCGGCGTGCAGGTGGTGGTGTTCACTTGTCACCCGGATGCCTACCTCGTGGATGCGGGACCCGAGGTTGCGACGGTTGACCTCCGGCGTGTCGTCAAGCGCGGAGAAGTCATGGCATCGGCGGCAAAGGCCGCGGGCGAGGAGCGCGACGTGGATAACGAAAGCAACGCGGGCCCGTCCGATGAGGCGTTGAAAGCTGAGCGTGATGGCGCTGACGCAATAGAGGAAGAAGAGGGAAGACCGGAGGAAGAGGAGGACCAAGGCAAGAAGGACCAAGGCAAGAAGGACAAGAAGCCCGCGAAAGCGACCACGGCACATCGCAAACGAGCCGCAAAGCAATCCGACCTGGAAGACCTGAAGGACATGCTCCGCGATTCCCCTAATGACGGAGAGGACGACGGAGAGGACGACGGAGACAAAGACGGAGACAAAGACGAAGACAATTAATCCTCTCCCAGGGCGAGGCGTCCGGTCGTCGGCCATTCGTTCGACGAATCCAAATCGAAGGAGGAACTAGCTTGACGATATTTGCACTGGGCGCGCTTGGCGAGTTCATTGGTGCGGTGCTACTCGTGATATCGCTGATCTATGTCGCCCTGCAGATCAAGCGAAACACAGAGGTGACGAGGGCCCAGATCATGTCGTCGGGAAACGAGTTTCTGGCGCAGACTTACCTGTCGCTGATGGAGTCGGCAGCAATGCATCCCGTCTGCAAGAAGATGGTTGATGACAAACAACCGATTTCGTCACTGAGCGATGAAGAACGATTCCGCTGGGTCTGCTGGCTGACGGCGATGCAGGTCCGGGTAAATGGTCAGACCCGGCTGCTGGAGATCGGCTATGTGGATCGTGATCAATATCAGCGCGACGTTGCCAATCTACTCGAAGGAGGATACGAGCACTGGTGGGTTGAGGCGGGGTTGAGGGATGGATTGGAAGCGAATGAGGCACCAGCCAAGTAAACCAGATCGTTATTGGATTCCTTGATTGGAGTCCCTGATTGGCGTCCTCGACTCGTAACTCGAACGGTAGACAGGTGAGTCCGCGGCCTGTCAACACGGAGAACTCGGCGCGATTCTTCGTCGTGAGAATCGCTACAGTAACCAGCTGTCGAACTGGCGGCGGGAGTACGCACGGAATGGTGTGGTCGGGTTGGGCAAGAGCGCACGGTTCCGGCACCGTCCAAAACCCCTGATCAGCGGCGTATCGAACAGCTGGAGAAGCAACTCGGTCGTCTGACACATGAACTCGATCTCGCCAACGACTGCCTGGACCTTCAAAAAAAGCCCTGGTGATGATCGATCGTTTGAAGAATGGGAGCGATGTATGACATCAGTGCTGTCACATCGTCCGCCACCGCGCTCACCGGTACGCCGCACCCAACCGGCGCTCCAGGGCCGCGTCCTCCTGCCAATGGCACATCGCGAGATCAATCGCTCATATGGCCTGAGGCGCGGACGCGACGGATGGGCGGTGGACGGCGCGAGTAGTCGACTCGAATCCGCAGAGTTTCTCGCGTTAGATAGTCCGTTCGCAATACTGCGCAAAACTACGTTAGGTGATGTGCTGGGAGTCCGTAATGGGATCAGTTAGCGTTCTCACAAATGGCGGCGGTTCGGTATACGTACCTGAGGAGCAGATTGCCGAGTTGCAGGGTGTCCTGCGGGGCGATCTGCTGGTTGACGGTGATGCCGGTTATGACGAGGGGCGGTCGGTCTGGAACGGCATGATCGACAAGCGTCCTGCGCTGATCGCTATGTGTGAGGGCGCTTCCGATGTGGTCGCCTTGGTGAAGCTGGCCACCGCACATGACCTGGTTCTCTCAGTCCGAGGCGGAGGACACAACGCCTCCGGTATCGCCACCAACGACGGCGGACTGGTCATCAATCTCACCCGCATGAACGGCGTCCACGTGGACGTCGAAAATCGCACCGCGCGCGCCGAAGGCGGATGCGTCTGGAGCGATGTGGATAAGGAGACTCTGCTCCACGGGCTCGCCACAACAGGTGGCACTGTCTCAAACACCGGTATCGCCGGGCTGACCCTGGGCGGCGGCCTTGGGTGGGCGATGGCGGAGCACGGCATCACAGCCGATAATCTCCTCTCTGCTGATGTTGTCACGGCAACTGGCGAAGTGGTCACAGCCAGTGAAACCCAGAACCAGGACCTGCTTTGGGGGCTGCGCGGTGGCGGCGGAAACTTCGGTGTTGTCACCTCATTTGAGTACCGGCTCCATGAGCAAGGGAACGTGTACGGCGGGCTGCTGATGTACCCGCGGGCCATGGCTCGTGAGGTGATGAAGTTCTATGCAGAGTTCACAGCAGATTTGCCGGACAAGCTGACCGTGTTCTGCGGCCTGCTATCGTCACCGGAAGGCGATCCGATGATCGCCCTGATAATTGGCTACTTCGGTGATGTTGCAGGCGGCGAAGCGGCCGTGCAGCCGATGCGCGATTTCGCCGAGCCAGTGGCGGATATGGTTGGCGAGATTCCATACGCTGTCCTACAGAGCTTCTTAGATGAGAATGCTGCACCGCACGGACCGCGCCGCTACTGGAAGTCTGGATACATTCCTGAGATAACCGACGAGTTCATCGACATCGTCGTTGAAAAAGCGGAGACGATGACGGCACCGAAGTCTGTGGTCCTACTGTTCCATATGCACGGCGAGGCTACCCGAGTAGCAGCCGACGCCACGGCCTTCAGCATGCGGGACAACGTGTACGACTTCGACATAATCGCCCAATGGGACGACGACGCTGAAGACGATCATTGGCGGGATTGGACGCGCGACTACTGGAACTCGGTCGAGAAGTTCTCGGCAGAGATCAGCTACATCAACCACCTGATGACAGACGACGTTGAGCGGGTGCGTCCATCGTTTGGTCCGAACTACGGCAGACTGGTTGAGTTGAAGCGCGAGTGGGATCAAAGCAACCTGTTCAGGTTGAATCCGAACATCAATCCGGCCTGACTGGGATCAGGCGGGTCCGCCGATCGACCATGACAACGACATGCCCATTGGCAAAATGGGGTGGGCCGGACAGCTTCTGCGAATAACTGTTCGAGCGCGACGGCGATCCGCGTCGCGCACTCCGCGGCCGCTACGAAGTCGCGGAATCCGGATCAGATGAAACCAGCGTCGGCGCGCCGACAGACGCTTCTGCGATCGATTGAATGTCGAGGAGCGGTGAGGCGTCAATTGTCTCCGCATTCATCATGACGGCGACACGTTGCAGCGCAGACGTGATCAGGTTCTGTTCCCACTTCTCAAGTGCAGTGAATGCCTGCACGAAAGCGTCCTGGAGTGCTGTTGGCGCATCGCGCAAACGTTCCCGCCCAGCCTCCGTCAGGTCGATGTGGACTTTGCGTCGGTCCTGCTCATTTCGGCGCCGGGATACCAGTTCCTGTCTTTCCAGGCGATCAAGAATGCTCGTGACCGTTGCCTGACTGAGACTAATGCGATCGGCAAGAACGCCAACCGAGACATCACCTCGATCTTGCAGGGATAGCAACACCACAAGTTGTGGGGTCGTTAGTCCGGTCAGCTTCTTGAGTTGTTTCGAATGCAGGTCAGTCGCCCGCATGATCTGCCGTAGTGCAACCAGCACTTCTTCGTATTTGTGTCCCATAGCCAATTGTACGCTCTCGGAGACTCCGATAAATGTGTTGAGTTCGATGCAAAAGTTCGACCGTGTCCGGGAAGAAAGGCCTGTTTTACGGGTCGCGTGCCTTCTGGTAGTCTCATTGATTCATCGTGAACGAAATAATAATAGGAGAAAAGGATGAGCTCATCGGTATCCGCCAAGGCACAGGGTTTCGGGGCCGACCCGACCAATGTCCGAGAAACGGATCACTACAATGAGGAGTACGTCCAGTCCTTCGTTGAAAAATGGGATGAACTGATCGATTGGGATGCCCGCGCCAAGAGCGAAGGACAGTTCTTCATCGACATTCTGAAAGCCAGAGGCAAGGCCAAGATCCTCGACGTCGCAACGGGAACGGGATTCCATTCCGTGCAGTTACTCGAGGCAGATTTCGAGGTCACAAGTGTCGACGGTAATGCCGAGATGCTCACCAAAGCCTTTAACAATGCGCGTGCGCACGGACGGGTCCTGAACGCGACGCATGCCGACTGGCGCTTCCTGAATCGAGATATTCATTCGAAGTACGACGCAATTATCTGCCTCGGAAACTCATTCACACACCTCTTTGACGAACGGGATCGCCGCCGGGCGCTCGCAGAGTTCTACGCGGCGCTTCGCCACGATGGACTACTCATCATCGATCAGCGCAACTACGACGCGATTATGGATCGCGGCTATGAGAGCAAGCACAAGTACTACTACTGTGGCGATCAAGTGTCCGTCGCCCCGGAGCATGTTGACGATGGCCTCGCCCGGTTTCGCTACGAGTTCGCCGATGGCAGCGTCTATCGGCTGAATATGTTCCCACTACGCAAGGACTATATGCGGCGCTTGTTCACCGAAGTCGGGTTCCAAAAGGTCACGACCTACGGCGATTTCCAGGAGACCTATGAAGACGACGACCCGGACTTCTTCGTGCACGTCGCGGAGAAGACGTATGAGTTCAAGTAATCCCGTCGCGCAGGCTGAGGCGTACTACGACAGCAGTGATGCCGACGCGTTCTACAGCACGATCTGGGGCGGCAACGATATCCATATCGGCATTTACGAAAATCCGGACGACGACATTGCGCTCGCCAGTCATCGCACGGTCGAGCACATGGCATCCATGCTGCCGGCGCTGTCGAAACACCATCGGATCATTGACCTTGGCGCGGGCTACGGAGGTTCCGCCCGTTTCCTGGCGGGCCAGGTCGGTTGTCATGTGACGTGCCTGAATCTGAGCGAAACACAGAACGAGTCCAACCGCCGCTTGACCACCCGCGACGGCATGGCCGACCGGGTGCAGGTGCTGCACGGCAGTTTTGAGGACATACCCGAGCCTGACGATAGCTTCGACGTCATATGGTCTCAAGACGCGATCCTGCACAGCGGTGACCGTTTGCGCGTGCTGGATGAAGCGAGCCGAGTGCTGCGAACACCCGGGCACTTCATTTTCACTGACCCAATGCAGTCAGACGCCTGTCCACAGGGCGTGCTGCAACCCATCCTGGATCGTATTCACCTCAATTCTCTGGGCTGCCCCGCATTCTACCGGGCAGAGCTAGGCAAACGCGGTTTCGAAGAGCGCGGATGGTTGGACCTCACGCATCAAATGCGCACGCACTACGCGCGCGTTGGCGCGACGCTACGCGATCGATACGATGAGATGGTCGAGCGTTGCTCGCATGAATACGTCGACAATATGCTTCAGGGCCTGAACCATTGGGTCGTTGGCGCGGACAACGGCCATCTCACCTGGGGCATCTTCCACTTTGCGAGGCCCGACGCTGAGTAACCCGGATCGGTGCCCGTTCTGTAGAGCCGATCAGGCCTCGATCCACCCGCCGACGATCCCTGCGTAATAGCCGCCGTCGACTGTGAGTTCAACGCCGTTCAGCCACTGGCAGTGACCGATGGCAAGGTATTCGATGACCTCAGCGACGTCCTGGGGCGTGCCGGCCCGCTTGCTGGCCGCGATGATGCGGTCGTAACGATCCGCACCAAGCATGTTCTGAAAGTGAGGGGACAGCGCGGTCTCAACAATGCCTGGATTGACGCAGTTGAAGCGGACGGATCGATCGCGACCGATTCCCGCGGCGCGGTAGGTGTATGCCGCCGCGCACTGCTTGGAGAACTTGTAGGCGTTTGCCTGCCAGGCGTCGGCATTCTCACGCACCCACGCTGATCCGTCATCGAAGTCTCCGGTATCCAGTAGATCCTGCACCCGCGGTTCGTCCCGCCAGTCCCGTCCGGCACTCGACGCCACAATAACCACACTGCCTTTATCGATGACACGCGGGAGCACCCCTTCGATGAGGTGACGCATGCCGAGAAAATTGATGGCGATGAGCGTTTCGTCGTCGACGATCCCAGGCGCGACGCCCGCGACGCTGATCAGGGCGTCGAGTTCGTCTGGTAGCTGAGTGATGGCGGCGTCGATTGTGTGAGGTTTTGAGATGTCGCAGTCGAGTTCCATGACCCCGGGCCGCGTGCTGGGGACCCGGTCGAGATTGAAGATCAGGCAGCCGGCAGCGTGAAGTCGGTCGATGACCGCCGCGCCGATTCCGGAAGAGCCTCCCGTCAGGGCTATGGTTCTGGGTTTTGTCATGAGGCAAGCTTACGGGTGGGCTGGCGGCGTCGCAACGCATGGTAAGATCCATGGATTGCCGCAAAGGGAGGCCACCGTGACACCTGAGGGCTTTCAACGATTGTCCGCGACCGAAGCAGCCCGTCGGGTCCGTCGTGCCGAGGTCTCGTCGCTAGAGCTTGTCGAGGCGTCGGTTGCTTGCATCGAGGCAGTGAATCCACGTTTGAATGCAGTCGTCACGACGGCGTTTGACCGGGCGCGTCTCGAAGCCGCCGCGGCCGACGCGTCGGCCGCCCGGGGCGACGATGTCGGTCCGCTCCACGGCGTGCCGGTGGCTATCAAAGATAATCAGCGGACCGCCGGAATCCGTACCACACTCGGCAGCCCACTCTACCGAGACGAGGTGCCAGAGGCAGACGCGGGGATCGTTGCCCGCATCCGCGGCGCGGGCGGCATCGTCATGGGCAAGACCAACATTCCCGAATTCAGCATTGGCGCCAATACCGTGAATCGTCTCTTCGGTGCAACGCGCAACCCCTTCGATGAGGAACTGACGTGCGGGGGCAGTTCAGGCGGTTCTGCGGTGGCAGTCGCGTCCGGTATGGTCCCGGTGGCGACCGGCTCGGATCATGGCGGCAGCTTGCGGATCCCCGCGAGTTACTGCGGGGTTGTCGGTTACCGCGCGTCGCCGGGCGTCGTGCCGAATGAAGAGCGCACGACGACTCAGACGCACTACAGCCTTCAGGGTCCCATTGCGCGGTGCGTGGCAGATGTCGGGCTGATGCTTTCGGTGATCGCCGAGCGCACGGCAACCTCGGGATTAGATCCGATGGCGTTTCCGCTCGATTCGGCCCGATTCGCGGCGCTCGACGAGGTGGATTTGTCGCGCCAGCGCGTGGCCGTCAGCGCTGATCTGGGCGGCGTTTTGGTCTCAAACGCAGTGCGGCAGATCTTCGAAGAACGGGTGTCCGCGATGGCGCCATTCTTCGCGGCCCTGGAACCGCACGCTATCGATCTCACGTCGGCGCCGGATATTGACTGGCACCTCCGCCAGGATGTCTTCGTCAGCCAATACCTCGACATGGCGGACGCCTGGGATGATGACGTCAATCAGAACGTGCTCGCTACCTGGAATGCGGCGCTGACGACATCGATGCGTGACATTGCGGCCGCCCGTCGTCGTCAGGTTGAGTTATATCGGGAATTCACTGCGATCTTCGAGCATTACGACGTGCTGATCCTGCCCGGTGTGAGCGTCCAGCCGTTCCCGTGGCGGGACGGCAACCCCGGCGAGATCGACGGGGTTGCCGTCGATAACTACATGGCCTGGCTGGCGCTGACGGCAGCGTTGACGGTCATCGGCCATCCCGTGGTGTCCCTGCCGTGCGGACTCGATCATCAGGGAACGCCGTTCGGCATCCAGGTCGTCGGGCGGATGTACGGGGATCACGCGCTGCTTTCCACCGCCCAGGCAATCGAATCGGCGTTTTCGACCGTGGATGCACTCCGCCGCCCCGTCCCGTCCTGAACGGGCGCGTTGGTGTGCCCCTATAGCGTCTCCATTTGATGTCGTAGTAACGCTATTAGCGTGCGTCGATGAGCATGCCGCCGAGACCTAAACTTCACGGAAGCCAGGCAAGACGGAGGGAACCGGGATGACTTCAGCGGACTTGAACGTGAATGCGGTCACGATCTTGCTGCTGGGCTCGTTTGCGGCTTTTCCCATGGTCCTCTATGCGCTGCGGCGGCATGCCGCGCTGATCGATGACGCCGTTGGTCGGGACGCCGTCTGCTACTGGCTGTACTTCCTGGGCCTGTTGCTAATCGCGCGCGCTCGTAGGCGGCGCGTTAATGGCGACGGATCTCTCGCTCTATGCCGTCGACAAGTTTTACCCGATTCGGATTGCACACCCTAACTATGGTGTTCTGGACGGTCTGCCATACCTCGCCGTTTGCGGTGCCGCGGTCTATCTGCTCCCGTGAATCGGCCAGCAGGTTGCATCCAGCGCGTGGCGATACGCCATGCTTTGGGGTTTCAGTGTCGTGATACTGCTCTCTTTTGGCGGCATCCATGGCGGGTTTGTGGGCGGAAACCTCGGCATCGCCAGTTCGGTGCACCATCTGCACGATGCCTCAATCAATGCGACGGTTGCCGAGACCTTTGCGACCCACACTGATCGCGTTGCCGGACTGATCGAGCCGGGCTATCAGGCCCCGCATTCCACGTCGCACCCCGCTGCGTCTGTCGTCTACTGGCAACTGCTGATCGGTAGTGCCTCGCCACTCGGCTTGTCCGTGGTCAACGTGTGTATTTTTGCACTGGGTCTTCCCGTGATGTTGTGGGCGCTGCGGCGCTGGTTCGACGATGTCACTGCACTGCAGGGTGCGCTGGCGTGCTTGTTGGTGCCTGCGCTCCTGGTCTACGGGAGATCCGACGACGCCGTCTTTTACGCACTGGTTGCGATGACCATGGCGGTGAGTTGGGTCGCGCTTGATGAGGGCAGATATGCCCTTTCCGCGGCTGCAGGATGTCTGTTGGCGCTTGCGGCCAGTTTGTCCTATGGCGCGGTCGTTTTGTTGCCGGCGATGTATTCATTCAACACGGATGTGAGAACTGGACAGTTGTGGGGGTACCTACGGCGCGCGCTGCCGCATGCCGCGGTTGTGGTTGCCGTGGTTGCGCTCGCGGTTGTCGGGCAAGCGTGGTTGACCGGCTTTCACTTGCTCGACGGTTTTCTCGCGTCCGTCCAAAAGAGCAGTGGAACGACGATGGTTGCGATCCTCAGTCGTGGCGATTATGCGCGTGCGCTCAATGAACGAGTCATGGCGATCTCTGACTTCCTGATCTTTGCCGGTCCTGTGCTGCTCTAAGTGTTGATTGGCCTGGCCAGGAATATGAATCGAAATGTTGCCGGCTGGCGCCTGCGTAACCTGGCGCTTGCTATGCTTTTAGGAGCGCTCGCAGTTCACTCCAATGGGCCGGGCGAGGTGTCGCGCCCCTGGGGCGGTCTGTTTGTATTTCTGGCGTTCGCGTTTTTGGCAGAGTTCTTGGCGGAGCAGAAGCATGAGACGCGCTGGTGGTTGCTCCGGTTGCAGTTCTGTTGGGCACTGGCCCTGCAGGTTCCGCTGCATTTCTCATGGTAAGGAGCAGGCGTTCGGCGTCGAAAAGCGCGGTCAGTGTGGTGAAGCAGTGTGTTGAATCAGCGTGTGCAAAGCGAAAGACAGCGCGGGGGAGGTGTGTGAATGAATCTGGCTGAATTTGCCTACACAACATTGTTCGGCTCGCCGCCTGTACGGGCGCTGGTTGATCGATTAATCCTTGCGTTGCTGCCGGCTTCGATACGAATTGGTGCGGCAACGGTCATGCTCAATCCGCACGACCCGGTCGTGTCAGGGGCCCTCCTGTTAAGGGTCTACGAGAGACGCGAGATCGCCTTCATGCGTCGGCTCTGCAAGCCCGGCGACGTTGTCATCGATGTGGGCGCGAATGTTGGTCTCTATACGGCGATCGCGGGGGTGATGGTGGGGCCAACCGGTCGCGTCGTCGCACTGGAGCCAGATCCCGAGAGTTTTCGTTTTCTCGAACAAACGGCGTTGGCGAACGGATTGGTCAACGCACGGCTGATGAACCTGGCCGCCTCGTCGGGAGCGGGCAAGGCCCGCCTTTATAGATCGTCACGGAACCGCGGCGATCACCGACTGTATAGCAATCCGCTGTCGGATGGGTCGATTGAGATTGACACGATACCTATCGATGACCTGCTGCAAGACGAGGGTATATCGTCTGTCGATGTGATCAAGATCGATGTGCAGGGATACGAGGGGCACGTCATTGAGGGCCTTGCGCAGACCATTTGCCACTCACCCCAGGTGCAGATATTGATGGAATTCTGGCCGTACGGCCTGCGGTCTGCCGGGACTGACCCATTTGATTTCCTGCGCCGTCTCGATGAATTGGGGCTCGTGATCTATGAGGTGAAAGATCGGGGGGATCTCACCCTGATTAACGAGCACGCCCGACTAATCCACCGCTTTCAAGCGCGCAATTACACCAACCTTGCGCTCCTGGGCCCGGACTCGGCGCTGCTCGGTGAACTGCGTTGACAGTTCCGCGGCCGATAGAAGGGAGTGCGATGCCGAGACCGCCGCCTGAAGTCACTATCGTTGTACCGACGTTCAATGAACGGCTCAATGTGCCGATTCTGGTCGACAGGCTGCGCAAAACGCTGGAAGGCGAGAGTTGGGAGGTCGTGTTCGTTGATGACGATTCGGCTGACGGCACGATCGCTGCCGTGCGTTCAATCGGTGAGCAAGATAGTCGGGTTCGGGGCATCCGGCGCATCGGTCGACGGGGATTGTCGGGGGCGTGCGTCGAAGGAGCGCTCGCGAGCCAGGCGAAGTTTGTCGCGGTGATGGATGCTGATCTGCAGCACGATGAAACTGTCCTCACCACTATGCTCGCGCGGGCGCGACAGGACGATGTGGATCTGGTCGTTGCGAGCAGATATGCCGAGGGCGGCTCGATCGCGAGTTTCTCGGGGCGCCGCGAAAAGATCAGTCGATGGTCGACGGCGCTTGCGCGCAGACTCCTGGGGGTCGAGGTGACCGATCCCATGAGCGGTTTTTTCCTCATTCGACGTGAGGTGGTAGAAGAACTCGCGCCGTCGTTGTCATCGCAGGGCTTTAAGATTCTGCTCGATCTTGTGATCACGGCCCGTGGTTCGCTCAGATTCGCCGAGGTTCCATTTGAGTTTCAGCATCGCCTCCACGGCGATAGCAAGCTTGATGCAAGGGTAGCGCTCGACTTCATCGCCCTCGTTGTCGGCAAACTGTCGTACGGGCTGGTCTCGCTGCGCTTCATTCTGTTCTGCCTGGTTGGCCTGTCGGGCCTTGGGCTGCACATGCTGTTACTGGGAACGAGCCTTAATGCTGACGTTCAATTTGGAGTCGCGCAGACACTCTCGACTGTCATCGTCATTGCCTGGAACTTCATGCTCAACAATGCGCTGACTTATCGGGATCAGCGTCTGCGGGGTTGGCGGATGCTCTGGGGCATGCTCCGCTTCGAGTTGATCTGCGGCATCAGCGTGGTTTCCAACGTCGGGGTCGCGAGTTGGGTCTACGACTACAACAGCGTTTGGTGGGTCGCAGGCCTAACCGGGGCGTTGGTCGGCACGATGTGGAATTACCTCGTCAGTGCGGCGCTCGTCTGGCAGGTGCGCTGATTCCCGGCATTGCGACGCTGAACACCAGCGCCCGCCCCAGAACGTAGTTTTGGGACAGGGACTAGCCACTGAGCGTATCGGAACCCGTACTGGCTGGACCGGCCAACACCCGTCTGATCAGACCCATGACGCCCGGCACGTACTTCTCCGGGCTTTGCAATACGGACATGTGTCCTGCATTAGGGATTTCCTCGGTCGTTGATGATCTGAGTGTCTCACCAAGGCGTTTAACAATACGTTGCGCCGGCAACGGCGAACGCTCGCCGATCATCAGGTGCACCGGTGCATCGATGGCGTAACGCGCGGTCGGGTCCGCAGAGATTGCGGCTGCTTCCACACTGATCTGGGGAGCGCTTGCCACGAGTTCGGTCTGTACCACGGTTGGAATCTTCTCCCACGGCGTTTGATTCCAGTATTCAATGAAACAAGCGATACCGCTCGATACGTCGCCTGCGCTCATTCGCGCCTGCATTCGCGCCAGCACATCGCGATCCTCCTGGCGAGCAGCGCGATCTTGAGGGTCGGCGAGCACGCCAAACGCCATCGGTTCAATAGCAACTATGCCCGCAACACCGAGGCCGTCTTTGGGCCCGGACAGGGCGGCGAGCTTCAATGCCAAAAATGCGCCCATCGAATGACCAACAATAAGATAAGGTCGCGAGAGTTGGTTGGCGATGTGTTCCAGGACAGAGAGATGCTGGTCGATCGGGTCAGGGCTCGAGGTTGATGACTCACCGCCGTAGCCGGCGAGCATCGGGATCAACACCTGCAGTGAGGGATACGCGGACACCAGTTGATGAGCCACTTTCTTCATTTGCTGGGCCCCCGATCCGGAGGCATGGATCAGCACGACCGGAACCTCGCCGTTGCCAACCTGAATTGTCACGGCGAAACCAGTGGTGAGCGGCTGTTTAACATGTCTTTGTCGAACCCGGCGACCTCTTTATAGCTGGCTGCGATGTCTTCGAGTTCATACGTTGAAATGACATCTGTTAGCTCTTCGTATCCGGCCGTTGCCCGCTCTTCTACGAGTTGCATCACCTGTTCCGGGCCATTACCACGGTTGGCGAGCACGATCTTCTCGGTAGCGGGTCGCCGTTCACTCTCATAGGCAGCCAGTGCCGTTTCACCGACACCGTGCTGCTGGATCTTCTGGGTGAGAATTCGCGCATCCAGAATTGCCTGGGAGGCCCCATTTGATCCAATGGGGTACATGGGGTGCGCGGCGTCACCCAACAATGTAACCCGGCGGTTAGTCCAGCGGGGCAAGGGGTCCCGGTCCACCATCGGGTATTCATAGACGGATTCCGCGCGCTGGACCAACGATGGAATGTTCAGCCAGTCGAAGTGCCAATCGGCGAACCAGGGCTGGAAGTCATCGCGGTTTGCCGTTCGATTCCAGTCTTCTCGGTTCCAGCCGTTGTCGACGGGGAATTTTCGTTCTGCGATCCAGTTGACGAGTGAGTTGCCGTATTCGTCCGGTTCGGTGATGGGATAGCAGACGAACTTCTGGAATTCGTGGCCCGCCATGATCATCGAAGCGCCTGTCAGGAACGATGGCGCGACAGTCGTGCCGCGCCACAGAACGGCGCCATTCCATATCGGCGGACCTTCATCGGGATAGAAGGCATAGCGCACCGTCGAATGAATGCCATCCGCAGCGATGAGCAGGTCCGCTTCGAGGCTGCCACGTGCCGAACCGGATTGCGCGTCGACAAATGACGCTGTGATCCTGCCCGTTGCCTCATGCCAGCTTGCCAGGTGGTGTCCCGTTAGAACGGCGTTGCCGCCAAGGCGCTCCCGCGCTGCCTCGAACAGCTTCATTTGCAATGTGCCACGGTGGATCGACAGTTGCGGCCAATGGTATCCAGCGGCAAGACCTCGCGGTTCGCTCCAGATGGGCTGGCCATGGCGATTGAAGTACGCGAGCTCTGCGGTTTTAACCGCGACCTCGGCGAGCGTCTCCCCAAGACCCAGTTCCGTTAGTTCACGGACCGCATGTGGCAGCAGGTTGATGCCGACGCCAAGGGGTTGAACTTCGCGCGCGGATTCGCACACCTTCACGTCGACACCGATCTGGTGCAGGCTGAGTGCAAGGGTCAGGCCACCGATGCCGCCGCCGGCAACCAGGATTGTCATGTAAGTCTCCAATTCGTGGATCGCCGGCCAACGATGTCCTGCGACGGAGTTGTGCCGTCCGTTCCCAGGGTCGGTGCACGTCAATCTGACAGGTATCTAGATAGGCGGCAATCAGATCATCGAGGTCGAAGTACCGCTGATTCGACAGTTCGCAGCCGACACCCGGTGAGTGTTGGTCCTAACCCTGGGAAATGGAAAGGCGTAAGGTACTTGCAGATTCAGTGCCCCGCCCCGGCGATCAAGTGGTATCCATTGTGTACCACGATCCGGGACATCATCCCGCGTAAGAGGAAGCATAGACATGGCGATTAGCGAGCAGGTTGCGTTGTGGTCGACGACCAGACAAGCGGCCGCGATTCGGGATGGCGAATTTACCAGCCGTCAACTGTTGGAGCTACTTGTCGCTCGTGTCGAGCGGATCAATCCAGCGGTCAATGCGGTGGTGACGTTCGAACTTGAGCGCGCTCGTGGCGAGGCGGATGCCGCTGATGCGCGGTTGGCGAAAGGTGAACTTGACGGTCCGCTGCATGGTGTTCCGGTCACGATGAAAGATGCACTGGAGACCGAGGGGATACGCTCGACGGGCGGTGCGACCGAGTTGCACAACAACGTTCCGGCGCAGGATGCCCCGGTCGTTCGTGCGGTGCGCGAGGCAGGTGCGATCGTGTTTGGAAAGACTAATTTGCCGCGCTGGTCCGGTGACATCCAGTCGTTCAACGAGATGTTCGGCACCACGAACAATCCTTGGAACCTCGAACGCGTTCCGGGCGGTTCGTCCGGAGGCGCAGCCGCCGCGGTCGCGACGGGCATGACGTCGTTCGAGATCGGTACCGACATCGGCGGGTCGATTCGATTCCCGGCGTCGTTCAATGGCATCTATGGTCACAAACCGAGTTGGGGTGTCGTTCCTTCAACTGGCTATCTCGATCATGAAGCCGGAGGTGGCACCGAGGCTGATGTCAACGTGATAGGGCCGCTCGCGCGATCAGCGGAGGACCTGACCCTGTTGCTCGATCTGTTGCAGCGTCAGGAAGGGCCGCTCGTGGCCAACCTTGCCCCGGCGCCGGCGGACGTGACCCGGATGCGTGTGGCGGCGTGGCTGGACGATGCGTTTTGCCCGGTGGATAGTGAAGTGCTGGCGGTCCTGAACGCGGCGACTGATCGACTGGAGGAATCGGGTGTCACGGTTGATCGAGCCGCGAGACCGGCGATTGACCCGGCGCGGGCATCGTCATTGGGCGTATGGTTAGTGGGTCTCGCGATTTCTCAATCGAATTCCCAGTCGGAGTATCGACACAAAATCGAAAGTGAGATGGGCACACTGGCCGATCAGACTAAGGCTTCTCAGTCGGAGGAATCGGACCAATTGTCATCGGGTCCCTCGCACCGGGCGTGGCTCGATGCGAACGTTGAGCGCGCGCAGATTCGGGAGCAGTGGGCGCGGTTCTTCGAGGACTTTGACGCGATCATCATGCCGGTTGCGTTCGTGCCGCCATTCGCGCATCAGCAGGACGGCGACTTCGCAACGCGCACGCTGGTGTGCAACGGCGAGGTCCGCCCCTACGCTGATATCGTCAAGTGGACGATTTTGACTGGCATGGCCTATCTTCCGGCGACTGTGCCGCCAATTGGTCAGGGAACACCGGGGCTGCCGATCAGTTTGCAGGTGGTGGGTCCGTACGGCAGCGACTATTCGACGATTGCGCTTGCCGCTCACATTGGTGAGTTATGCGGCGGCTTCAGTCCGCCCGCAATCGCTGTTGAATGACCAATCTGCGATTGAAAGACCGGAACTCGATGGCCTCCGCTCCAGATCGGTTCAAGCCTGAAAGAACTCATTGTTGGTGGTCTGATGGCGTGCAGGTCAGGTAAGTACGCGTCGCGGTAATGCCTGCGGGTGGTTGCATGACGGGGCGAGGATGGCCAGGACGGTTAAATCCGCTCACTTTCTTCCCAAGGTTTCGTTATGCTATCGCCCCGGTTGCGGGCTGAGATCCTAGGTGGGTTCCACGGGGATGATTTTCCTCGGCCGCAGACGTTGATAAACCGAGAAGAGGAATACACGTGTCAGAAGATAATGGTTCAGCCACCAGGGAGGCTGTGGTAGTCGGTGTGGTGATCGCGCTCTCGATGGTCGCCCTGATCGTTGTGATGATCAACTTTCCACATCCCTGACGACGCGGCCAGCACCTGGCCGGACTCCACGGTCAGGCTGCAGGCCCCCCGTCCTAATCCCCTACTGATATCCCCCCTGTTATCCCCACTGTTATCCCCTCGACGGATAGCATCAGGGATGTGACCTGGGTCGTCGGACCCGCCTGATTCCTGGTCCGCTGCGAAAATGTGGTTCAAACCCTGCGTGCTAAAGGGACGCCTCGCGCGTCATCTGCCTTCGAGGCGATAGATCAACCCCGCGTTCGCCGTCATACTCTCCGGATCTGCTTCGTATTTGCTCGCGTATGAGACAAGCACGCGCTCGCCTTCCAC
>Ga0114999_10004500_pt1 | contig 16828 bp, 12 predicted proteins | sample ArcticOcean_MG_C_3_FD_89820 | JGI IMG/M metagenome (GOLD analysis project Ga0114999, IMG submission 89820) | Marine microbial communities from western Arctic Ocean - ArcticOcean_MG_CB8_126 | ecosystem: Environmental > Aquatic > Marine > Oceanic | place: Arctic Ocean: Canada Basin | collected...
CGAGGCCCGGTCGTCGCCTTCATCTTCATTACGAGAAGGCGCCAAAGGACTCTATAATGTTACGCGGACTTTAGAGACAGGACACTAGGTTGGCTAGGTCGTCGGCGTAGGCGAAGACGGCGGGGGTGCCTCCGGTGTGGATTAGGAGGAGGGAGTGTGTTGGGTCGCCGGTGGTTGCTCTTTGGATGAAGCCGGCCATGGCTTTGGCGGAGTAGACCGGGTCGACGATGAGTCCTTCGGTGCGGGCGGCTAGGGTGAGGGCTTGGGCGGCGGCTTCGCCGAGTTGTCCGTAGCCGGGCGCTAGGAAGTCGTCAATGATGAAGACGTCTTCGTCGCTGACGGCGGACGGGACTTCGAGCATCCGACCGATTTCGACGCAGTGGCCCTTGATACGTTCGGTCTGCGCGGCGGCGTTGCGGCGCACACAGACACCGGTCACAGGGATGTGGCTGCCGAGCGCGCGGAGTCCAAAAAGAAAGCCGGCGTGTGTTGCTCCGCTGCCGGAGGGAATGACGATCTCGTCGACGGTGATTTGTTGCTCATCCAACTGTGTGAGGAGTTCGGCGGCGGCGACGATATAGCCGAGTGCGCCGAGCGGTTTGTGGCCGGGGCCGAGCGGGATGACGTAGGGGTGGCGGCCTTCGTCGCGTAGCTGGGCGGCGATCTCTTGCAGGCGGCGATCGGCTCCTTCCTCATCCTCTCCTTCGGGGTAGGAGTGCAGCGTTGCGCCGAGAATCTTGTCGAGGATGACGTTGCCGGAATTGCGGTAGGTCGGGTCGGAGCGGGGCACGCGCTCTTCGAGTTGGATGTGGCACTGCATTCCGAGTTGGCAAGCGGCGGCGGCGGCGAGGCGGACGAAGTTGGACTGCACCGCGCCGGTGATGAGAACGGTGTCGGCGTCTTGCGCTTGCGCTTCCCCAAAATAGAACTCGAGCTGGCGAACCTTGTTGCCGCCGAAGGCGAGGCCGGTGCAGTCGTCGCGTTTGACGTAAGCGTTCGCGATGTTGAGATGCTTGGCGAGCCGCGGCATGCGGTCGAGCGGGGTAGGCGTATGGCCGAGGCGGACGCGCGGGAATTCACCAAAGCGGCCGAGGGCAGAGGAAGCGAGATGGTCGGAGTTAGGCATGGTTGATTGCTTGGATGGCGAAGGGCACGAGCATCGTGAAGGCGGTCGCGGTGAGGATGGCGGCGATGATCCAAAGGAACGTGCGCTCGCTGATCCAGGCGACGGCTTGACGGCCGAGATAGATGCCGATGAGGGTGGCGGGTATGAGGGAAAGGGTCAACGAGAGCGTGCCCGGGGTGACGCCGACGAGCGCCCATTGAACAGCGAAGGCGGCGGCGTAAGAAAAGGTGAAGAGCACGAGGCTCGTCGAGCGGATCTGTTCTTTCGAGAGCGCAAGGATGGCCATGCGCGCGGCAGCGGGCGGTCCGGGCATGGCGAGGCTGACGCTCATGGCGCCGGACACGACTCCGGTGAGGATGTCGTAAACGGTGTTGCCGGGATGCGCGCCGGGTTGGCGGGTGCGCATCAAACGGTTCACAACGGAAACGGCGGTTAGGACGACACAAACTCCCACGCCGACCTTCAGCGTGTCGACGTCGACGGACTGAAAGGCGAGGATGCCTAGGGGGAGGCCGGCGATCGTCCCGAGGGCCATGCGGCCGAGGAATGGCTTGGGGGCATGCTGGTAGAGCGGTGGGGCGAGGATGAGCGCAACGAGCAAGCTGAGTAGGATGGCGATCTGAATGGCGGACCCGGTGTTCACGACGATCAGAATGACGGGGCAGGCGATCAATCCGAAGCCGATGCCGGTCGCGGATTGAACCAGCGCGGCTAGCAGGACGGCGGCGTGCATGATAGCGAGGGACGGGTCCATCGGGGCATTCATTCTAGGGGTGGGCGAGGGGTGGGTGTTGCCTGTAGGTGCGTTGCGGGTGCGCTGGCGGCATGGCGGTTTTGCTGGGGCAGTTCGAGTGTCGTGTAGGCTTGTTACACTGTTACGCGCCTTGATCGCGCCCTCATAGCTTGCCAACCACGAATAGTCCTACTGACGCGGTGCGACCGACCCGCGCTCGATATACCTTTCTTCTGCTCGCGTTTCTGGTTTCGTTTATCACGTATCTGGACCGAGTTTGTATCTCGGCCGCTGCGCCGGACATGCGTGCTGAGATGGGCATGTCGCAGATGCAGATGAGCATGGTCTTCGCTTCGTTCGCGGCGGCCTACGGCATCTTCGAGATTCCGATGGGCTGGCTGGGCGACAAGTTCGGACAGCGGAAGTTGCTGACGCGGATCGTCGCGGGCTGGTCGTTGTTCACCGTGCTGACGGGGATGGCGAGCAGCTACGTCGTTCTGCTTGTGACGCGCTTCGCGTTCGGTGGGGCGGAAGCGGGCGCGTTCCCGACGTTGGCTCGGGCGCTAGCGCGTTGGTTTCCGCAGTCGGAACGCGGGCGCGTGAATGGGTATATGTGGATGGGCGCGCGGGGTGGGGCGGCGCTGGCTCCTCCGATCGCGGCTTGGTTCATCCTGACGATCGGCTGGCGCGAGACGTTCTATATATTCGGCTGCGTCGGTGTGATTTGGTGCTACTTCTTCTGGCGCTGGTATCGCGATAACCCGGCGGACCATCCGAGTGTTAACGCGGCGGAGTTGGCCTACATCGAGCAGGGGACGGTGCAAAGTCCAGCGAAGGCGAAAGTGCCGTGGACGATGGTGTTCCGCAACAAGACCCTGTGGGCGCTGTTTGTGATGTATTTCTGTTCGGCGTATGGGTCGTTCTTCTTTGTAACCTGGATGCCCACCTACTTGATGGAAGAACACGGAATGACGCTGCAGCGCTCCGGGTGGTTGGCTGGGTTGCCGATGGGCATTGGCGCGATCGCCTGCCTTGTGGGCGGCACCTTTTCGGATTGGCTGATTCGCCGCACGGGAAGTCTGAAGTGGGGCCGGCGGATTGTTGGAGTCGGCGGCTACGGGTTGGCCGCGGTGGGCTTCGGGATGGCGGCGCAGGCACGTGACCCGATCAGCGCGGTGTTCTGGCTTTCATTCGCGCAAGGCGTGCAGGACTTGGCGTTGCCGGTGGCGTGGGCGACCTGTGTGGATGTGGGCGGACGGCTTGGCGGGACGGCTACGGGATTCATGAATACGGCGTCGAGTATGTCAGCGATGGTGTCGCCGGTGATCGCCGCCTGGCTGCGCGAGACATACGGTTCCTTCACGGTGATGTTCTCATCGTGTATCGGGATTTATGTCATCGCTTCCGTGATGTGGATGATCATCGACCCGAGCAGTAGTATCAACGTTGACGGAGAAGAAGAAGCCGCGTCGTAAAGACGAGCAGAGTTGCTCATAGCGCTTTCATTAGAACCGGAGAACAGAACATGTCAGACCGCGAGAAGAAGTCGTATCTTTACCAGCACCACACTTGGCCTGAATTGAAGGACCGCGTCGCCGAGCAGCCGGTTGTTGTGTTGCCAATCGGGTCCGTTGAGGACCACGGTTACCACATGCCGTTGGACGTGGATAACTTTTTGATTGGATCGATCGCGGAGGAAGCGGCGAAGCGAGCGGACGGCGACATTCTGTTGATGCCGATCATTCCTTATGGCTTTGAAACGCATCATATGGATTTTCCCGGCACGATCGATATCAAGCAGGAGCATCTGCTGAACTTCGTTCTGGACGTGACGCTGAGCGTGGCGCATCACGGGTTCGAGCGGATACTGATCGCCGACGGGCATGGGTCGAATATGCCGGTTTTGGAGTTGGTGGCGCGGCGAACGATTTTGGAATCGAATGCGCTGTGTGGGACGTTCATCTGGCCGTCGCTGAGTATTCCCGAGATCCGCAAGTACCGCGAATCAGACAAAGGCGGTATGGCTCATGCCGCCGAGTTGGAGACGTCGGTTTATCTGCACTTGGCGCCGGAGCGCGTGCAGATGGACAAGGCGGTGAAGGACATCAACATGCCGGAATCGGACTACGTCTGGATGGATCTGCTGGCTGGGTCGCCGGTGCGCTGCATGGATGAGTGGACACGGTTCTCAAAGAGTGGCGTGTATGGCGATGCGACCATCGCTACGGCCGGCAAGGGTGAGAAGTTTTTTGAAGCGACGGTGGATCACTTCGTGAAGCTTGCGCGCGAGTTTAAGAATCGGCCGCGCGGCGAGCGGACAGACTACCACAAGGAACCTTGGGATAAGTACTTCAAGTCGTTGAAGGAGACCGGGAAGCCGGAGTAGAATCGCGACTATGAAATACGCTTATCGTTTTGCCGCGCCGATTGTTTGCGTTCTTGCGGCTCTGGTTGGTTTCACGGCATCTGCGAAGGAGCCAGAGTATCGCTACCGTAACCCGATCATCTTCCAGCGGGCCCATCTTGACGCGGCGACAGGCAAGCAGGTGCTTGCTGGCAAGCTGTGGTTGATGGAGGAAGACGGCTCGCATTTGCGTCAATTGACGTTGGGCAATGGCTATGACGAACATGCGTCGATGTATGCGGATCAAGAGCATGTGTTTTATTCGGAATTCCCGCTGAATGGGTATGACAAGAGCGGCGGCGCGCGGCTCGTGAAGCTGAATATCTATAGCGACAAGAAAGAAGTGGTGTTGGAGCAAGAAGGCTGCGCGTTTCACCACGCTTCGCTGTCTCCGATGGCTGACCGGCCGGCGTATCACCGCGAGTGCGGCAAGCATCGTTCTCAATGGGTGGGATTACCCGGTGCAGGCGGTTATGAAGTGTCGATGGAGGCGACGAACGGCGTCGCATTGCCTGACAGCATCATCTTCATGCATGAGAAGAACCGTGGCATCAAGCCGCGTGAGGTCGGCTTGGTCCGAATGTGGGGGCATGGGCTTGGTGCGAGAGCGCAATATGTAACGGATGCGAAGGTGGAACATCGCCGGCCGGCTGTTTCGCCTGACGGCAAGCTGATGGCTTGGCAGACGGCGGCCGTGGGCGAAGACGAGATCTTCGTCGCGAATATCGATGGCTTGGACGCTCGCAACGTGACGAAGGCCAAGGGCAACGATGGTCACCCTTGGTTTTCGCGCGACGGCAAATGGATTGTGTTTGAGTCGGATCGCTCGGGGCAGTGGGAGATTTGGCGGATCAACATGGCTTCAGGCAAGCAGGAGCAGTTGACCAACGGTGGGGCGAAGTACATCAGTACGCGCGCCCGTATGTAGTGTTTTCTTGGTGATCCCACAATGGCCGATGTGAAAACGGTACTTGCGATCGGGGCGCACTATGACGATGCGCCGTTCGGCGTGCCGGGCTTGCTGCTGCAGGCGGTCCGGAAGCACTACCGGGTCGTTGTCCTCACGTTGATTGGAGACTACTCGAATTGGACGCCGATTGGTGATCGTCATCGCGCGTTGCTCGACAGCACCAAAGAGATCTCGTACGGCTATGGCATTGAGACGCGATTCTTGAACTACAAGTCGCAGCACTTTGGTGTTGATTCGGAAACGAAGGCGGCGGTGGCGAAGGCAGTGGTGGACATTGCGCCGGACATTGCGTTCATGCTCTGGCCCAACGACACGCATCCGGACCACGAGGCGACATCACGGCTCAGCAAGATTGCCTTGCGGCAAGCAGGACGGGTTGTTGGAGATGCGAAGTTTCGTCCGCCGCGGCGGGTCTACTACTACGACAATGGGCCGCGCCACACGATTGGGTTCGAGCCCGATACGTTCGTGGACGTGAGTGAGGATTGGCCTCGCGCGATTGAGTGGCTGGGCCAGCAGGCGGCCTACGTCAAGGATGAGTCGTACGACGGGTCACGGTCGTATCCGACCCAAGAGGCGAAAGAAGCACTGGCGGTCTATCGGGGCAAGACGTCCGGTGCGCGGTACTGCGAGGCGTTGAAGTCGTTCAACGTTTATCCGCAGGAGATTCTGTAAGTCACCGCCAAAGGTCGACTAGTAACCCGCTTGCTTGTCGACGACGTTAATCAGCGGCTGGCCCTTGGCGTAGCGGTGGACGTTTTCTGAAAACAAGTTGATCAGGCGCACCTGCCGATCGCGGCTCCAGCCGGAGGTGTGGGGTGTCATGACGACATTATCGAGTTCGTAGATCGGATGGCCCTTCGGTGCGGGGTCCGGAGCGAAAACATCAAGGCCCGCGCCGGCGATCCAGCCTTCCTTGAGCGCCTTGACGAGCGCCCCGTCGTCGAAGACCATACCGCGTGACATACAGATAAAGTAGGCGGTCTTCTTCATCTTGCTGAAGACGTCCTCGTTGAACATGCGTTCGGTCACCGGCGTATGAGGCACGGCGGAGACGAGGACATCCACTTGGCCGACCATCTCCTCGAACCAAGTCGGGTCGTGCAGCTCCTCGACGAAATGCGGTTTGGCGATCGGCTTCGCATCCGTGGCAACGATCCGCATATCCAGACCGTAGTGTGCGCGGCGGGCGATGGCTGTACCGATACCGCCCATGCCGACGATGCCCATCACACGCCCCGCAAGTTCGACATGATGGTCGGACTTGGGCGTCCCGAGCCGGGTCATCTCTTTGTCGACGTAGAACTGTTTCATGTAGGTGTGGATGCGGTGGGTCAGCGCAAGCAGCAGGCCGATGGCGGTCTCCGAGATGCCGGGGGCAAAGGTGCGGGCGTAGTTCGTGAACGGAACGGGGTGGTCACGTAGGTCCTGTGGCGTGCTTTCGACCCCGGCGCCGCCGTTCATGACCCACTGCACTTTCGGAGCGTGATCGATTTCGCCGCGGCGGAGACCACCGTAGATGACTTCGGCTTCGGGGAGACGGCGTTTGAACTCGTCGCGGTCGCGGCAGAGGATGATCTCTACTTTGGTGGGAGCGGCGGCTTGCTCGATCTGCTGGATTTCGTTCGACGCGAATTCATAGGTCGTGACGATCTTGACCGGGTCGCCCTGCGCTTGGGGCGCGGCCATGCTGACCGCAGCCGGAGAGACGACTGCCTTGCGACCCTGCGCGGCGGCCGCGGGCACGGCGGCGACTCCGCCCGCCAGGGTTACGAAGGTGCGTCGCGAAACGTTGTTCTTTGCCATGGTATGGATCTCCTTAGAGCGAGCTGAGGCCAGATTAGCACGCATGTTTGGTGGGAAGTTCACCCCACAAGACAGGCGCGGGCTTGCGCCCGCGCACCGCCGGGTTTACATCTGACGCTCGGTTACTGCTTTGGGATGACAGCGCCCATCGGGATGATGGTTTGCTGGCTGGCAACGCCGCCGGCGATGAGTTGCATGAGACGATCGCCGACTTCTACATTCGGGCCAATGATGATGTTCACCTGATAGCCCGAGATGAGTCCCGGTGCGTAGAAGCTGCCGATTACTTGCTGCTCGACGCCGTCGATGGTCACCACAGGGTTCTCGACCGTCTCAGCCGGAGGAACTCCCGGGCTGCCAGGGCCAGGAACGTTGGTGCCCACGAGAGTCTTCAACGGTCCCATGCCGGTGAGGAACAGCAGGATCACTTCGCCGGGGCGGGCCGGGTTTTCGCTACTTACGCGGCGGAAATCGAGGTGGAGAGCGGCGACGACGCGTTTGCCGTTCTCCGGGATCTCGAAGAAGCCGGGTTGCGCGCGGAACGTCTGTATGTTCGAAAAACTAGAGAGGGCGCCGTTGTTGTCGATCGTCACGACGATTGCGTCTGAGGGTGCGCGGACTTCGAAGGGAATCTGGATATTGATTTGTTCGGTGCCGTTGACATTTGAGATCGAGGTGATGGGGCACTGAATCCCGTCGACGAAGACCTTCACGCCGCGCAGTTCCAAGGGGAAGGGAAATGTGTCGGCGAGAACAACGCCGTCGATGCCCTCCATGAGTCCGACGCCGAATATCGAGCCGGCGCTACCGGGTACGAAGCCCACGATGAAACTTCCGGCATTCACAAAACCGACGCTACTGACGACCGGTTTGCGTCCGATGACTTCCAGGTTGAATACAACGACGAGCGCGCCGGAGCGGACCTCCACTGTCGCCACTCCCAGAGCGGAACTCCCGACGACGCTCACTGATGCACGTCCCTGGTCGTTGGTCTGCACCGACATCGACGAGAGCTGCAGAGTTCCCTGGGTGACGGTGTACTCAACATTTGCACCGGAAACCGGAGTGCCCTCAAGATCGCGAATCGTGACGGCCAAAGGCGTCGGGGCCGGCCCTCCGATGGGGAGCTGTTGGCCGTCGCCTCCGCTGATCTCCATTCCGTTGCCGGTTCCGGTAACGGTCAGTGTGAAGGTCGTGCTGAGCCCTCCGGCGTGAGCCGTTACGAGTACCTGACCAAGCTGATCACCAAGGCGAACGACCGCCAACGTGCGGCCCACACCATTCGTGCTGTTGAACTTGTTCTCGAATGTGACACCGCCTGGAGGGCTGACTTCCCACGTGACAGGTTCCGAGCCGATTGCGTTGCCGCAGGAGTCTTTCAATTCGGCAATGAGGGCCTGATCGCCGGCTCCGAGTAGCTGGCCCGCGGTGCCGGTTTGGAGATCACCCTGAGCTTTTTCGATCGACGCCGCTGGGCCAAGGGAGGCGGTGTAGGAGATCATTCGCGTGTCCGGTGTAGCAGCGTTCAAGCTGGCTGCGATCATGCCGGAACCGGGCGTGCAGCCAAAGATGACGTCCGTCTCAAACTGGCCGGGGAGATTGGTTGCTACGACGGGGGATGGAAACATGACGTCACCGGGAGTCGTGAGTGTGATGCCTGCCAGCCCTGTTGGCCCGCCTATGTTCGAGACTACCCGCCCGAAGATAGCTCGCGTGACCGTCGTGCCGACGGTGGCAAGAATCGGCCGTGGTGAATCAAACAGTATCCTACGTGGCAAGTCATCCTCGGTCGCGACGACAACAACCGAAAATTCGTCGCGCAAGAAGCGCCCGAAACTGTCGGTGACGCCAATGCTGAATGGGACGGGATTCGCGGAAACGCTGAGAGGAGCCGTACAAGTGAACTCCGCCAAACCATCTTCGTCGGTCTCGATATCGTCAGTGCAGACAAGACCCGCGGGGCCCGAGATCGTCAAGTCAAGACCAAAGACTGGTTCGCCGGCAAGTTTGGCCTGGACGACCAGGGGTAACGGCAAGGGCTCTTCACTGACGACGTACTGGTAGTCGCCGCCGACTTTGCTGAGTCCGTCGAAGCCTTCGCCGCCGGTGTTGATGTTGAATGTGGTGGAGAGAGTCTCAGAAGCGACGGCCTCGATTTCAAAGGGGTCGAGCGTGGGGACGACAACAGTGGTCTGCGCGACACCATACATATTGGTGAGAGCCGTGGTGGGCGTGATGTCAGCGGTATCTAACTCGGTCGTGAAGGTGATCTCCCGGCGAAACAGCGGGCGGTCATCGAGGGACAATAGCCTTGTGGAGAGCGGCTTGGTCAGCCGGTCGCCTGGGGCGGCGAACTGTTCGTTGCCGCCATAGATCTGAAGTTCACTTCGAAAGGCCGCGAACTGTTCAATGACCGCGATGCCGGTGATGGGCATGGTTGGAATGACGTCGGCCCGCTTTACCGTTCCCCCCGCGTCGAGGTGCACAATGCGGCCTGTGCCTCCGAACCCGAACACAACACCGCGGCTGATCGGCGCCGCATCGGCGTCGATGGCCGGTAGGCCGAAGCTCCCACCTTCCGGGTCTCCGATGGTCGGGAATCCCCCTCCATTGAAACCGGCGCGGCGTATGACGCCCGACGCGGTTACGAGAAACATGTTGCCACCGGGGCTGACGGCTTCGAGTAGGTTGTCACCGGGGCTGAAGCGGCGGCCTCTGTCAACCGGCGACAATTCCATTACGCCAAGCCGTTGTCCGGCGACGATAAACGCCGAATCGACGGGGGCGTCCAGGTCGAATCCCATGTACTTTGGGCCTTCGAGTTCGGTCAGTGCGCTTGCGGTTACATCGAGATCGATGGAGTTGATTTCATGGAAGGTCGTGTCGGACGCGGTGTAGATGCCCGAACCGTTTGGGGACGCTCCGATGACTCGGGGTACATCCGGCAAGCCGATCGCGCCGGCGAGAATGAACGGCGGATTCGCCGTGAGCGTGACCGAAGTAATCTCGGTGGAGCCCTCGGTTATGACGTGCACACGCGTAGAGAGGGTGTTCGCAACAGCACCTGTGATCGGCTCGGTGAACAACAGTGACTCACGACTTGGGTTGGCGGGGTCAACGGCGTCGAAGACATGCAGAAGGTCGCCTGCGATCACGACGAGTTTTGCTCCGTCCGGTGTGAGGAAGGCGCTGTTTTCACCGAAGCTTATGGGCCCCGACAGTGTATGCGTCTTGACGGGAAGAAACGGGGGGTCGGGCTCCAAGACCACGACCGCATCGGTACGAATCACGAAGATCTTCAACAGGGACTGTGTCTGATTCGGGTCAGGTACGCCGATCGCATGGACGGCCCCTTGACCGACTTCGACCGAGTTGACGAACTCAAGCGTATTCGCGGTGTAAACGGTGGTGGTCGTTGTATCGTGAAACGCAAAGACGTAGTCCGCCGCCCACACCGGAGTTCCGGCCAATAGCAGCGCAAGAGAGAGAAATAATGAACTCCGTTTGACGACTTGCATCTGCTGGACCTCTCCTCATCCGCGCCTGAATGACGCATGAGGACAAGCCCTATTCTACAGAAAACAAACGGCTCGTTCTTGTATGACTCCAAACCCTTTGGCGGCAAACGAGGGCTTGCCACCGCCCGTGAGTGAGGTTGTCCACGCCGCTACTCCGCGTCGGCGGAGGATACGTAAATCCTCGGGCTCGTGCATCCTATCGAGCGCAGGTAGGCGCGGGACACCCGTTTTCGAGACGGGTCGAAGTCCCGCATTCTCGGATGAATCAGTCCAGAGTGACTAGCGGTCTTGGGTAGGGACCTCGACCGGCTCTTCGTCGAGACCGAAGATGCGAATGCCACCTTTGCGGCGTTTGGCGGGCGGAGGCGGCGGAGGTGGGGCGGCCTGTTCCGTTCCGCCGACGGACTGTGCGGGCGCAACACCGCTACCGCCCTGGTACTGGCCCAGCTTTTCGGCCATCTGCTGGCGGATTTGCGCTTCGGGGATACGAACCGACGCGGCTAGCAGCGAGCCGTTCTGTTGCAGTTGCAGGTTGTCGAGCATCGCGGCAGTTTCCGGCGGGTTGTCGCCAGCTTTCATGAGTGCGAGAAAGCCGTTCGCCATGTCGTAGAGTTGCTTTGCATCCTGGTCGGTGAGTGATGCCAGTTCCAGCGTCAGATCAATGTCGCGTCCAAGGAAGACGCCGAGTCCGAGCCCGACAACCTTTGACACGGTGTCGGCGGGAACCATCTGGCCGGCGGCTCCACCCATGGCATCTTGGAACGGCCCACGTGTCGTGAGCCAGAGGTGGTTGCGGCTGAGCCGGCCGATGCTGTTCTGCATCCCGGCGTCGATCATGGATTGTGTCGCCATGGCACGGCGGTCAACGGCTTGGCGCACGTCGTCGTACGCCCCCAGCGCGGCGTACTGCGAGTCGAGGGCGGTGAAGTACATCTGCTTCGCGCCGTCGGATAGGCGCAGGAGTTTGAAGTCGCGATAGTCCTCACTCTCGCAGCCTTGCTGACAAAGCAGGTCGGTGAACTGCGAGCCGTCGAATGACCCTCGGGCCGCAATCAGAAAGTTCTTGGGCTCGGTGTCTCCGCTGAATTGATCGAGCTTGGCGGTGATGACGATCTCATGGAGATTCTGCCACGGGTCGGGCCCGAGAGCCGCCATCATCTTTCCAACGTCATCGTTCTGGGTGCCGGCTTGCTGCAAGGCTTCCCTGAACCATGGCGACGATGTGAACCCTGCTACGTCGATGCCCATGACGATATTGGAATCCGGCCGGGCCATGCTGAGCAGAGCGGGGTCGGCGGCTCGCAACGGAAGCAGCACCAGAGAACAAAGTGTAAGGAGACGGAAAACGCGCATGATGAACCTCGACGATGGTGATCTGTAGTTATCGTAGGGCACGGTTCTGTAGAGTAGGTATCCGCGAAAGACCTTACGGGTGCTTCCGAGCACGCTGCCGTCGCGGTGGAAGAAGGGGGTGAGATGGGGCCGCGCTGATACAATGAGCGGGCATTCGTTAACGAAAGGTTCGTAAATTTAACGTGGACGTTCAAGCAACACAGCTTCGCACCGGCATGCTCGTCAAGTTCGACGGCAAGCTGTTCTCCATCTTTCGCACCGAGCATCGCACACCCGGCAATAAACGGGGTTTCGTGCAGGCCAAGATGCGAAATCTCGACAGCGGCGCGCTGATCGACCACAAGTTTTCTTCGGAAGATTTTGTCGAGAAGGTCTCGCTTGACGACCAAGAGATGGAATACCTCTATGAGGACGGTGCGTTCTACTATTTCATGAACACCGAAACCTACGAGCAGATTCATCTCAGCAAGGATGACCTGGGAGATCAGGTTCTCTATTTGCTGCCGAATAGCAGGTTGAATGTGCAGTTCTACGAAGGCAAGCCGTTCAATGTCGATCTGCCCGGCAGTATCGATCTCACGGTGGTCGAGACCGAACCCGGAATCAAGAGCGCGACCGTTACGAGTGTCACCAAACCAGCGAAGCTCGAGACGGGCCTTGTGGTCCAGGTGCCGCCTTTCATCAAAGAGGGCGAGAAGATTCGCGTCAATACGGCCGACGGCAGCTACCAAAGCCGCGCGTAGAGCACCTCCACCGGCTCATTTCTTTTCGAGACACCATAGGTGCTCAACCGTTCGCAGCAAGACTCGGGTGCCGGCAACGGCTAGGGAGCCGATGCTATTTTCACCGATCGCGTTCTCGGCGAGAATCCTAAACCGATCGGCTGCCGCCACGACGGTTACGGCACCGTCGGTGTTGAGAAAGTAGATCCGACCGCGGGCCATCACAGGTGAGGCGGTGTAGTTTCCGGGAACTCTGCCGCGCCAGTCGACTTCTCCAGTCGCGGCGTTGAGTCGGCTTGCAACCCCCTCGTTCGTGACCATGTAGATGGAGCCGTCGGCGATGAGCGGCGATGAGTAGCCGAGGTGCTTACGCTCCGTTCGCCACAGGACGCTGGGAGCGGCGTCGCTGCTGAGTTGCAACGCGGTGAGCTGCGAGTTGGCATAAGTGCCTCCGACGAACGCGACATCGGCGGCAGCCACCATGCTGGGGACCAGTCGTCCGGCTCCGAACTTGCGTGACCACATCTCCCGTCCATCGGCGGAGTCGTAGCCAGCGATTAGCCCGCCACCGACGACGAGCAGTTGCGATGCACCATCGACCGTGTGCAGCAACGGCGTTGCGAAGGCCTCGGTACTGTCTCGTTCGGCAAGCCAGCGGGTCTTGCCGGTCTTGGCGTCAAGGGCGGTCACGTACGACTGTGTCTCGTTGTCACAAGCCAAGCAGAGAAGTCCGTCACCGAGAACGGGTGAACTGGCGGCGCCAAGCGCGGCGTCGAAGGGCAGCGAGCGGTTGAGCCAAACGGTGCTGCCGTCATAGTCGACCGCCATCGCGCCGGCGGCGCCGAAATAGGCGTAGACTCGTTCGCCGTCCGTCACGGGCGTGGGCGTTGCATAGCTGTTGGCTGAGCCCACCGGACCGACTTCCTGTTCGGTGGAATAGCCTTGTTGCCACAGTATCCGGCCGCTCGGCAAGTCGACGGCAATGATCAGACGGTCGATCCCCATGCCGGGCAGCAAGAAATGTGCGCCATAGAAATGGATGGTGATCAAAGAAACGAAGAGAAGGCTGACTAGTGCGGCGGGAACCACGGACCGCGGCTGCTCGGTTGGGTACGACTTCTTGCCGGGCGCGATGAGTTGATGAGCAGTGACGGCGAAGACTGTGCCCGCGACCAAGCCAAGCACGAAACGGACACGCAGGTGCCCGGACTGGCTGATGCCGCCCACTCCATATTCGAGATACGCGCCGTATCCCACCGCAGCGGCGGCTACGAGCCCGGCTCCCAATCCCCACCAAAGGCGGTGGCGGCTGTGAGCCATGAGCCCCACAAGAAATCCAAGGGCCGCGAGACTCAATTCCGGCAAGCGGGACGGATGCGCTTCGAACTGCTTGGGATCGGGGATACCAACGAGGAAGTAGAGGGTGAGGGCGATGACGATGAGGGTGATCGGTAGCCGGAGGGCCGTTGAATCCCGTGCGGCCCACAGTGCGCCGATGAGTCCGCAGCCGCCGACGAGGCCCGAGAGCAGCCAAGCCCTCGCAACACTTCCGAACACGAAGCGCCGCGCCCACTCGCCCTCGGCGTTGATGAGGGTCTCCGCCGCGACGAGTCCGAAGAGGAACGTCAGCGCGGCGAGGGGTAGCATCCAGGGCTCCACGCGAGCAAGCAGTAAACCGAGAGTCGATCGGAGGCCGGGCGTGGGTTCGGCTGAGCGTCGCCATGGTGCGAGCCACAGTAGGCTTGCAGCCAGCAGCAGGCCGAGTCCGCCGAGAATCCCCCAGAGCATTCCGCGGGTAGTCGAGCGGTGTTGACCTTTCGTCGCCGTAGTAACAAACGCGCGGTCGCCATGGATGATGGGCGACGAGAAACCCTTGCCGGGGATCGGCGTTTTCCACTGCACGTTCTCGGTATCGCTCCAGCTAAGAGGCGGGTCGGCGTCATGGGATATTCCGGTGCCGTCGCCGCGCCAGCCGGGCCAGTTACCGGCCGTGATTGTCGTGGCCAACAAGAGTAGGGCGAGCAGCAGGAATGCCGCCGTACCCGTGCGCCGCATCACGACGGCATTGCCCGACAGTAGGTTCCAGGTTCCACGACGAGTCAGAATAGCCAAGCTATGGATGCGATGCAAAAGGGGTGTCTCGGGGTGCGGTTATTGTGCGTGCAGAGCGTTGCGCAGGACGGCCATCAAGTTGGCTTCATCGTCGGGCTGCACGGTTCTTAGATCGAGTAGGATCGCGTCGTCCTCGATTCGCGTGATCACCGCCGGGCTCCCCAGCCGCAGGCGTGATTCGAGGTTTACGACGGTTGTTCCTGTCGTCGGGCGAATGCGGATGAGCGCTGTGGGCACGGATTGGTCAGGAGTGGAGCCGCCTCCCAGGACGGATTCACCGTTGATGAGATCGATGGTGGCTCGGTTCCCGAGTTCGAGTCCGGTGATGAATGGCTCGGCGCGCGTGCGAATCTCGTCGGCGGATTGGCGGATCATCTGCAGAACCGGGATCTGGTCATAGCGGCCGAATAGATAGTCGCGCAACGTCGCTTCGAGCGCCGCGTACGTGAGCTTGTCGACGCGCAACGCCCGGAATAGCGGGTTGCGACGGATGCGGGCGATCCACTCGGGCTTGCCTGCGATGATGCCCGCTTGCGGACCGCCGAGTAGTTTGTCGCCGCTAAACGTGACGATGTCGACGCCGGCGCGCAGGCTATCGACGACCGGCGGCTCGTCGCGGAAACCGACTTGCGCGAAGTCGTAGAGGCAGCCGCTGCCGAGGTCGTCCATCACGGGTAGGCTGGTCTCGCCGCCGAGCGCGACGAGTTCTTCCAGGCTGGGGCGTGCCGTGAATCCCACGACGCGAAAATTACTGGGGTGCACGCGCATCAGCAAGCGCGTCGATTCGTTGATGGCGTCGCGGTAATCGGAAATATGTGTCCGATTTGTCGTCCCGACCTCGCGTAGCTTGGCGTTGCTGCGCTCCATGATGTCGGGGATGCGAAAGCCGTCGCCGATCTCGATCAGTTCGCCGCGCGACACGATGGCCTCGCCGCCGCCGGCCACTTCGTTGAGGACGAGGAAGATCGCCGCCGCGTTGTTGTTCACAACGATGGCAGGCGCGCCGAGTAGCTTTTCGAGCAGACCCCCCGTGTGCACGTCGCGTTTGCCGCGCTTGCCGGTCGCGAGGTCGTACTCAAGATTGCTGAAGCCACGGGCGGTCCGGGTGATCGCGGCAACCGCTTCATCCGACAAAGGGGCGCGGCCCAGGTTGGTGTGAAGGACGACGCCCGTGGCATTGATGACCGGGCGCAGCGACGGCGAGGCGAGCGCATCGAGTTGTTCAAGCACGCGCTGTTCGGCCTCGTCGATGAGATGAGCCTCATCCGCGCTACGTGGCGGGGCCTTGCGGATGGCCGCGCGCATGCGATCGAGCGCAAGTCGGGCTTCGACGACGACCAGACCGTGTCCACTGCCGTTCACACGCTCGGCGATGCGCGGGCGTTGCAGCAGTTGATCGACCGAGGGCAGGGCCCGCAGTGTGTTTTCGATGTCGGCGCTCACCGACACCATTGCAGCATTCAGCGCAACGATGGTCAACGCGGGCTCGCGCCATACGATTCTTGTGGCATCATCGGGTACATGCTGCGAAACCTGCTTGTCCTATTGCCCGCCTGTGCCGCGTGGCTTGCCGCCCAGCCGGTGGATCATCGTTTGGATTCGACGGCGGATACGGTTGTGATTGGTTACTACGATGCCGCCGCGAAGCCGATGTTGCGCGTTCGCTCCGGCGAGCGCGTCGAGATCACCACGGCCATGGTCGCGACGCCGGAAATGCTGGAGGAAGCCGGCTTACCGAGCGACCAGATCAAGCCGTCCCTCCGCGCGATCCACGGCCGCATCACCGACCGCGGACCCGGGCCGCATGTGCTCACCGGCCCTGTCTATGTCGAGGGGGCCGATCCAGGCGACGTGCTGCAGGTGGATATCGAGTCCATTCGACTGGCCCTTCCCTATGCGCTCAATATCTTTCTGCCGGGATTGGGCGTGCTCCCGAATGACTATCCCTATAAGAAGTTGAAAATTATTCCGCTTGATGAGGACCGCATGGTGGGCAAGTTCGCGGACGGCGTCGAGATCCCGCTACGGCCGTTCTTCGGCAGCATGGGCGTCGCCCCGCCGAAAGAGTTGGGACGCATCAGCAG
>Ga0114999_10004502_pt1 | contig 16823 bp, 10 predicted proteins | sample ArcticOcean_MG_C_3_FD_89820 | JGI IMG/M metagenome (GOLD analysis project Ga0114999, IMG submission 89820) | Marine microbial communities from western Arctic Ocean - ArcticOcean_MG_CB8_126 | ecosystem: Environmental > Aquatic > Marine > Oceanic | place: Arctic Ocean: Canada Basin | collected...
AGACTATAGAGAAAAAGCTCCACTGAGTGCTAGTAAAGACATGTATCTAGATAAACAAGGAAATGTCATTAAAGGTTTGAGCTTAGCTGGAGCGATGGCTATAGGTGTGCCAGGAACTATTGCTGGAATTTTTGAAGTATATGAAAAATTTGGATCACTTCCAATAGAAACAATATTTCAACCTGCAATAGATCTAGCAAATAAAGGAGTAGTTGTTACTACAAAGCAGAGTGCTAAAATAAAAAGTCATCTAAAATATTTTAAACTTGTTAATAAAGAGAAAATTCTTTTTCAAGAAGAAATAAATGCTGGTGATACTTTAAGATTTCCAAATTTAGCCAATACTCTAGATCGTGTTATGAAAAAAGGTAAAGACGAGTTTTATAAAGGCGAGACTGCGCGAAAATTAGTAGACTTTATCAAAGATAATAATGGTATTATATCATTAAAGGATTTAGAACTTTATGAGGCTGTTTGGAGAGATCCTGTTGAATTTGAATACGATAATCTAAAAGTTATATCTATGTCTCCACCATCAAGTGGAGGTGTTTGTCTAGAACAAATAATGAAAATGATTGAGCCTTACGATATTAATGATTTAGCTCATAATTCATTAGACTATATTAAAATTCTCGTAGAAGCTGAAAGAAGATCTTTTGCAGACCGGAGCTATTATTTAGGTGATCCTGATTTTGTTAGTATTCCTAAAGAACAGTTAGTTGGAAAAGAATATCTTCTGGAAAGAATGAGTAATTTTTCTTTTGACTCACCTACCCCATCTAATGAGATATCATACGGAAATGTAGAAATATTAGAAAGTGACGAAACAACTCATTATTCAATTGTTGATCAATTTGGTAATGCCATAGCTGTAACAACAACATTAAATGGAAGTTACGGTTCTCAATTATATTGTTCTGAACTAGGGTTCTTTCTTAATAATGAAATGGATGATTTTAGCTCAAAGCCTGGTTCTCCAAATATGTTTGGATTAATTGGCGGAAGTGCTAATAAGATCGAACCTCAAAAAAGAATGTTAAGCTCTATGACTCCTACAATTGTTGAAAAGGAAAATAAATTGTTTATGACATTAGGCTCGCCTGGAGGATCCAGGATAATAACTTCCGTTCTTCAAACAATTTTAAATGTTCATGAATTTAATATGAGTATGAATAGAGCAGTTAATTCTGCAAGATTTCATCATCAATGGATGCCAGACATAATTAAGATTGAACAAAATTCATTTAATTCAAAGTTAATTCAAGAATTAAAATTATTTGGGTATAATATAGACTATAAAGATCCTATTGGAATTGTAGATGGAATTTTAGTTAAACCAAATGGAATTCTTGAAGCAGGTGCTGACAAAAGAGGTGATGACACTGCGGTAGGGTTTTAAAAACCTATATATTAAATACGGAATGCTTGAAATTGAAGAAAATATAGAAATTCATGGGGCTAGATCCCATAACTTAAAGAATATAGATCTTGTCATTCCTAGGAATAAATTAGTAGTAATAACTGGTCTATCGGGAAGTGGAAAATCATCATTGGCTTTTGATACAATTTATGCAGAAGGACAAAGAAGATATATTGAAACCTTCTCAGCTTATGCACGACAATATTTGTCTAATCTTGAAAGACCCGATGTGGATAAAATTAATGGGCTTTCGCCGGTAATTGCAATTGAGCAAAAAACAACAAACCGCTCACCAAGATCAACTGTAGGAACTATAACAGAGATTTATGCTTTTCTAAGGCTTATGTATGCTAAAATAGGAGAAGCATACAGTTACAATACTGGCAAGAAAATGGTAAGTTATAATAATGATCAGGTTCAAGAACTAATTGAGAAAATGTACGAAGGAAAAAAGATTCACCTTCTGGCTCCATTAATTAAAGCCAGAAAAGGTCACTATAGAGATCTTTTTCAACAAATTATTAAAAAAGGGTTTACTCAAGCTAGAATTGATGGGGAATTCATTGATTTAACAAATAATCTTATGTTAGATAGATATAAGAATCATGATATAGAAATGGTAATTGACAGAATAGATTTAACTAAACTAAGCAAGGGCTCTAACAGATTAAAAGACAGTATACTTACGGGAATGTATCACGGTGAAAATTCTATTTTAATTTGTGATGAACACAGCAAAAATCAAAAATATTTTAGTAAAAATTTAATGTGTGAAGAAACAGGGGTTTCATACAAAATTCCTGACCCAAACAGTTTCTCATTTAATTCACCGAAAGGAGCTTGTAAGAATTGTAATGGAATTGGGAACTTAAAGAAAATAAACTTACAAAAATTAATCCCTGATGATAATATATCAATTCATCAAGGGGGAATTCGATTAATAAATAAAGCATCTGGAAGTTGGATAAATAAACAAATCAAGTTGATTGGAAAAAAATATGATTTTTCGTTAAGAGAGCCAATAAAAAATATTCCAAAAAAAGCATTAGAAGCTATTCTCTATGGAATAGAAGATAGAATTACGATAAACAGCAAGTCTTTAGGTATAACAAGAGAATATAGTATAAGCTTTGAAGGAATAGTTAATTTTATTGAAGATCAGTATAAGAACACAGAATCAATTGCATTGAGGAGATGGGCAAATAAATATATGGATGAAATAATTTGTGAAACCTGTAAAGGTTCAAGACTTAAAAAAGAATCTTTATGTTTCAAAGTTAATTCTAAGGATATTAATGAACTAGTTAATATGGAAATAACTGATCTAATTAGTTGGTTTAAAAAATTAAATCCTAAGCTTTCCGATACACAAAAATTTATTTCAGAAGAAATAATTAAAGAAATTATAAAAAGATTACAATTTTTATTAGATGTAGGGTTAGAATATCTAACACTTAATAGATCCTCAAAATCTCTTTCTGGTGGGGAGAGTCAGAGAATTAGATTAGCCTCACAAATTGGATCACAATTAATAGGAGTTCTATATATTTTAGATGAACCAAGCATAGGTTTACATCAAAGAGATAATGATAGATTAATCAAGTCTTTGGAAGCATTAAGGGATATTGGAAATTCTGTAATTGTTGTTGAACATGATAAAGAAATCATAACTCGTGCTGATCATATTATAGACATTGGCCCTCTAGCAGGAAAAGAAGGGGGTAATATTATGTTTGAAGGTAATCTAAACTCAATCAAGAAAAGTAAATCATTAACTTCAGATTACTTAAATAATATTAAGTTTATAGAAATTCCACATAAAAGAAGAAAAGGAAATGGAAAAACAATAAATCTATATGGATGCAGCGGAAATAATTTAAAGAATATAGATGTGTCTTTCCCTTTAAATAAAATGATTGGAATTACTGGAGTTTCAGGAAGTGGAAAATCAAGTTTAATTAATGAGACATTATATCCTATTTTAAACAATTATTTCTATAATGGCAATAAGAAAATATTATCTCATAAATCAATTAAAGGAATCGATAATATAGATAAAGTTGTTAGTGTAAGTCAAAGTCCTATTGGGCGAACACCGAGAAGCAATCCTGCTACATATTGCGGGGTATATTCTGAAATTAGAATCTTATTTTCACTACTTAACGAATCTGCTATAAGAGGATATAAACCTGGACGCTTTAGCTTTAATGTTAAGGGAGGACGTTGTGAAGAATGCAGAGGAGGTGGTTTAAAACTTATTGAAATGAGTTTTCTTCCAGATGTTTATGTAGAATGTGAAAGTTGTATGTCTAAACGATTCAATAGAGAAACTCTAGAAATAAAGTATAAAGGGAAGTCCATAAATGATATTTTGAATATGACAATAAATACTGCTGTAGCATTTTTTGAACATATACCTAAAATATACAGAAAACTAAAAACCATACAAGATGTTGGTCTTGGATACATTACATTAGGACAACAAAGCACTACCTTGTCAGGAGGTGAAGCTCAAAGAATTAAATTAGCGTCTGAATTGTCAAAAAGAGATACTGGAAATACATTGTATATATTAGATGAACCTACAACTGGCTTGCACTTTGAAGATATCAAGGTTTTAATGAATGTTTTAAACAAATTAGTAGATAAGGGGAATACGGTACTTATTACAGAACATAATATGGACGTTATTAAAACTGTAGATCATATAATTGATATTGGTCCTGAAGGGGGTAATAAAGGAGGTAATATTATTTTTGAAGGGACACCAGAAAAAATGTTATTAGATGAAACCAATCATACAGCTATTTTCCTAAAAAAAGAATTAAACTAAATATTAAAAATTATTATTATGAATAAGAAAAATCCTAAAAGCTGGAACGAAATAAAAACTAATGACTCATGGTCAATTTTTAAAATTATGGGCGAATTTGTTAATGGATATGAAAAAATGAGTCAAATAGGACCTTCAATATCTATATTTGGTTCAGCCAGAACTAATGAAGACAATAAATATTATTTACTAGCTAAAGAAATAGCTTCAAGTATTGTAGAGAGCGGTTATGGTGTAATCACTGGAGGTGGTCCAGGAATTATGGAGGCAGCAAATAAAGGTGCAAAAGAAGCTAAAGGAAGATCTATAGGTCTTTGTATAGATCTTCCTTTTGAGAAAAAAGAAGGCGATAATATCTACATAGATCAAGATAAAAAAATAGAGTTTGATTATTTTTTCGTGAGAAAAGTTATGTTTATGAAATATGCACAAGGCTTTGTTGTTATGCCAGGAGGATTTGGAACTCTAGATGAGTTGTTTGAAGCAATCACATTAATTCAAACAATGAAAATTGAAAAATTTCCTATCATTCTTGTTGGAAGCAGTTTTTGGTCTGGACTAATAGATTGGATTAAGGGAACTTTATTGAAAACTAATAAAACAGTATCTAATGCAGATTTATGTGTTTTCCATGTTGTCGATAAAAAAGAAGAAGTTATTAAAATACTTGAAACATTCCATAACGATTATGGCCTAAGTCCAAACTTCTAATTAATTTAAAATATAGTTATTCATTGAAATCATAATTGCATATAGTCGTTAGTTTATTTATCTTGCAGCCTGTTAATTTTTATTAATGCAATCTCCTACATTAAAAAATATTTCTCTCTCATACGAAGATTTCAAAAAGGAAATTTTAAATGATTATAAAATTGCTATTACTAGTAGAGAATGTAGTGTTTTAGGAAGAAGAGAGGTTTTAAATGGCAAAGCAACTTTTGGAATTTTTGGTGACGGAAAAGAAGTCCCACAAATAGCTATGGCTAAATCATTTAGAGATGGAGACTTTAGATCAGGTTATTACAGAGACCAGACTTTTATGATGGCAATTGGCAAATTAACTCCTTTACAATATTTCTCTGCATTATATGCACACACTGATATTAAATTTGATCCAATGAGTGCTGGTAGGCAAATGAACAGCTCATTTGCAACACATAGTCTAGATGATAAGTATAATTGGAAAGACTTGACATTGCAAAAAAACTCAAGTGCAGATCTATCTCCAACAGGAAGTCAAATGCCTAGACTTCTAGGCCTAGGTCTTGCTTCTAAGATATATAGAGAAAATGATACTATAAATTCAAATAAGTTCTCTAATAAGGGGAATGAAGTTGCTTGGGGGACTATAGGTGATTCTGCAACAAGTGAAGGGCTTTTCTTTGAAACAATAAATGCAGCGGGTGTTCTTCAAGTACCTGTGATTATTAGTGTATGGGATGATAATTATGGCATATCTGTTCCTTCAAAATATCAAACAACTAAAGGGGATATTTCTGAAGTTTTAAGTGGTTTTCAAAGAGATGAGAAAAATAAAGGGTACGAAATAATCAAAGTAATGGGATGGGATTATCCTAGCTTAATAACAACATACCAAAGAGCTGAAGAAATATCTCGTAGTAATCATGTGCCTGTTTTAGTTCATGTAAAAGAGCTAACTCAGCCACTCGGGCATTCAACTTCAGGATCACATGAGAGATATAAATCTAAAGAAAGATTAGAATGGGAAAGTGAGTTTGACTGTAATTCTAAAATGAGAGAATGGATAATTATTAATCAAATAAGTAATGAGAAAGATTTAAAGCATATTGAAGAATCAGTTAAAAAAGAGGTAAGAGAGGCTGCAAAAAAAGCTAAATCTTTATCAATGTCTGAGACAAAAAAGAATATAGAAAATTTAACAGATCAAATTAAGATTATTTTCAATAATTCAATTGATCCAAATATAGCTCAAATAGTAAATGGTTTAAATTCAATTAAAGAACCATTAAAAAGAGACTTTTTTTCAAATACAAGAAAAATATTAAGAGAATTAATACGATTAAAATCTCCGAAAAAAGAAATATTAAGTGAATGGCTAGAAGATATTAAATCAAAAACACAAATTGATTATAGTTCTCATCTATACAGCGAATCTAAATTTAATCCTATTAGAATAAGTGAGGTTAGCCCAATTTATCATGAGGAATCTAAAATTGAAGATGGCAGGATTGTAATAAGAGAAAATTTTGATGCTATTCTAAAAAAATATGATAATGTTTTAATCTTTGGTCAAGACTCTGGTAAAATTGGAGGTGTTAATCAAGGCCTTGAGGGACTTCAAGAAAAATATGGAGAGACTCGTGTTTTTGATACAGGAATTAGAGAAGCTACAATTATTGGACAAGGAATAGGTTTAGCTTTAAGAGGGTTAAGACCAATTGCTGAAATACAATACCTGGATTATTTGCTCTATGCAATTCAAATAATAAGTGATGATTTAGCAACTTTACATTATAGGACTAGAGGTAAACAAAAGGCGCCATTAATTATTAGAACTAGAGGGCATAGATTAGAAGGTATTTGGCACTCTGGATCTCCAATGGGAGGTATTATTAATTTCATTAGAGGTATTTATGTGCTTGTTCCTAGAAATATGACTAAGGCCGCAGGTTTTTACAACACTCTTTTAGAAGGTGATCAACCAGCATTAGTTATTGAATGTCTAAATAAATATAGATCAAAAGAGAAACTTCCAGATAACCTTGGTGATTTTAAGACTCCTATTGGGAAGGTAGATCTAATATTAGAAGGCTCTGACATTACAATTGTTTCTTATGGATCCTCTATAGAATTAGTTGAAAAAGCCGCGCAAGAGCTAAATAAATTTAATATAAAAGTTGAAATTATTGATTGTCAATCTCTAATCCCTTTTGACTTAAATCATGATATCGCAAAAAGCATAGAAAAAACTAATCGATTATTAATTGTAGATGAAGATTTTTCAGGTGGTGCTAGTGCATATATTTTAAATGAATTAATTTCTAATCAAAATATATATAATTATTTAGACAGTAACCCAAAACTGTTAACTGCAAAAAATCATAGACCAGCATATGGGTCTGATGGCGATTATTTTTCAAAACCATCAATGGACGATATTTTTGATGTTTCATATAATATAATGCATGAATCAAGTCCAAATAAATTCCCAAAAAAATTCTAGGAAACTATTCTAACAATCATTTCCTTTAGTAAGTCCAAATGAGATGTATTTTTTACCCCGCTCCCCTTGCTTTTCAGATCATATTCCCTAATTACAGAAATAACTTGAGTAACTTTTTTGATTGAGTAGTTTTTTGAAGCCCTATTATATTCCTTTATAAAGTATGGATTTATTTTCATAATGGAAGCTTTTTTTGAATCAGGCAAGTTATCATTTGCATGATAGAGTAATAATTTTGAAAAGAAATCAAAAACCATTGATATTGTAACTACCAAGGGGTTAGAATTAGGGTTTTTTGCAAAATAATCTGCTATTTGAAATGCCTTAAACATACTTTTTTCACTAATTGCATTTCTTAATTCAAAATTGTTGTATTTTTTAGATATACCAATATATTTTTCAATTTCATCTTCAGATATTTCTTTTAAATCTTTTTTTGATTGAATGAGCTTAGATAGTTCATTATTAATTTTGTTTAAATCTGTTCCTAAAAAATCTACAATCATAGCAACAGCCTTATTTGATATCTTTATATTTTTGTTACTTAATTGATCTGCGATCCATTGTTGAACTTGATTTTCGTAAAGTCTCTTACTCTCAAATACAACTCCGTTTTTTGCTATTGATTTGTATAAACCTTTTCTTTTATCTAATGATTTGTGCTTATAGTTTATTATAAGAATTGTTGATTCTAAGGAATTATTAGCATAATTAGTTAATTGATCAATAGTTCTAGATAAATCTTGGGCTTCCTTTAAAATAACAACTTGATAATTTGACATCAAAGGGAACTTCTTGCATATTGATATTATTTCATCAATATTTGTTTCTTTACCATATAAAACATTATAATTAAATTCTTTTTCAGATTTAGAAATAGAATTTTCAGTAATTAAACCTGTTAAATAGTCAATATAAAATTCCTCCTCTCCCATGAGCAAATATATAGGTGAGAACTTCTTGGATTTAATATCATTTTCTATTTGCTTGAATAAATTCATTAAAAAATACGAAATTTGAAATATGATAGATTTGTGCTTCCCAAATTATGAATTTAGAATCAAAAACAAACATAACAAGAAATATATTTTTGATGACATTCGTAAAAAATTTATTCTATTAACTCCAGAAGAATGGGTGAGACAAAATTGTGTTAAATATTTAATTAATGAACAAAGAATTTCTAGAGAACTTATAAACGTAGAAAAAAAAATAAAAATAAATAATTTAACAAAGAGATATGATATCGTAGTTTTCAAAAATAATGGAGATGTTTTCTTATTAGTTGAGTGTAAATCTCCAAATATCACAATAAATCAGAAAACATTTAATCAAATATCTATCTATAACTCTCAAATTAATGCTAATTTTTTGATGGTAACTAATGGCTTATTTAACTACTATTGCAGCATAGATTATTCTAACCAATGTTTTAAGTTTGTAAAAGATTTTCCAAAATATAAATGAAAACAGCAGTAGCAATATTAAATTGGAATGGATTTAGCCTATTAAATACATTCTTGCCATCAGTTATTAAAAATACTCCTAATAACGTTGATATATATATTATTGATAATGGCTCAACTGATAATTCAGTAAATTTTATAAAAACTAATTTTCCTTCAGTAAAAATTATTAACCTAGACGATAATTATGGTTTTGCTAAAGGGTATAATCTAGGAATTAAAAAAATTAATGCTGATATAATTTGCCTTTTAAATAATGATGTTGAAGTAACATCTAATTGGATTGATCCAATAATTAAGCTTTTCAAATCAGAGAAAAATACAGCAATAATTCAACCTAAACTTCTAGATTATAATAATAGAAAAATGTTTGATTATGCTGGCGCTGCCGGGGGATTCTTAGATAAATTTGGATATCCATATTGTAGAGGAAGGATATATGATAATATCGAGAGTGATGATGGTCAATATGATGACATTTCAAAAATATTTTGGGCTTGTGGAGCTTGTTTTTTTATTAGAAAAGAAATTTTTGAATTAGTTAATGGTTTTGATGAAAATTATTGGGCTCATATGGAGGAAATCGATTTATGCTGGAGAACCCAGAATTTAGGATATCACATAAAATACCACTATGAATCTATAGTTTATCATTTAAATGCAGGAACTCTTAACGCAAGTGATCCAAAAAAAACGTATTTCAATTTTAGAAATCAGTTATACACACTAACAAAAAATTGTAAAGAAAACTTATTTTTATTATTATTTTTTAAATTTTTTATTGATTTAATAATATCTATTTTCTTTCTATTAACCAAAGGAATAAAACATGCTTTAGCAATATTTAGGGCTTATATTTCGTTTTATAACAAATTAAGACAATTAATGATTCTAAGAAAAAATCTAAATAGAGAAATTATTCATTATAATACCTATTCCATCATTTTTTATTTCTTAGGGTTAAAAAGATTGAAAAAAGTATAATTAAAATTTATCTTTTTTTTACTTTTACAAAAGATTATTAAAATTAAAATTTTACAAATGAAAAAAACACTTTTATTATGTTTAGGAGCATTATTTATAATGTCTTCTTGTGTTTCTAAAAAAGAATACACTTCTTTAGAGAACAGACACAAAAAAACTCAAGATTTATTGAATACGGCTACTATTAAGCTGAATTCCTGTCTTGAAGAAAAAAGTTCAGCAGAAACGCTTGTTGTTGCTTATAAAGAAAGGGGAGATGATTTAAGAAGAAGGAATGATCAATTGTTTATTCAATCTAAAGATTATCTTGAACTTACGTCAAAAAGTGCAGACAATCTTGAAAAGTCTTTAGAAAGCATGCAAGAGAAAGATCTTAAAATTACAAGATTGCAAGATGCTCTCACTAGAAAAGATAGTGTAACACTAGCAATTGTAACTAGTCTAAAGAAAGAAATAGGAATAAACGATCCTGACATAGAAGTTAATGTTGAGAAAGGAGTTGTTTTTATTTCACTATCAGACAAACTTCTATTTAAAACTGGAAGTTATATAGTATCTGAAAGAGCTAAAGAGATTTTAGCTAAAGTAGCCGTAGTTGTAAATGGTAAACCTGACTTTGAATGTATGGTTGAAGGCCATACAGATAGTAGATCATATGAAGGTGGCGTTTTATTGGATAATTGGGATTTAAGTGTTAAAAGAGCAACATCTATAGTAAGAGTTCTGCAAGAACTAGATGTTAATCCTGGTAAACTAATTGCAGCTGGAAGAAGCTATTTTGATCCTCTTGTAGAAAATGATACTGCAGAAAATAGAGCAATTAACAGAAGAACTAGAATTGTAATTATGCCAAAAATTGATCAATTCTATGATATGATTGAGAAAGAGATGAAAAATTTAACTTCAGGGAGTTAATAGATAATAAACGATAAAAAACCCAATCCTAAAAGATTGGGTTTTTTTATGAGATAATTTTAAGTTTTGCAAACCTTAATAGTAGTTTTTTAATCCCTCCTTTTTCAAAATTAATTTTAGCCCTAATATCATTTCCTTTTCCTTCTAATTTCAACACTTTTCCTTTTCCAAATCTCACATGACTTACAATATTTCCAATAACCAAATTATCATCAAACAAATTAGTTTTAGAGTTTGTTTTGTTAACCTTAATATAATTGCCAGGAATTCTTGGCTTAGGTTTATTATATCTGATCTTATTTCTGTTAAAGCTTCTATTTATATTATTAAAGGATAAATTTTCCTTTTTACTAGTTATTGGAGTTAATATATTAATATACTTCTCGTCAATTTCATCAATAAATCTACTAGGTTCAGAATCAATTAATTTACCCCATCTGTATCGCGTTATAACATAACTTAGATTTATTTCTTTCTGAGCTCTAGTTAAAGCAACATAAAACAATCTTCTCTCTTCCTCAAGCTCATCCCTTGAATTCATGTTCATCGCACTAGGAAATAGATTCTCTTCTAGCCCTACAATATACACACAAGGAAATTCAAGCCCTTTTGCTAAGTGTATGGTCATTAATGAAACTTTGTCTTGGTTTTCAAGATCTTGATCCAAATCAGTTACTAATGCAATATCCTGTAAGAATTCTTCTATAGTTCCTTTTGATTCAGAATTATAAATTTGTGTATCAACAAAGTCTTGCACTCCATTTAATAATTCTTCAATATTTTGTATTCTATTTATACTCTCTAAGGATTCCTCATCTTTATATAGTTTATATATTCCCGATGATTTTATTACTTCTTCTGTTATTTCAAAGGCATTTGATTCATTTAGCATTAATTTTGCTTTTTCAATTGAAAGAACAAAATCGTTAATTTTATTTCTGATTTTTAAGCCAATAGAGAGATTAAATTCATTAATATTTTTAGCAACATCATAAATTGTAATTTTCCTTTGTTTTGATTCTATAATTAATTTATCAATTGATGTTTGACCTATACCTCTTGAAGGAAAGTTTATTATTCTTTTAAAAGCTTCCTCATCTGAGTTATTTACTATTAATCTCAAATATGCTAAAATATCTTTAATTTCTTTCCTTTGATAGAACGATAATCCACCATATACTCTATATGGTATATTTTTTTTTCTTAATGAATCTTCAAATGCTCTAGATTGAGCATTTGTTCTATATAAGATGACAAAATCTTTATTCTTATATTGATTTCTCATCTTGCTCTCAAAGATTGAGCTAGCTACAAATCTTCCTTCTTCACCATCGGTTAGTAATCTTGTTACATTAATTTTTGATCCTGTTTCATTTTCAGTCCAAACAACTTTTTTAAGTTTATTTTCATTTTTCTCAATTAGACTATTAGCTGCATTAACTATGTTTTTTGTAGATCTATAATTCTGTTCTAATCTAAATACATTTACTCCGTGATAATCTCTTTGAAAATTTAGTATATTTCTAATATTAGCCCCCCTAAAACTGTATATACTTTGAGCATCATCACCAACAACACATATATTTTGAAATTTATCAGATAGTGCTTTAACAATAAGATATTGGGAATGATTAGTATCTTGATATTCATCAACTAGAATATATCTAAATAAATTTTGATATTTAGCAAGAACATCGGGGGACTTAGACAGTAACTCATTAGTCTTTAATAATAGATCGTCAAAATCCATTGCCCCTGCTTTAAAACATCTGTTTATATATTCTACATATACATCAATAAAACTTGTACGTTTAGCTAATTTGTCTGATTCAATTAATTCATCATTCTGTCTATAAGCTTTAGGCGTAATAAGACTGTTTTTAAGAGAAGATATTCTAGAATATATGCTTTTATATTTATATATCTCTTTATCTAAATTTAACTCCTTTATGACTGATGAAACTAATTTTTTAGAGTCTTCCGTATCATAAATTGTAAAATTTGAGGTATACCCTATTTTTTTAGCTTCAATTCTTAATATTTTAGCAAAAACTGAATGAAATGTACCCATCCATAAGTTCTTTGCTTCTTCTCCAACAATCCTAGCTATTCTTTCTTTCATTTCTCTAGCTGCTTTATTTGTAAAAGTTAAAGCCAAGATATTAAAGGGATCTATACCCTTGGTCATTAGACGTGCAATCTTATAAGTTAATACTCTAGTTTTTCCAGATCCAGCTCCTGCTATAACAATCATAGGTCCATCTGTATGCAATGTTGCTTTTAACTGAGATTCATTAAGATTATTTAGATAATTATTCAATTTAAAATATGATTTACAGTGAAATTAATTAATGTATTTATTAATTGATATTAGAAAAATGAAATTTTATAAACAAATTCTATCTATAATTAATACAAATTAAAGTTATAAGAATTTAAAAAATATTAATTTTAAGAAAATGAATAATACTTTCTTACAGACACCTATTGATTATCTTAAAGGAGTTGGTCCAAATAGATCAAAACTATTTAAAAAAGAACTTAAAATTTTTACTTATCAAGATCTTTTAAGTTTCTTCCCATATAGATATGTAGACAAAACAAAGTACTATAAAATTAATGAAATCAATAATACAAAATCTGAAATCCAGCTAATAGGTAAAATAGTTGATTTATATGAAAGTGGATCACCAAGAAAAAGGAGACTTATAGCAAAAGTCAAAGATGATACAGGTTTTATAGAATTAGTTTGGTTTAAATCTCATAAATGGATTAAAGAAAGTCTGATTTTAAATAAAAACTATATTATTTATGGGAAACCAAACGTCTTCAATGGGATATATAATATACCGCATCCTGAATTAGAATTATATAAAAAGGAGAATTTAAAATACAGATCTTCTTTAGATCCCGTATATCCTTCTACTGAGACCTTAATTAAAAGAGGTATTACAAATAAAGTAATTAGAAATATTGTTAAAGAATTATTACTTGAAATAAAATCAAAGTTTGTAGAAAGTATGCCGGAATATATTATTAAGGAATATAAACTTCTAGATAAGAACAGTGCTATAATAAATATTCATCTACCAAAATCTAATCAAATTCTATCAGAAGCTATTAAAAGATTGAAATTTGAAGAATTATTTTATTTTCAATTACAATTAATTAAAAAAAATATTTCAAGAAAAGAAAAAATTAAAGGTTATAGCTTTAAAAAAGTTGGTAATACTTTTAATTCATTTTATAATAATCATTTAAATTTCAGTTTAACAAATGCCCAAAAGAGAGTTTTAAAAGAAATTAGAAGAGATTTAGGCAGTAATGCTCAGATGAATAGATTACTTCAAGGAGATGTTGGCTCAGGAAAAACTATAATTGCATTTATGGCAACATTAATAGCAATAGATAATGATTTTCAAGCATGTATAATGGCTCCAACTGAAATTTTATCAGCACAGCATTATAATAATTTTAAAGACACATGTAAGTTATTGAATATCAGCATACAAATACTTACAGGTTCAACTAAACCTTTAGAAAAAATAAAGATACATAATGAACTTGAAAATGGAGAATTAAAAATACTTATAGGAACACACGCTTTAATTCAAGATAAGGTTAAATTTAAAAATCTTGGCATAGCAATAATTGATGAACAACATAAATTTGGAGTAGCCCAAAGAAGTAAATTATGGAAAAAGAATACTCTACCCCCTCATATTTTAATTATGACTGCAACTCCAATTCCAAGAACATTAGCAATGTCTGTATATGGCGACTTAGATATTTCAGTGATTGATGAACTTCCCCCTGGAAGAAAGAATATAATTACAGTACATAGGAAGGAAAATAGTCGCCTAAAAGTAATTCGATTTTTAAGAGGAGAAATATCAAAAGGACGACAGGCGTATATCGTATACCCTCTTATTAAAGAAAGCGAGAAAATGGACTATAAGGATCTTATAGATGGTTTTGATAGTCTATCAAGAGATTTTCCTCTCCCTGAATATCAAATTTCAATGGTGCATGGTAAAATGAAGTCAGAAGACAAAGGCTATGAAATGCAGAGATTTATATCTGGTCTTACTAACATTCTAGTCTCCACAACAGTAATTGAGGTTGGCGTTGATGTCCCCAATGCTTCTGTAATGATAATTGAAAGCTCTGAAAGATTTGGATTATCCCAATTACATCAATTAAGAGGAAGAGTTGGAAGAGGAACTCATAAAAGTTACTGTATATTAATGTCTGGGAACAAAACTACTAATGATAGTAAAATTCGTATAAATACTATGGTAAAATCTAATGACGGATTTGAAATAGCAGAGAAAGATCTTGAAATAAGAGGTCCAGGAAATCTTATGGGAACTCAACAAAGTGGAATAATTCCTCTTAAAATAGTCAACCTAGTGAATGATAAAAATATGATTAGCTCAATAAGAAATTATGTTAAGAAGATATTAGCATCTGATCAAAATCTCACAAAAAAACAAAATACTGTAATCTTAAACACCTACAAACATCTGAATAAAAATAATGATATATGGAATTATATTAGCTAATCCTCCGCAAGCAATTTTAATATCAATTCTTTAAACTCCCTCTTAAAATTTTCATACTTTTCCCCTGTAGCAGGCCCATTAAATCCTGTATGAATTCTTCTAACATTCTTTTTTTTATCTATAAAAATTAGTGTTGGGTACGAAACAACTTGTTTTAATGAAGGAATTCTCTTTTGAGCTTCAACCTTGTTGCTAGTACCAAATTGTGCTAATAGAATAGGATATTTAATGTTAAATCTGGCTTTTAATTTATTGATATTTGTAATAGCTCTATTCTTTGTGTTTGCATATTCAAATGCTAAAGAAACAAACTCAAGATCTTTGTGATTATTTTTACTGACAAATTCTGAAAGAAAAGTAGTCTCATCTAAACAATTTGGACACCAAGTGCCCATAATCTGCACAACCAAAACCTTGTCTTTAAATTTTAAGTCATTATAGGAAACTAACTCTCCCTCACTATCTTCAAAAGAGAATTCAAAATTATTATATTGATTGTTTAATAAAGTTAAATTATTTGGATCTGGGAGCTCGTAATTCCCGTCTCTGCTAGCTATAAAGGGAATTTTATTATAGTTACCTCTATAAAAATACCCGCTTATAATATTTTCTTCTACCTCACCTTTAAATAGATATGAACGTGCTCCATTAAATGTAGATAGTTTTATTGAATCTCCCTCTGAAACACCTTCCATAAAACCATAATCTCCTGTAGTTGTTCTAAAAGTTCCTGAAATCTTAGAATTACTTTGATCAAACATTCCTATTGCATTATACTCTTCTAGTTTTTCAGGATTAAAAACAACTTTCCATTTTCCTGAAAAATTATAATTTTTTGAATCATCTTTCAATTTAAATCTTTGATAACCAGGATTAGCTTTAAATTCTATTTTTCTATCTAAACTATTATTAATAAAGTATCCTTCTAACCCAAAAGATGTTTTCTTTGCTTTTATATATCCTTCAAAGACAGGAGATTTGATTAAAAATGAGTCCTTTGTGTAAAGAATATTTTCCATATTAACTATTTCTTTATGATTGAAAATTTGAACTGAACCATCTTTCAACACATCTAAATCAAACGGTATTTCTTGATTATCTATAGTATATAAATAGCCTACATAAGAACCTGGGATCACCTTGTAATCTTCATTACAACCTGATAAGATTAGATGCAATATAATTATCCAATAATTTAACTTATTCATAATATGGATTATGCTAGATTAAATATCTATGAAAAAATGAATATTAAAAAAACTTTTTAGATTTCATTAGAAAGTAACTATTATTATATTTGTTAAACCTAACTATTTAAAATGAAAATTTCATATAATTGGCTGAAACAATTCCTGAATCTAAAAGACACAGTTGAAGATACTGCAGACATGCTTACAGAATTAGGGCTAGAAGTTGAAGATATTTTAGATTTTAA
>Ga0114999_10004504_pt1 | contig 16823 bp, 27 predicted proteins | sample ArcticOcean_MG_C_3_FD_89820 | JGI IMG/M metagenome (GOLD analysis project Ga0114999, IMG submission 89820) | Marine microbial communities from western Arctic Ocean - ArcticOcean_MG_CB8_126 | ecosystem: Environmental > Aquatic > Marine > Oceanic | place: Arctic Ocean: Canada Basin | collected...
CACTTTTTGCTTGCAAAATTTTGGCCGGGGACCCGCATTTAATTTTGGCCGGGGTCCCGCATTTTTACCTTATTTGCAAGGGCTATTTATTTGGAGCTTTTTTAAAATTGGGAGTTATTTATATTAGCCGATAAAACCCGAGGGAGCGGATGGGTATTGATTCCTGTCATAGTATACAGTCTCGTGACTCTTATGCCTTAAATCTTCTGGCGTGGTGGTTGGTGGTCGCCACCCTCCATCGCACTTACAATACTTTGGGCAGTCATCTTCTTTGCTGCCTTCTCTGCACGTTGTCTCGTGACACGTTGGGCAAAGGTGAAGCAAACGAATTTGTGGTTCCTTTGAGCAAAATGCTTTTGTTAGTGGGCCGAATTTAGTTGTCATAGTATTGCTTTCACTTCTCTGCCGAGTTCACCGCAACCGAATACGACAACCTTGGCTTTATATACTGGTTTGCCGGTATCTACACGCACAAAGGTCTTATACTTATAGGGGTCATAGGTAATGATTACCGTGTTCGGGTCATTAACGTAGTTACAATCTGGGCCAATGTATTCCCAACGCTTTTCATCTTCGTTCCACGCTTCTCTACCTTGAATATAAGCATGAACATTCTTACGCTTCTCATCACGCACACGGGCATTCCCCTTTTTGCTCACACGAAAAGTGCAGTCGTGCAGAGAAAAATGACATAGGTGTTTTTTTACTAACCCATCATTGCCGCGCAAACTGTACACGGGTTGGTCGCCAACCACCTTGGGGTCGATTCCGTTACCGAGTCGATTGAATCGTGACGAACTCTGACCGGGGTTAAGGTTGCGGTATGCTTGGACGTAGCCTTTCATTCTTCCCCCAATCCGTCTAGTGATTCTGGTGAGACAAAAAATCCTGGGATAGCGTGAGAACCTTGGCCAACTTCGGGTTCTTCCTCCACACCGAAGATGCCGTCTTGGCAAGACTGGCACAGGGCAGAGATGCCGAACTCCTTGCGGGAGAGTTCGTCGCGAAACGAAAGGTCAAACTCTCCGCACTTCACACATTGACCCCCAGCCTTACAGACTGATGGGCTACGACCAAACAGCGAAAACGCCATTTCCTCTTTGAATTTATTCATTGCGTCCATCTACCTATAATATAACACCATTATACCTATAAGTCAATACCCAACTTACTCACACTGTTCACAATCTCTTAAAATCAACGAATTTCACATCGGAGAAGACGGGGGTAAACAAGAAATTTTCAGGCACTATATCCCACAAAAACAGTGTTATTCTTCAAAACAATTACCCTCATTAAACGCGATTAAAGGGCCTAATTGATTGACAGATAACTTGACTCACGCTTGACTAACAAATTAGCCGATCACGAGTGATCGACAAAAAAGTTTGACGATCAAAAAGCGCGAAAAATGATTGACAAAAAAAAGCTTGACTTGGCGGGACCCCGCCCAGCCCCCTGTGTCAAGCGTATTTCTTATTTATTTCGCCAGCAATTGCTTCAAGAATCTCCTCGTCCTTATGGGGATTCTTTTGCCCGCGCATCGCTTTTGCCAGAATCCTCATGGCCGAGTATTGCCCTTCAACCTCTATCCATTGCTTGAGTTTCTCGCTCCAGAAAAGAGTCTGTTGCCGGTTGTCGTTTTGTATTATTCCGTATCTCATTTTTTGTATCCTGTTAAAAAGTTAATAATGTCGTCCACCACTATCATCATCACCATTATTGGAACGAGAAAGGCTATGGCTATATGTAAGAGGAAAAACGCTACAACCATTGTGTTACCTCCTTGGAGTCTTCCGTGGGATCTTCCGTGTCCTCGAAAAACTCACGCGAGAGTTCGTGACGCTCAACGCTTTCGTTCTTCTCTGGGCAGACGATTTCAAGTTTGCCAACGGTGTTTCCGTTCATGTCCACGGCGGTCACAAAGTCGCCACCTCCGTAAATGCGATGCCTGATTACCTCATCAGATAGATGAGAGAGTATTCGGGACAGTTCACTTGTCGGGCCGTTCTCCTCAAACGCGGCATTGTCCATGTTGATTTCGAGTATTGCTTTCATTGTTTTATTATTGCACGATTATAGATGTGAGTCAAGCTTTTTCAACTCAATTTCAACGCCTTCTGGAGTTAGGTGGCCCTTTACGGTATCATCCCAGCCAAGAGGGTCGCTCATACTGCCCTTCGGGCCAAAAATGCCCATCTCGTACAGGCCCTTTTCGTTACCATACGAACCGCCATGTTTAACGATAGAAGCCTCGTATCCGTTCTCCATCTTCACCCAAGCCTGTGTGGCGTTGGGGCCGTGGGTCTTGCTAATGTCTTGGAAATCCAAGCTCTTGAATTTGTGTTTCATATTTTTTCTGTTGTTTGAATAGTTAATCAGTCCCGTCCAGTAGGTCGTTTCGTATTGTTTACTCATGGGTATAATATAACATTAAAAACGCGTCTTGTCAAGGGTAAAGTTATTCACAAATCACGATTTCTTCTGGTGGTGATGGTAGTTGCTCTCCCTCATCGGCAGATTCTACAATGTCAACCAATTCGGCCAAAAGTTCAGATTTCTTGAGTTCCCACATGCCTTCAGAGTTGTCGCCTTCCATAACGAAGATGCGGCAATCCTTGAAGCCCGTGGACGGGCTTTTGTCAAACAAGAATTCAGAGAGTTGAGATGTGAGCCAATGCTTTTCTGTTGCTGTCATGTTTAAAGAATACTATCATTCTATCTTTCATACAACACAAACTTATTCACAAATAGAAGGCTTGCCCGTGGGTTAGAACTACCGTATAATTGAGACAGATGAACACAGTTGTGTACCGAGCTAAAGAGGGGCCATGTATCAATTACAATGACCAGAGCAAATACTACTCTCTAATCATCCCAGCAAAATACTGGTGGTGGGGTGACGCGCAGGATGATTTTCCTGTAATAGTAAACCGTTCAAAGGACAAGTCTTACATAAAAAAGAAATTGAAAAAAATCTTGACTCAAACATAGAATGGGTCTATAATATATAAAGTGATTGGGAAACGCTCTTTGAAAGAAGATTTTAGAGTTTCCGAAAACTGCGCTTGAAACACAGCGCGATTAACGAAACAACCGCTGGGGTGCTGGAATACAGGCCCAAGCGATTAGATGCCGAGTCGGGGTCACTGTTCGCAGAAAAAGACCTCTGAGAAACGCCTCCATCGCCTCCCGCAGGGAGGACAGGGTTGGTAAGACGACTTACGGTTTATTCACCGTGGCGGGTGAGCATCTATAAATTTATGTTGCGGAAATTGGTGAGCAAGCGAGACACGCGTCAACCATAAGAACGACAGCCACAAGCTCGATGCACAGTCTGGTAGCCGAAAGCAAATACGCTGGGAGATATCCCTGCCCAACGGCAAGGCGTGGATGTTAAACGATAGGTACTAGGCGGGGTTCGAATCCTCAACGCGACAACAATTTTACTCCGGTGACGGCTGGAGTAAGGGTATGGCTGAACAACCCTCCACCATAAGGGGTAAGGCACAAGGCTATAGGAGAGAGTGCAATCGTATGACTCTTATAGTTTTGGTGGACTGGAATACTGAACTGTATTGTGAACCGGTCTTGATGGTAATGCAGCAATCCATCTACCCATAATTTACTTTTGTGTGTGTTCAATCGAACACGCGCAAAGTGGGTTGGAGAATTCTACGGGTCGGCTTAACTGTCGAACCGTCCATTAAAGTGTATTGACCACGTCAATCCGCCCTTTTCTTATTAAAAACTTATCCACAGTGCCGGCGGGTCCCCGCCCCGCGGATGTCAAGCCTTATTTGTCCCCCGCCCCTAAGGCCCTCCCGGGCCCTAGGGGTTTCTTATTTGGGTCTTCTATTGCTGCTCTGGAAGGCCGACGCCGTGGAATCCAATTATTGGTTCCTGCTGTGGTGTTGGCAGCGGTGGCAATTGCCGGTCTCCGATTGCGCAAACGTTTTCAAGCCACTTCTTTTCGCCACCTTCGGCGGCAATCCGTCTCTCGACCTCCTCCTTTTTCATTGCGTTCCATTTCGGGCTAGCCTGTAGATAGCCGTTGACTTCTTGCCCATTTGCAAAACGCAAGTTGTTGCACTTGTTTGCTTCGGGGGTAGCGTCGTGACTGGTAGTCCAAACGCGATTACTGTTTAGCGTGCCGAGCATGCGCTCCACGCGTTGTGATTTGGTGTTGTAATACAGAGCACCGTTTTTTAGCTTGTTTGCTGTTAGCTTCATTTTCTTTTTCTTTCTTTGATTAATTTTATTCTTCAAACATTTTTCCGCCCAAGGCGAACATAAACACCATTGCCACTATTATTAAAGTTTCATCTATACCATTGCCACCTCCTTTTTGTATCCCCCCTTGCCCGCTTTACGCAGCTTGGATAGGGCTTTGGATGCTTTTGAACCTTTCGGTTGTGTGCCATGCAGAAGGAGAGCAAACGACTTTTTGCCAAACGCTGCGTGAGAATCATCGTGGTCAATCTCTAAACCTTTTTGCGCGGCTTCTTCTTCACTAAAAACAACCTCGGCGCACTTGTACGCGTTTTCTTCAATCTTCTCATCGAACCAACCACCCCGCGATGCGGTTAAAATCAGATTTGACGGTATGCCACCATTCGACGGTAACGATGCCAATTCCCATAGATGGGTGCTTTTAGTGTAGGAGTAAAACATCTTTTCAGGATTGCGCTTGGCGACCTCGCACCATGCGGCAAGGTAAGTCAAATTGAAATAGTCGCCGCCCACGTGGACGCGCAGAATGTCAAACTTCTTTGGCAAACTGGTATGAATCAAATCGGCCAACGCCGTGACGCCATCGTTAACTTTTGCCATAAGCAAATCGTGATTGTGCCAAACCATTGCCCGTAGGGAAGGGTAAAGAGCTTCCGCGCTGGCTTGAAAGCAACGAAATTGGGTGTGCTTGCCATCCTCGATTTTCCCCGTTTCGCGGTTTGCGCGTGAATGGCATTCCTTCGCCGCTGGACAAGTCCAACCACTAGGTAGTGAAAAGGTTTTCAGCACCATGTTAAAACGCTTGGCCAAGGCTTTGAGCTTGGCGTTTGGATTCCCGAACTTTAGTGTCGTTTGCATTTCTAATTATCTCCTGATTCTAGGTTAATGTCAATACGCTTTTTTGCCCGCGCCTTTAGCGGTGAGTGTATCCACGGTCTTTTTCATTACATCGAAAGAGCGATGGCGTACCGCGCTCTGATAATTCAAGTTGCAAGTGTCGGAAAATTCCGCCGTGATGGTTCCGAGTGAATACTCCTCAAGGGTTTGATGGGTGTAAACCAGTTGAGACTGGCGCGGCATTTCCCGAAATCGGCGGCGGCCAAGGTAACGCGCAAGAGCCAACGCGCCGCCCTTTTTACCTTTGAACTTTTCGGGATAGTTGTTGAGAATGTAAGCCAACGCGCCATTGATGAGAGCCTTTTTGAGTTTCTTCTCCTTTGTCCAAAAGTAAGCTCGAAAGGATGTCGTCCAGTGCAATTCTCCACTGGTCGCGCCGTGATTCCAGAAGGAATTGAATTGCAAGTTAATGTCGCCCTCGTTTCCAATCATGCAAACCGCGATGTTGGTTCCGGTGTCTTGGTAAGTTAATTCTACGTTGTTCAGTTTCATTAGCGTTAATTATACAGGTTTGACAGGGGATTGCGATAAAAACTTATTCACAATCGCCCCTATGTTTCGGGTTACGGCGAAAAGAACCCTTGCCCCTTTTCACGCGATGCTCACGCGACGCGCTGCCCATAAACCCTTCGGGGCTTACGCGGGCTTTTGTTGGCTTGGTCTTCTTCCCTTTCACGCGCTAATTATAGCATCCCAGCAGAAAAAGGCGAGAACCAAATCGAAAAGATATTCACAGGCTGTTAGTAATTTGTGCTTGACTCGGGTGCGCGGGGACCCGGTTATCTCGGGGCCCCGCCGCGGATGTCAAGCCTTATTTACTCACAACGAAAAAAGCTGGCCGATTTTTAGAATCATGGTATTATTGGGGTAGTGCAAATAACTCAATCAAAAGAAAGTTTCAGTTACAGCGATTTTAGGCTTGCACGAATAATAGAATAATGCGATAATCTTAATAGTGAGATTGAAACAACAAGAACAAGAAAGCTAAAATGCCAAAAGTAATAAAACAAAGTACAGACGCGAGCTATCGCGTATCCACCCGCCCTCTCTATGATTTAACTGACGAGCAAATCGCCACGTTAAACGAGGAGGGAAATGACGCAACATTCGCTGGAGTTTTCGGCAATTTCCGTAAAGGCGTATCGACTGCCCTTGGTAGTTGCAGCGAGAGATACGGCATCGTGCAAACCCCTGACGTTACTGCCGAAATCGAGCAAGTCCTTGCCGACAAAGGAATGGACAGATGGGAAAAGACTGTTCGTGTAATCGGAAACGGTGAGCGCAACTATGTCACCTACGACCTCAAGGACAAAAACCACCAACTCCGACAGCGCGAAGATAGGCGTGTTGGGGATGAGCTTGGTTTACGTCTTACCGTAAAAAATTCCTATGACCGCTCTCTGCGTTTGAGCGTTCAACTAGGATTCCTGCGGTTGGTTTGCACCAATGGCATGGTTGCATTGGCGAAGGAGTTTGAATTGACCCGCCGCCATCAAGCTGGTATCGACACCAGTTTCCTTGGCGAAGGCATTCTGAAAGCCCTCGGCATGGCAGACGAACAAGCTCTAGTGTTTGACCGTTTGGGCGAAACCGAAATCAAACAATCCCAAGGCACGACGATTCTCGCCAACCTTGAGAAGAAGAAAATCATCACCTCTGGCAACATGAAGGATAGCATCGAAGCAATCTGGAATGACCCAAGCTACGATGAAGATAATGGTCGCAACCTCTACAACCTCTACAATGCGGCAACGCAACACCTGACTAGGGTTGTTGAACCGAAGCGTTACGAGTTGGCGAACAAGGTGAACACCAACGTGCTACGCAAGCTCAATAAAATGAGCCTTGACGAGAACACTCTGAAGTCGTTCCTCCTCCCGATAAAGGTGGAGAACAACTAAAGAACCCCCTTGCCCTTTCAGTTTTGGGAACGAACCCATATGATTCTGGAAGGGTAAGGATTTATTAAAACAAGATACATATACTAAAGACATGAAAAAACATATACAATACATTATCAAAGGGTCGGGAAAAGACCACACATTACCGTTTAACGTGTTTTATGTCATGCAGAGCAAGGAAAGCCCTCATCGGTTTACAAAGCTCGGCTGGACAAATAACATAGAGCGGAGACGAGCAGAGTTAAGCACACAATACCAACTCGAAATGGCCGTTGTGTACGATGGCACTCCCAAGAATGGGAACGCACCAAAAACCTCCGGTGTTAACATTGAACGCATGGGAAAGAATTTCCTTACCCGTCATGGTCTTAACGGTTACTTCACCGACAGATACGGAAAGAATGGTTACGAGTGGTATGAAAGCGTGCCGAATAAAACGCTGGCAACGCTTATCATCAACGCCGAAGTCGCGACTTGGAAAGAGGTCAAGTTCCACGAGTTCGCCAACTACGCCCCGCGCAAGACGACCATTGATGTTACTGTCGCAAGCATCGAGTTAGTTCAAAAAACTGCTGCTGGCACAAGTAGATTATATTACGGTGTGGCGCAAGTTGGTATATGGATGAAGGGTCGAGTCAACAAGAAGTATGGCGGACAGCCAAAAGATTGGAACGGCGACCTCGGCAAGAGAGTTGTAGTCCGACCCAAGGAGCGCATCAGCATCCAGTTCGAGGCCCAGCATCCTCGCCTGTGCAAAACGAAGAAAGCATCTGTTCAGACTGCCTTGTGCAATCTTAACTAGGGGCGAGAGCAAGACCCATCGGGGGACTCGAAGTGCCATTGGCCTCGTTCCTCGGTGGGTTGTTTTTGCTTGACAAAAAATCGGGGACCCGCAAGTATATCGTCCACCTACTAATATCGGGTTCCCGCCGATTTTGGCGAAAAGTCAAGCTTTATTTATCAATTATTTATCGACAGGATTTTTCCCCTAATGTAAATAAAACGATACCATATGTATATTTGCGTCACTGGAATATTCGGACTTCTTTTACTATTTGCACTAATTGAAATAACCCGACATTTTTGTCTATTTGAAACAATTTGAAAAAGTGGGCAAGAAAAAGAGCGACAGCCCCAAGAGGAAGGCTGCCGCCCTAGGATGTGGTGGTCACAGATGAACGATCCACCACGATTAACTATATTTAGTTTAAACTAATTCTACTTCTACGTCAACATACATAATCATCACAACTCCAATTCAATAAATCTAATATCTGCTTAAATGTTGGTGGCTTGATTTTGAGCTTTTCTTCGTAAGCTATTATTTGAACACTATGTTCCAATTCATATTCTGATTCTCCCATTGCTAAAGATAATATACCATTAGTGTAGTAAAACATTACCATGTGGTCGCCTTTGCGGGGGTGAGCAATCCATTTCCCCTCGCAAACCTGTGTGGCCGTAGCAAGGTGGCAACCCCCCTTAATCACATCTAGGCTTTCATTCGCTAGTCTCAACATGGCGTTGCAAGTATTTTTGCCCTCTGATTGTGACGGCACGACCATCGGTGCTGATTTCCATTAGGCTCATTTTCTGGAGATATAATTCAATATCACGCTGAATGACTTCCTTTGACATACCCAACTTTGCGGCGATGCAAGTGAGGCTCGATGCCTTCTTTTCGTTCAAGGCACGGAGACATAGAATCTCGTTTTCGTTTAAGCCTAAAGGACGAATACCAAGGTGGTGTTTCATTTTAGACCAATCGGAACGGGTAAACTCTCTCGATTTCTTTTTGATAAGATGATTACGGATGTTGTTTGCCATGCGTTGCGCTTGTCTTGCGTTGCCGCGCAGCACGGTGGAAATTTCATCCAACACGCCACTGTCAAATTCAGCGTTGACAAGGTTACGCCGAATAATCTCACCAAGATGTGCGTCCTTGTATTCCTCTAAATCCACACGGTCAAGCCTATCCATAAGGGCGTGGAAAACCTTGTGCGCTTCGGTGGTAGCGAGCAGAAAGGTCTGGCGTTTGAAATCGAAATCAATCGTATAATCCTCATACGAAAAAGTATTGCGATTCTCTGGGTTGGGGTTAAGGATGGTCAATAATGCCATCTCTACGTCCCGTGGAAGTTCAGAAGCCTCATCTAATAGGATGGTGCAGTCCTTATTGTGGACATGGGGAATAATCGTCCCGTTGATAAACTGGTTGAGGTTCTTGATGGACGCGCAGTTCACCACACGACCAATCTTCTTGTGCTGGTGTTCCTTCATGGTTGCCGCCAGAAGTGTAGCCAGCATGGTTTTACCACACCCGCGAGGCGCGACGAACATCGTGTTTGGGAGTACGCCAGAGCTTTTCCAGTTATCTAAAAAATAAGATAGTTTGCGCTTGGCACGTTCTTGTCCTACAACCGTAGGGAAGTATTCTGTTTCAGTAGTCATTTGTAGTATATCTAATTCTAGCCCGATTCTAGCTAAAAGTCAAGTGCCTTCTCCTCTGGAATTGCACTCATTTCCATGTCCTTCACAACGCCTACTTGGTTGTTGACGAATGAATAGGTATCGTACCCCGCCTCAACCTTCTTGCTGTTAAGGCGTAGCGTATCCGCGAACTTGCGCGATACCATAACCTGTGCTGCGGGTTGGAGAACGTGGTTTAGGTCATTCAAACTGACCAATACGAAACTCGTTGCACCTTTGACTTTTCCTCTTGCCATACCTAATAGTAAAGCAATTCTAGCCTTGGGTCAATCTCTTTCTGACCTCCTCGTCAATTTTTTCTTTGAGCATATCGCTTTCGCGACTTTGCGGTTTGTCTCGTATAATAGTTTTAATGCTATTATCTAAACCGTCATACATTTCTTCAAATACTACTTTATGTATAGACCAATAAACACTATCCTTTTCAATCATTATTTAATACACCTGTCGTTATGGGTTTGTTGTCCCTCTCCGCAATCAGCGTAGCTTCATGTGCCAAGGCAGAAGCGTGTCTGCCTGTTGGTTCCGCTATAACCGACTCTTGTATCCAGCGTGGGGCTTCGTAGTAGCATTTATGCCATGCTTTCTCGTATCTTTGGGCCATTTGGGTACTCATATCATATGTTAATTACATTTTTATAGCAATAGAAACACGAAAAAAGGTGTTTTCTTATTTTTAATAAATTAAAATTCATCTAATAGGAATAAAATCTTTATTATCACACAAAAAAGCACAAAAATCTCTCAAAAGTGGGTTTTTATCATAGAAAAACGAGGCCGTGTGGCTTATTTGCGTCCTTGAAAAATCGGGACTTTTTTCATATATTTTTAATTTCAAATTATTGGGACTTTTTTCTTGACTTTTAATATAATTACCTTCGCCGCGCCACTTATTTATGGCTCAAAATGTTGGGACTTTTTTTCTACTATAAATATCATTCTTTGAAAAGATTAAACAATGTAATCCCAAGACTACAACCCCACATAAGTATAATAATGTAACCAATACCATCCATATCATTTCTCCTATAATTTTAATTTTTTGCATTGTGTTATGTCTCTTTGTATTGTGTTGTATGTTGTATAGACTGTAAAAGGTAAGCTAAATTGAATAAATTTTAATAAATATAAATATGAGGCACTCCATTTCAACTCATTTAATCCACTGTTCTTTATCCCTCTACTCCCCTGTAACCTTAATAAAAGCATAGTAAAAGGGGCTTTATCTAAATATGTTTGTAGTCTATGCTCAATAAAGGCTATATAAACAAATAGAAGGGAAAAGAGCCGCGATTGTAAATGAAAAGAGGGGGTATCCACGGTGTTCAACTCGCCACAACACATTGAAAGGCTGTCCAAGACTCTCTCTTGACTCTATTCCGTGGATACTCCAAAGTAAATTCGCGGTGTTCAATACAGGGAGACATATCCCTTGTCTGAAGCTCTCCTCCAACTCTATTCCGCGAAAAATTCATTTCCAAGCCCAATTACCCTCCGCAATATGGTGGAACATCTCTTTTGAACATAAATTCGTCGATGTGCCATAGCCATATAATTTGTTTAATGATGGGCCAGTTGCTTACGTCATGGGTTAGTATAGATTTGATTGTTTTCATTCTACTTTGTCCTCTGTTCCGTATGCTTGTTTAACTGCTTCTGTTGCGAGACTCTGGACTTCATCCCGTGGAAAATCGCTTGCCGCACACACACTCGCGATGGCGAATATGGAGGTCGCAACAAATTCCTGACCGCTACCTCCCTCGTCCCGCTGCGTTGCAGCAAGCTCAACGATGTTTTGCATTACTTGTTTTTCGGTCATTTTCAATAAATAGTTAAATTAGTAAAACCCCCCGAAATGAATCGGGGGGGTGTAGCCTACTCTTTATCCATGCTGTCGATAACGTCCTGCTTTGCCTTCTGGTAGCCAGCGAACCAACCTTCGTTGTATTCGTCGCCAGACTCATCTGCTTCGTCCTCGTCGTAGGACTCGTAAAGAGCCTCCTCCAAGGGTGGAGCGTCGATGGTTTCATACACCGCAACGACCTTATACTTGCTTGTACGCATCTTCTGCTGCGAGCAGTCGTAAGGCACACTCACAACGTCAGAGGGGTCAACCTCGACCACTAACAGATGCCCCCCGCCAGAGGCATAGCCTTTGGCGTATTCGTAGCTTCCAGCATGGAAACCAGCAGAACAACCGTGACGGGCATCATCACACACACCGCTTCGCTTCATCTCCATCACCTTGCCAACGGAGTTGTCGAAATTGCCACTGTAAAAATCAGTGAAGTCCGACCTTACTCCCTTGTAGGCGAGGAAATTGCCTTCTGGGGTCAGGGGCATATTCTTATGCTCCAAAAACGAGTAGAGTTCGTCCACGGCGCGATGCGAGGGGTTTTCCATCAACTTGCCAAGGAACTTGACAAGAGGTTGGTACGGTAGATTCTTTCGCATGAAGTCCAGAATCTTGTCAACCACAAGGTTGTGAACAATCTCGCCATCGCAGTAAACTGCTCCGTCCTTAACTTCGATGCCAGCATCTTTGTCGAAAAATTCTCCGACTGCCTTGCTTACATCAAACATATTCTTGAGCTTATCCCAATTTTCATCTTTCAATGCTTCTTGAGCTTGGAGGAACGCTGGATGGGTATTCGCCATCGTGTGCGCTTTGCCTTCGATTACAACGGTGAGTGAGTTGTCTGTGAGTATATAGGGTATCATTTTTTCTTTCTGTTAGTTTTTTTTGATTAACTGACTATCCCTAGTATAATGGAGTTCTAAATTCCGTGCAAGCCTATTCGTCACTTTTATGCAAATAATCTTTAGCCTGTCCCAAGTGATTATCAATGTAACGCAATGCAACTTGTAGCCGAAAAAGCTCGCGGCGGGAATCTCTCCGATTGCCGTCACTACCTTGCCGATACTTCGGATTGGTCTTGGCTTCCGAGTGTTGCTCCCGCAAGTGTTCGACTAATTTTTCAAAAACATACAGTTTTGCTGTTTTTTCGTCATTGGAAAAACTTTTTACTTTTTTGATTGTTTCTGGGTCTACCATAAATTTAAGAGATTTTTCTCGTAAGAGAAAAAGGATAAATTACTTTTTATATTCGCCATAGACTTCCTCGTATTGAGCAACAACAATAGCATCATGGATGTTCTTCCACCCGTGACAACCTTCCCATAGAATCTTGTGGACGAGCCTGTTCTTCTCGTTTAGTACCCCATCCGATTCGGCCCTGCATAGACGCTCACGCATCTTGTCGATTGTTTTCTTGTCGTATAGCTTGACCGGAGGGAGCTTGCCCTTGTTCTTACTCTGGATATTGGTGTTCATAGAGGGTTTCTACTAGCGTCTGCTGCTCGATTTCCATAGGGGGAGGTGGATTCAAGTCTCTAGCGGCATCCTCGCTGACCTTCTGCCAGTTCTTCCCGTTCAGCCTAAAGACACTCCCAACTTCAATCTCTCCAAATGTTTTAGCGTTGTGCATCTACTATATTCTAGCCCCCGCGAACCGAAAGTCAACAAGTTTTTTATTTTCTAATAAATTGAAATACGCAACAAAAGAAGAAACGGCGGCTCCCTCCAGAATGGAGAAAAACCGCCGCTGTGAAACCCGCTGCCTACTATTCAGCGGGAGATTGATTGCAAACATCTATCACGTTGACGTAATCAACTAATGCCCTGTTGAACTTCGCGTCTCCGCTTTGCCAACCGCATAAGTGCTGATAATCCGTCCAACTAATCATCGGGTACTTGTCCAGCAGTTTTTTGCCCAAGGCAAGTAGGTTGTGGGTACTCTTTTGGCTTTTCGTTTCAAAGTCTTTCGTCAAGCCGAAATCCTTCGCCAACTGACGCACAACGTCTACGCTTTTCGTATCCTCCACGGAACCATACATAAAGGCTAACGCATTTGCGAAAGTGGAAAAAGTGCCATCCTTATCCGCGAGTTTGTCACCAACTAGACTCCATTGCTTCTTTTCAGTGAGGAAGGTTGCCAAGTGGTTCAGATTGTTGAGCTTGTCGTCTCTCCTAGTGTTGACGAACTCAAGAGCGGCAGAACGGTCAACGAACCTTTGCGTAAGGTCTGTGGTTTCCATGTGTCGTTTCAACTGCTTTTTCATGTAATCCCAAAGGGTAGTCCATTGACTTTTCCCTTCGACCTTGCTTCTCTGTCCGGTCTTGAAGGCGTAAATCTCTGGAAAATCAATCCCCGCTTCTTTGCAGGATTCCTTGAGCTTTCTCATCGTCCTTGGTTCTTCGGGGTATCCTTTGCAACCCATAACCATGAACTTGTCGATGATGACGTAAACCCCGCCAGCATCCATGTCTGCTTGGGCAATGCTCCAGTATTGAGACTTTGCTCTGCTCCAACGATTAAGTTTCTCTCCCGCCTTAAAGTCGTAAGTGAAGCATTTCGCGGAGTGCTTAACGTCCTTCGACACTCCCCCACCATCGGGATTTCGCACAGGAGAATATCCCTCAAACTCGCTCAACTTATGCTTTTCGAGCTTCGATAGCAGAGTCAGTTTACCATCCCAACTTACCTTCTCCACCCATGCTTTCTTCGATTTTGCGTCAGCAAATTGGATGATGAAGGGTTTTTTGCCCTCGTTAAGAAGTAGGGGTAATATGCGTCCCATGATTCCGCGACGATGCCCAATGTCATTCTCAATAACCACTGTTCCTTTTACGCAAGTGATGTTCGTTGATTCCTCGCACCTAAACTTGCTGCTTCGGTGATTTTTATTGAAGGCGTGAAGGAACACGGTTTGGTCTGATTCTGTTTTGGGCCAAGTGGGGCTAGGCACACAATAACTATCACTGTCCACCGACTTGCCCTTCCAGAGCAACTTCTTTGCTAGGACGTTCCTCAATGAATAAAGAGGACTTGCATAGTCAAATACGCTACCAAAAAGGCATTTTGCATCGAATAAGGTCTTACATTCCTTGAAGTCGTCGCTTACGCTTTCCACAAGACCGTCCTTCACCGTTTTCAAATGGCGAACCAAGTTCTTGCGTGTGTGGTCAGTGTATTGAAGTTTTTCGCGTGATGCGGAAATCTCCAAGTCACCAATCGGGACATTCAGAATGAGGTTGCCTTTCAAAAGTGGAGCAAGCCCATCCTCATGGTTAAGATTAAGAGCATACTCGTCGAGGGGATAACCAATGTTTCCCATCACAACAATAGCCTCACCACAGTTCCGATACCTTTCGTTGCTGGTTTCAACCCACTTCCAAGTATCACCAGAAAAGACAACCGCTGGGTTCTGATACTCAAACTTTTTACTGTCTGCTCCCTTTACTATGGGCTTGACGGGGAAGTGCCGAAAAAGAGCATGAGCCTTTTCCTCAAATTCAGTGTGGTCGTCGTTGCGTACAGGCACAATGATTTCAATGCCGTTTTCTTCACTGGTGCTTTCCTCGCCAATCTTGGAAATTTGACCAATTTGCGTTGGGTCGATGAAGGCGTTGTAGATGCACTTCTTACCGTCGATGAAGGAATTGATAACAAAGTTGTCTCCATAAGCAAAAGCCGATTTGGAGCCAAGTCCAAGTTGACCAATCATCTCATTGCTTTGACGCTTGGTGGATTCACCATAGAAAGCGTAAACGTCTTGAATTTCCAAGTCGGTAAGTGCCTTGCCAAAATCGCGCACCTTAAACTCTGGCAGCAAGCGGGTAGGAAGGGAGACTATGATGGGAGCATCACGCTTGTCAGCGTCAATGTGGGCATCTACGGCATTACAGGTATATTCCCGTACAACCGCCATAATCTTGTCGGAGTATAACTGGTTCCGCAAGACATTGAAGATGTGGGCAAGACCAGAAGCCTTGATTCCGAATTTAACGGTGCTTTGAATACCGTTAGATTGTAGTGTGTTTGGGTTTCTTTCGATTTGTTTCATAGTAGGTTTTGTGTTTAACTAACTAAATCAATGATAACGCCATTCTGGAATCGAGTCAACGCATTTTTTGCGTAATTGTGTCTTTTTCTAAATTTTAATAAATAGAACGGCGCGAACTGCGACCTAATAGTGTTCTACGTTACCCGAATCTTCATACGGTTCACCGTGTTGTTGCATCCATCGAAACCTCTCAATAAAAGCCTCGTATTCGCCATCTTGCCACTCTTTAGTCTCTCCTTTGCTTCTTATTTCATCATCCATGTAGCATATCTCCACCTTCGGGGCCATCTATACTTGTTTCAATAAAAAAGTCCTCTATTTGAGAATCGTTAAAAATATCTCTTTGAGCCATATCCATGAAGGAGTTATACGCTGCCTTGTGCGCTTCCTCGCGTGTGTTAGCTTTTACCAAAAAATGTTTACAAGCCTTGTAGTTGAGCTTTACCTCCCACACTGGCTTATCAAAGTCTTGTGTCGTCATTCTCTTTCCCTTTAGCTGCCAATAATTCATTGATTCTAAAAACATGATAACGCTGGCGAATCTTACTGCAAATCTTTTTTGCCAATAAAGTCTGCGTAAAGTCTGACGCGAGGTTTATTTGGGCATCCTCAAACTCCGACAGTATTTCCTTAACTGCTCCTTCAAGTGAATTATTTATTTTTATATTTGGCATTTATTTGTTTAATTTTATTAAAGCCCCATTCGTAAGCCTGTTCTGGAGTACAGAAACTATTACACTCCTCTGTTACCCAAGAGAGTTTCCCCTTTTTGTAAACAGATACTACCCAACGCTCATTTTTAGCGCGAGCCAATGGAGAGCATGAAATCCAGTATTTATCCTTTAGCTCAAAAAGCTCCCTCATACATTCTTTCCGTAAACCTCATTCGACTGCTGTGTTACTCTCACAAAAGTAGCGCACTTTGGCATATCCTTTATCCTTCTCGCTCCGACATAGGTACAGGCAGAGCGTAAGCCGCCGAGGATGCTTTCTAACGTGTTTTGAACAAGCCCCCTGTGTTTGACCCTGACCGTTTTGCCCTCCGCGCTTCTATATTTGGCTACGCCGCCGTTGTGCTTTTCCATAGCGTCCTTGGAACTCATGCCGTAAAAAGTCTTATATTTTGTGCCGTCTATTTCTTCTTCCTGTCCTTCGCACTCCGTATGTCCAGCCAGCATCCCGCCAAGCATGACAAAATCAGCACCTCCACCAAAAGCCTTGGCAATGTCTCCAGCACAGGTACAACCGCCATCAGCCATAATATACCCGCCAACGCCATGAGCGGCATCGGCGCACTCAACCACCGCGCTAAATTGGGGATAACCAACACCAGTCTGAATGCGAGTAGTGCAAACAGAACCACTTCCAATACCGACCTTGACAATATCTGCTCCA
>Ga0114999_10004505_pt1 | contig 16823 bp, 11 predicted proteins | sample ArcticOcean_MG_C_3_FD_89820 | JGI IMG/M metagenome (GOLD analysis project Ga0114999, IMG submission 89820) | Marine microbial communities from western Arctic Ocean - ArcticOcean_MG_CB8_126 | ecosystem: Environmental > Aquatic > Marine > Oceanic | place: Arctic Ocean: Canada Basin | collected...
GCCGAGCTGATCGAGCCATCTGCTCTCATCAGCCTTGCTGCGATTAAAGAATTGCGCACCATCGAGACGTTGGCCGATGGCGCTTTGCGGCTTGGCGCCATGATCAGCCATGCCGATTTGGCTATGGAGGCACGGCTCTCCGGCGGCCATAACGTATTGCGCCAGGCCGCAGCGCAGATCGCTCATCCATCGGTGCGTAATATCGGCACGCTGGGCGGCGCGGTGGCGCATGGCGATCCCAGCTCTGACCTGCCGGCAGCTTTGGTCGCAGTGGATGCGGTGATCGAGATGGCCGGACCCGCCGGCAAACGCAGCATCGCCGCCGGGGAATTCTTTGAGGATTATCTCACCACGGCGCTGACCGAGGGCGAGATGGTCACTGCGGTACGATTGGCGCGCCTGCCTGAAAATACGGCCGGACACTATGAGAAGTTCGCCCGCGTGCACGGCGATTACGCCACATTGTCTGTCGCGCTCATCCTGGCAATGAAGGGCGGTGAATGCAGCTATGTGCGTGTTGCCCTGGGCTCTGCTGGCGCGACGCCGGTGCGTGTGCCCGAAGCGGAGGCGCGTCTCCTCGGTTCCGCCCTGGACGGCGGCACGGTGCAGGATGCTGCGCAGCTCTTGAGCGAAGCTTCAGACCCGATAGACGATGTGCGCGGCAGCGCCGAATACCGCCTGATGTTGGTGCCACGCCTGTTGCAGCGCGCGCTTAACGCTGCCGAGGCGTGCGCGCCATGATCGATATCACCCTTAGGATAAATGGTGAGGAGCGCGCGCTGTGCGTGCCGGCCTCGCGCACTCTGCTCGATGCCTTGCGCAATAATTTAAAGCTGACTGGTTCAAAAAATGCCTGCAATCAGGGCGTTTGCGGCGCCTGCACCATGCTGCTCGACGGCATGCCGGTAAATGCCTGCCTCGTTTTGGCGGCGAATGTCGCCGGACGCGAGATCGTGACCATTGAGGGCTTGGGTGAAGGCGGCACGCTCTCTCCCATGCAGCAAGCCTTCATCGATGCCGGGGCTATCCAATGCGGCTTTTGCATGAGCGGCATGATCGTCAGTGCAACGGCATTTTTGGCTGAAAACCCACAGCCCTCGCGGCAGGAAATACGCGCCGCTCTGTCGGGCAATCTCTGCCGCTGCTCGGGCTATGTGCGGGTCATCGATGCCGTGATATTGGCATCAGAACGGATGGGCGCATGAGCGATATCGAAAGTGCCATCGGCAAAAGCCCGCCGCGCCTGGAAGCGGTGGAGAAGGCAGCTGGAAAAGCAATCTATACCGGCGATATGGAACTGCCCGGCATGTTGCACGGCGCGCTACTCACAAGTCCTTACCCACATGCGCGCATTCTTTCCTATGACGCCTCGGCGGCGCTGGCACTGGCCGGCGTCAAGGCTGTTGTCACCGCTGAGGATATCACCGGCGGCTATATCGGCCTCGTCTGCAAGGACGAGAGCGCCTTGGCACGCGGCAAGGTGCGCTATATCGGCGAGCCCGTGGCGGCGGTCGCGGCGCTGGACGAAGCGACGGCGCGTCTGGCGGCGCGTTTGATCGAGGTGGAATATGAGGAGTTGCCCTCGGCGACAACGGTCGAACAAGCGATGGCCGAAGGCGCGCCGGTATTGCATGAGGATTTCGCCGATTACGCCAAGATTTATCAGGCGCCGGAGGATGCAGGCAATCTGCTGGCCCGCGCCGAAGCGGTTATGGGCCGGGGCGTGGACGGTTTCGACGAGGCCGACATTATCGTCGAAGGTAGCTATGAGGTCGGCGCGCAATATCACGCCTATATGGAGCCGGTATCGGCGCTTGCATCGTGGGGCCCGGATGGCCGGGTGACCGTCTGGTCGTCAACCCAGAGCATCTTCCGCACCCAGGCCAACATTCATGAAGGCCTCGGTATCCCGATGGGCAAGATCCGCTGCATTGCGCCGCGTATCGGCGGCGGTTTTGGCGCCAAGGCAGAAGTCTCCGGCCAATTGATCGCCGTGATGCTGGCGCGCAAGGCCGGCGCACCAGTTCGCCTGGTGTTGAGCCGCGATGAAGACATGATCACCATGCGCGCCCGCCATCCCGGCACGCTTCGCGTCAAGACAGGGGCCAAGGCAGACGGCACTTTAGTGGCGCGAGAAATGGAAGTTTGGTTAGACGCCGGCGCCTACGCCGATGACAGTCCGGCGGTGATGAATTTGGTGCTCTATTACGCGCGCGGCTGCTATTCGATCCCCCATGTGCGCGCCCTTGGCCACGCGGTCTATACCAACAAGCTCCGTCTCGGCGCCTTTCGCGGTTTCGGCAATCCGCAGGCTTCTTTTGCGGCTGAATCTCAGTTGGATGAGATCGCGGAAAAGCTCGACATCGATCCGATCGAGCTGCGCATCAAGAACGCCATCAAGGCGGGCGAGCAGTGGCTCGGCGGTCAGCGCATTACCTCCTGCGCCCTGGTCGAATCTCTGGAGAAAGTGCGCGATGCCTCGGATTGGGCGCGCCCCCGGCCAGCGCCGCCGGGGCGCAAGCGCGCCCTCGGCGTTGCTGCCATGACGCACACCTCGGCCTTTCTTTCGTCCGGCGCGATTGTCCGTTTGCAGGGCGATGGCACGGTCATTCTCAATGTCGGTGCGGTCGATATCGGCCAGGGCTCGGATACGGCGCTTAGCCAAATGTGTGCCGCCGCCCTCGGCCTCGATATTGAGCAGGTGAGTTTAGCCACGCCGGATACGGATTCAGCGCCCTACAATTACGGCACCAACGCCAGCCGCGTAACCTATACGGTGGGCCAGGCGGTGCACCGGGCCGCCATGCAGGTACGCACGCAATTGTTGGAACATGGCGCCGCGATGCTCGAATGCAAGCCGGACGAGTTGGAACTTCGCCCGGGCGGGCGCATCGGCGTGAATGCCGAGCCGGCGCGTAATGCCGAGGTAAGTTTCGCCGATATCGCCGGGCGCTCGCTCTGGGCCGTCGGCGGGCCGATTACCGGTTCCGGCAGTTTTATTCCCAATGATCCGCCGGACCCGCAACATACAAAACTGACCGGCTTCCTCGGCCTTGATGCCCTCTCGGTCCTCACCTTCGGCGCACAGGTGGTGGAGATTGAGATCGATGAAGTAACGGGAGCAATTGAGGTGCTAGAAGTCTGGTGCGCCCATGATGTTGGCCGCGCCATCAATCCCGGCGCGGTCGAAAGCCAAATCCAAGGTGGCTTTGTGCAGGGCCAGGGCTATGCGCTGTGCGAAGAAATGCTGTGGGAGGACGGCCGCCTGGTGAACCCAAGCTTCATGGATTACAAATTCCCCGGCACCCTGGATACGCCCGATAAAATCCACGCCATCATTTTAGAGACGCCCGAGGTGAGCCACCCGTTCAGCGTCAAGGGCGTCGGCGAGCCTCCTTTAGTCGGCGCGGCACCAGCGATCAATAATGCCGTAAGCGCCGCCACGGGCCTGCGCCTCAAGCAAATCCCGTTAACTCCGGAACGCGTGCTGCGCGCCTTGTTGGCCAAAGGCTAAAAGCTTCCAACCCCTCTAATTATATTGTCCCCATAATTAACTATTCGCCGCCGGGTGCTTCGTAGCTGGCGAGGAGGGTATCGGTAAAATCGCCAATTTCGTCCCAATCGGTCTCGCGCCCGACATGTTCGCGGACGATGAAGGCGGGGCCCATATAGAAGCGTTCATATTGTGAGTGGCGGCCGGCGAAATCTGTGCCGAGGATGTCCCAGGCGAGCTTGAACAGTTTCATCTTGTCCTTGGCATCCCAGTTTTTGGTCGACCAGCACATGTCGAAAATACGCTTGGTTTCTTCATCGTTGAGCACCGACACATCGGCCGGCATTTGCAGCACACTGCCGCCGGTCAGCTCGCGGATGCGGGCCAGAATCTTGTCGTAATTCTGCGTGGCGAAATAGATCGCGGCATACATGTAGCGCCGGTTATAGCAGGCGTGGCCGCCGGGCAGAGTTTCATGGTCCTGAATCTGGCCGGCAATCATGGCCGAGATGGTGGCGTGCATGGCCGAGAGGTGATTGAGCGTATCGGCCACCGCCGGCACCTGATCGGTGCCCATGGATTCGGTGACGCGGCGCGCAATGCCGAGCAGCAGCTTCAGTTTTGAGCGGTAGCGCACCGCCGCCTGATGGTTGGACAGCGTGTGCGCCGAGGTGTCGAAATAGATGCTGCGCGACCATGGGATGTCACCGAGCGTAAGGACCTTTTCCCACGGTACTTTGACGTCGCGGCAAATCACCACGCAGTCGGATTCGTCGTAGCGATAGGCGAGGGGATTGTCATACTCGCTTTGGGCAAACTGGCCGTAGGGCTTGCGCGACCACAGCTCCAGGCCGGGTGAATTGACTGGAATAACGCAGGTCACCGCCTCGTTCTCGCGGTCGGGTGCGAGCGGCAGGATGTTGCCGATCCAGACATCATGCGAAAAGGCCGCCGCCGTGGCGAGCAGCTTGACGCCGTTGATCACCAAGCCGTCATCATCTTCGGAGGTGACAGAAAGGGTGGGGACGAAGGAGGAGGAGCGGCCATAATGTTGCGGGTCGCGCGTGCCTTGCGGCGGCGCCACAGCATGGGAGAGAAAGATATCGTTGGCGCAGACATGCTTGTAGTAATTGCGCACATTGTCCGAGAAATCATATTCGTCTGTCTTAAACAATTCCGGCTGCATGGCGATGCCGGTTACATAACCGCCGACGAAATCCGGTGAGCGGCCCATCATGCCGTAGGAGAGATCGGCAATCGCCGTCGCCGAGCGAGTGCGCTGCTCGAGGTCGGCACGGCTCTTGGGCTTCAGATAATAGGACGGGATACGCTCGCCATCCACGTCGACGCTTAAATCATCTCTATATTCAGCCTCATGGCGGGCATCCCAAATGCGGGCGAACGAGCGCGCGGCGTTGCAGAAGGCCGGATGGCTGGTGACGTCATGCACGGTTTCGCTGCCGATGCGGATAGTGCGTCCATCGCGCAGGCTCTCAAGATATTCTTTGCCGTTCATCAGCATATTAAATTCCTCCCGTTAAATTTGTTTTTATGTTGCGGAGCTTAGCATTGGCGGCTCCAGCCTTCCGTGGTTTTATGCTGGTCAATAAACACCCCGGGGAGGGACACATGACATTCGATTTGCCGGCCAGCCACCACTTTAAATTGAAGGCGGACTGCCCGACCCATTCGCGTACCGACACGACCATACGTTATCACAAGGTGGTGACTGATGAGCCGGAAATTCGTGGCGGCACGGATGCGGCGGCGGCGCCGATGGAGACCATGCTGTCGTCTTATCTTGGCTGCCTGAATGTCATCTCGCACTTGATTGCCGATGAAATGGGCATCCGGCTCGACAATATGACCATGGCGCTCGATGCGGAATTCGACACCAATGGTATTTCGACCCAGACGCCGACCATCTTGCCGTTTCCCAATCTTACCCTGACGGTAAATGTGGCGAGCGATGGTAACGACACCCAATTGGCGCAGCTACAATCGGATCTTTATCTGCGCTGTCCGGTGACGGTGATTTTTACGCAAGCCGGTACCAAGATCGACGCCACCTGGAACGTGACGAAGATCTAGGCCCTGGTCTTCCGGCAAATATCAGGCAGAGGCGCGCGCCGCCTCGGTTGCTGCCATATCGATCGCCAGATCGTCATTGTCGACGCTGCCGCTTAGCACTACGCCATAGATGTTGCGTGCCCGCTCAATGGTTTCCCAGCGCCGCTCCACATCTTTGAGCACGCGCTCGGGCGGGCGCTCGAACGGGCTGCCATAGCCGCCGCCGCCGGACTCGAAACCGTGCAGGAATTCACCCGGTTCCAACTCGACCTGCACCACGTTGGGCAGCTTGGTTTCATCGCCATTGGCGTTCACTTTCCACTGCGCTGCAGGAGCGCCGTCAAGTCCGCCACGTACGCCGCGCGCCGGATTGATCTGGCAATCGGAGGGTATTACCACCGTCATTGGATCTTCGCGCGGGCCGTAGACGGTTTCGGTCGCCGGGCCGCCGCGAAAGCGTCCGGCGCCGCCGGTCGCCGGCATCAGGCGCACGCGATCAAAATGCATTGGATGCTTGATCTCATCCAATTCAATGCTGTCGCGGTACATCAGACCGGAGACCACTGGCAGGCCATAGGTCACCCAGCCGTCAGCCTGTGGGCTGGCCGGGCCGCCATTCACCGCCGTCTGGAGTTGGTTGATATAGGGCTCGCCGTTACGCCGGAAGTCATTGCCGGACACAACGGCAAATCCCGTCGACATGGAGCTGCCACCCTCGGCTAGGCCGTGGCCATCACCCAATTGGGAAAACGCTGATTGGGTGAGGTTGACGAGGCGGTCGGCCACATTGGTAGTCGCCATGGAGGTGCTGTGTGGGAAGCTTGGCCGGCCAACCACGCAGCCGTCGCGAAGATGCACGATGACGCGGCGAAATGAGCCAGCATTATGTGGCAGATCGCCTTCCAGGCTGTGGAATACACCTGCAACCACATTGTTGATGGCGCAGGCCTCCGATTGGTTGAGGCCGCAATCGACGCAATCGATATTGTCTCTGAGATCGATCTCGATGATTGCTTTGTCGGGGTCGAGGTCAAGTTCAACTTTGATCGGAATGCCCTCGGGTAGGATTGGCTCGAACGGGTCATGTGCGCCTTCATTGACGATCTTGGCTTTCGGTAGTTTGCGGATGGCTTGCACCATCATCCGTTCAGAATAATCGAACCATTCCTCGATGAATTGCTTGATCTGGTCCTTGCCATATTTGGCGCAGAGTTCTTTAAGACGGCGTTCGGCGATGCGGGCCGAGCCGAGGGCGGCAAGGAAATCACCGTACCATTGCTCGGGTACGCGGATGCGCCGGCGGCACATGCGGATGATGTCGCCGTTCATCTCGTAATTTCTCTGCACGCGGACGCAGGGGAAGATCATCGCGCCTTCTTCATACACATCGCGCGCCGCCGCGTGATAGGTCGACGGGATCGAATTTCCGATGTCCGCTTGATGCGCCTTGGCGCAGGCGGTGAACATATGCTCGCCGTCGATAAACACCGGCACCAACACCGTGAGATCGGCCGAATGGGTGTTGCCGAGATAGGAATCATTGTGCAGGAAGGCGTCGCCCTCGGCGAGATCCTCATGCAGATCAGTCATCGACTGGGTTTGCAGGTGCGAGCCGAAAATATGCACCGGTAGGCCCTCGGCGGCGGATAGCAGGCGGTTATCACCGGTGCAAATGGCGCAGGAGAAATCCCGCGCTGCCGCGATCACGGCTGAACGCGCCGCACGCAGCAGAGTGTTTGACATTTCTCGCACGATGCCGTCAAGCCGGTTGGACAGGATCGAAAGCAGAACGGAATCGAGTTGTGAAGCGCTGGGTTTAATTTCCGTATTCATAATTTTTTCTTTCCCTATTTCGCTTCAGTTTCGAGCAGATAATTGCCGGCGTCGCTAAGGCGTGCCGACATGCCGGGATTGACCACCAACGTTGTGGTTGGCTCCTCAATAATCGCCGGGCCAATGATTAGCGCGCCGGGGCTGAGTTGATCGCCGTGATAGATTGGGGTCTCGATGCGCCCGTCACCAAAATAGGTCGGGCGGTGGTCGATCGGCTGGTTGTCGCCGGATCCTGTCGCCGTAAATGACTGCTCCGGCGGGCGAGCGAGGCGCACCCTGGCGCGGCCTTTCCAATTGAGGCACTCAACTTGGCTTTCCACATCGCGCACGGCAAACACGCGCTCATGCGCGTCATGGAAGGCAGCGACCAGGGCCTCGACATCTTCCGGGCCGCGAAAGCGCTTGATATTAATCGGCACATCGAGCTCCCAGACCTGGAACAGATAGCGTGCTTCGATGAAATATTCGATGCTCGAATCCTCTAACCCGCGGCTTTCCAGTAGCTTGATGAAGCGGCCAAGCTCGTCGTCAATCGACTGCAGAGCCTCGTTGACGCCATCAAAATTGAAGTTGCCGCTCAGCGTCACCTTGGTGGCGCTGTGCTCGGTGATAATGTCGGAGAATTGCATGCCGCAGGCCGAGAGCGCGCTTGCCGTTTTGGGCAGGATCACGCGCTTGCAGCCAAGCTCGCTGGCAATCGACATGATGTTAAGGCCGGCAGCACCGCCGCCGGCGACAACTGCGCTTTCGGTCGGGTTGAAGCCTTCCGTCACGGTGATGTTGTGGATCGCCTTGATCATATATTCGCTGGCTAAATTCATAATGGCGTAGGCGGCGTCATCAAGGCTGGCATCGATCTGATCGGCGATGGTCAGGATGACGCGGCGCGCCGCTTCCACATCAAGCGCCATGCGCCCGCCGAGGAAATACTTGGGGTCGAGATAGCCGAGCACCAGGGCGGCGTCGGTCACGGTCGGCTGATCACCGCCGCCGCCGTAGCAAGCTGGCCCCGGTACCGCGCCGGCGCTGTGCGGGCCAACGCGCAATAGGCCGCCCGGATCGATCCAGGCAATCGAGCCGCCGCCGGCGCCGATAGATCGCACATCGACAGAGGAGATGGCGAGAATATCGCCGGTCCATTGCGGGCCGATCCAGGTATCGCGGGTGAATTTGATTTCGCCGTCACGCACCAGGCCGACATCGAAGGTGGTGCCGCCGGTGTCGCAAATAATCACATCGGAGCCGAAATTCTCAATACGGGCATAGTTGAGCCCGGCGACCGGCGCCATGGCCGGGCCGGATTTGACCGTATGGATTGGTCGCTCGGCCAGCTCCTCCACATGCATACAGCCGCCGACGGCGGTCGAGACGAGGATCTCGCCCTGATAGCCGGCGCCGCGTAAATCGCTCTCCATCTGGCGCAAATGTTCCTGCATCAACGGTTTCAGCGAGGCGTCGATGGCGGTCGCTGAGGCACGGCGATATTCGCGGATAATCGGCACTAGCTCGTGCGATAGCGTAAACGGCACGCCGGGTAGCATTTCCGCGATCATCTCACCGACCGCTTGTTCATGGATGGGATTGATGATCGACCACAGCAGACAAACGGCGACGGCCTCGAAGTTATGCGCCTTCAGGCGGGAAATAATATCCCGCGTCGCGTCAACATCGAGCGGTGTGTGCACCCCGCCCTCGGAATTTATCCGCTCGGGAATTTCGAAGGTGTATTTCTGCGGAATATAGGGATCGGGATATTCCTGGGTGAAATCATGCGGGCCGTGCTTGCCGCCTTCTTTCAGCACCAGCGTGTCGGGAAAGCCTTCGGTGGTGAGAAACGCGGTTTTGGCGACCTTGCCCTGAACAATGGCGTTGGTCGCCCGCGTCGTGCCGTAGATCAGCACGCTAGTTTCACCGAGCAAATGGTCAGGCGTGACGCCAAGCTCGCCGGCTGCTGCCTGAAGCGCGTCCTGCATGCCGTTGAAGATGCGCTCCGGCGTGGTCGGCGCCTTACCGATCACCTGTCTGCCGCTATCCTCGGCGACTACCATGTCAGTAAAGGTGCCGCCGGTATCGACGGTGATGCGGTAACTCATAAGGCTCTCCCAGTGTTTATTTTATTATTGTCGCTTAGGGTGAAAGTTGCCCGCTTCCGAGTCAAGCAGCGCAGCTAAGAATCACAATTTTCGCGCCTGTCGGTGGCCTTCGTAGACGGCTTCGTAAGTTGAGCGTGGCGCGATGGCGTCGCCGATCGATTCGACGCTGATGCCGCGCCCTTTGAGCGGCGCCACGAGATCGGTTTCAGAGCGCCGTCCGGTCGCCATGACAATCCAGTCGGCGTTCAGCACCTGTTCGGCCTTCTCATTATGGACGTTAAAGATATGCAGCTTGTCGTCTTCGATGCGGCGGACGAAATGATCGCACAGCATATTGACGCCGCTCTCATAGAGCTTGGGCAGTATCCAATCGAGATAAACATCGAGGATGGTTTCCATGCCGACCATCGGCCAGCGGGTAAGGAGGGTGACGGAATTGGCGCCGGCTTTGGTCATGGCGACGGCGGTGAGCGGCGCCACCACGTCACACATGTCGTCGATCACCACCACATCGCCCGGGAAGGTCGCGCCGGTGGCGCGCTCGCCTGCCGTCATCACCTCGTCCCAGCCTATGCAATTGCCGCTTTCCCAGCCTTGCAGAGCTTCGCCGGTCCAGCCCTGAAAGCCGTCAACGCACACGCTGGAGCCGGTCGCCACAACCACATGGTCGGGCTGTTCGGCTTCGAGGAGCGCATCGAGGCCGTCTACTGAAACGGGCGAATCGGTGCGCAGTTCGGCGCCGTTCTTGGCTGCCTGATGGGCCAGCCAGCGGGCGATCTCGCCATATTCGGTGCGGCTTGGCAGCAGGGATTGGAGGCGCACATGGCCGCCCATTTCGCCCTTGCCTTCAAGTACGGTAACGCGGTGGCCGCGCGCCGCCGCGACGCGGGCATATTCCAAGCCCGACGGACCGCCGCCAATGACAAGCACCTTCTTGGGCGTCTCGGCTTTGATCAGCGAGCCCTCGCCCCATTTGCCCTCGCGCCCGACGGTCGGGTTATAGACGCATTGGATGCGCGCACCGCGACTGACGCTCTTCCAGCAGAAATTGGCGGCAACGCAGGCGCGGATGTCGTCGGCCTGGCCTTCTTCCGCCTTCTTCGCCCAATAGGGATCGGCGAACAGTTGGCGAGCCAGGCAAATGGCGTCGGCGTCGCCGGCCTCAAGCAGGGATTCGGCCGTATCCGGCGAGGTAATGCGCCCGACCGCCAACACCGGCTTGTTGGACACCTCGCGGATTTGCCGTGCATAGCCGCGCTCCCAGCCGCCTTCGAATTCCATTGGCGTATGAATGAAGGAGTGATGCACGCCGGCGGAGACATCGACATAGTCGATATCCACGCCGTTCTCGATATCCGGCACGATCTGGCGCACATCGTCAATTTCGAGATCGCCCGGCCAGAACGAAGTCGAGTTGATGCGATAGCCGACGAACGGATCATTGCCGACCGCATCGCGCATGCTTTGCAATACTTCGAGCGGAAAACGCAGGCGGTTCTCATAGGAGCCTCCCCATTTGTCATGGCGCTTGTTGTAGAGCGGCGAGAGAAACTGCCACGGCAGATAGCCATGGCTGAGATGCAGCTCCACACCGTCGAGACCGGCGGCCATGGCGCGCGTCGCGGCGCTGCCATAGGCGGCGATGATCTCCTGGATTTCGTCTTCGTCGAGTTCTTTCGGCGTCGAGGCGCCGGGGAATTCGCCGAGCGGAACCTGGCTCGGCGAGACGGTGTACCAGGTGGCGTCCGGATCATAGCCCGGCGCCTGCTTATAGCCCGGGAAGCCGCGCACGCCGGAATGCCACAGCTGGATCGCCAGCTTGCAGCCATGCTTGTGCACCGCATCGGCAATCTTGGAGAGCGGCTCAATATTGCGGTCGTCGAACAGTTGCGGCATCAGCAGCGGTGCCATGATCGAGCTTGGATGCACATGCGTGCCGCCGATGATGATCAAGCCAACGCCGCCCTTGGCGCGCTCTTCGTAATAGTCGGTGGCCATGTCGATAAAGAGGCCGTTCCAGGGATCGGATACCCAGGTCGGGCAGGTCGGTGGGAACACCACACGGTTTTTTATTTTGCAGTTACGGATAGACCATTCGGAAAAAAGCCTGGGATAGTGGGCCATCATTCTCTCCTACTGTTGCGGTTATTATTCTCCTGCCGCCAAGGTCATATTTCCCGCCCGGGCGCTGCTCAACTTAGATGGACATAGTCAAAATCGATCGGTTGGCCGTTGATGCCGCGGCGCGGCGGTGCGATCCAGCTGGCGAATTTGCCCGGCTCAGTCACGCGTTGCATCAGCGACACAACATGCGCCCGCTCGGCGTCGCTCGGCAGCCACTCTTGGCAACGGGAGTTCCATTCCGCGGTACTAATCGACTCGCCTTTCGGTGTAAAATGCGCCCCCCCGTACTGTCCGATGGCGCGTTTGAAGGCGCGGTGCGGCAGGCGGAAGGTAAAATCGACGCCATGCTCGCCGAGGGTGCGGTTCCAGCGCGCCATGCCTTTTTCGCAATCCGCGACATAGTCATCGCGCAGGCGTTCATTGATCACGGTGAGCGCCGCTTCGTCGCGTTCAACAATCGCGCCGCCCTCAAGCTTGGACACATGGTAGAGCGAATTACTCAGCACATGGTCGTCCTCAATGCGCTCTTCCTGAAAGCGGCCCTTGATGCCAGAGGTGAAATAATTGGCCGCATTGGTGGAAAATTCAGCGCCAAATAAATCAATTGAGACGGCGAAGTGGAAATTGAGATAGCGCTGTAAAGTGGTGAGATTGATGCCGCCATAAGGCACTATATCGTTCGTGTCATGCTCTTTCATCAGCTCGCAGGTACGCTGCACTACGCGCTGAATGCCGGTATCGCCGACAAACATATGATGCGCTTCTTCGGTGAGCATGAAGCGGCAGGTGCGGGCCAGCGGGTCGAAGGCGGATTCGGCGAGCGACGCCAATTGATATTTGCCGTCCCGGTCGGTGAAGAAAGTGAACATGAAGAAAGACAGCCAATCCGGCGTCGCTTCATTGAAGGCGCCAAGGATGCGCGGCTTGTCTTCATCGCCTGAGCGCCGCTCGAGCAACGCTTCCGCTTCTTCGCGGCCATCGCGGCCAAAATGTGCGTGCAGGAGATAGGCCATGGCCCAGAGATGGCGGCCTTCTTCGATATTGACTTGAAACAGATTGCGCAAATCATACAGCGACGGGCAGGTCAGGCCGAGGAGGCGCTGTTGCTCAACGCTGGCTGGCTCGGTATCGCCTTGCGTCACGATCAGGCGGCGCAGCGTCGAGCGGTGCTCGCCCGGCACGTCCTGCCATACTGCCTCACCTTTTTCAGCGCCAAAGGCAATGCGCCGATCAGCCTCCGGTTCGGCGAGAAAAATGCCCCAGCGATAGTCCGCCATTTTGACATGGCCGAAATGTGCCCAACCGTCCTTATCGACCGAGATCGCAGTACGTAAATAGACATCGGAAGTGGCGGTATCCGACGGCCCCATTTCGCTCCACCAGTCGAGATAGCCGGGCTGCCAGGCTTCCAGCGCACGCCTCAGTCGCCGGTTATCGGCTATGTCCACATTGTTGGGAATGTGCTCATTATAATCGATCGCCATATCTCAAGCCCGTTCCTTGTCGAATTGCGGCCGCTTGCCGCTGCCATATAGCTTTAACGTGCCTTCCGCGCCGACAGCGTTGGGGCGTTGGAATATCCAATTTTGCCAGGCGCTGAGGCGGCTGAATATCTTGCTTTCCATGGTTTCTGGCCCGGCGAAACGTAGCGACGCCTCCATGCCGGTCAGAGCATCCGGTGAGAAGGCCGCGCGCTGTTCGATGGCGATACGGGTTTCGTCCTCCCAATCGATATCGTCCGGCGCAAAGGTCACTAGACCGAGCTCCTCGGCTTCCAGGCCGGTGAGTTCATCGTCGATGACCTCTTCAGCTGCCGCCAACGCCATATTGTCGCCATTAAACCTGCTGTGCAAACGGCTGAGGCCATTGGCCATCGGATAGAGGCCGTTATTGGCGGTGGCGCTCATGCAGATGGTAGCCGGTGCGCGGTTGTCGTCTTCAAAGGCGCCGTCGAGCATATAGGAGCGGTCGGCGGCCAGGGCGAGCTCCAGCAGCGTGCCGGTGAAGCAGGAGCCGGGCTCGATCAGCGCGAAGATCGATCGGGCGGAAAGGTCGAGGCGCTTCAGGGTACGTTTTATATAAAGAGTGATCTCGCGGATTAGCCAATCATTCGCATGTGCGGCGAGGGCGGTATCGACGGCAGTGACAAATTCGGCCGCGCCCTCGGTACGCATTAACCAGGTTCCTATCTCGCTTTCGTTGAAGCGTAGATGAAGTATCAAATCCTCCAATTCGCGCGCCATGGCTAGCGGCCAATAAGCCGCGCCCTCATTATAAATAGTAGCCAAATCGGATGGCGGCGCACTGGCCGGCGCGCGCACGGTGATATGTGCGGCGCGAAGCGTGCGGTCAATGGTGCAGTTCACAAGGCCATAATCGATTTGGTTCTCGCCGATTTGGCGCTCGAGCGGCGGGAAGTCGATTCCCGTGCCTTGTGCCGGGCGGTCCGAATCGGCGGCTAACTGCGCGGCGCGCGCCGCCACCTCGTCCTGCCATTTGGAGCGCGGCACGATGGCATCCACCAGGCGCCACTTCAGCGCCCGTTTGCCACGCACACCTTCTTCGACGGTGCAGAAGAAATCGGCGCGATCGCGCCGCACGCCGCGCTTATCGACCAGGCGGGTTAGGCCGCCGGTGCCGGGCAGAACGGCCAGGAGCGGCAATTCCGGCAGGGAAACACTGGCCGCGCCATCGTCAATCAGGACGAGATGCTCGGTCGCCAGCGCCAATTCATAGCCGCCGCCGGCACAGGCGCCGTTGATCGCGCACATATATTTCTGCCCGGAATGGGCGCTGGCGTCTTCCAGGGCAAGGCGCGTTTCATTGGTGAATTTACAGAAATTGACCTTATGGGCGTGGCTGGCCCCCTGCAGCATGCCGATATTGGCGCCGGCGCAAAACACCTGCTCATGGGCCGAGGTGAGGATCACCGTATGCACTTCGGGATGGGCGAAACGCAGGCGCTGGATGGCGTCGTTCAATTCGATATCAACGCTCAAATCATAAGAATTGAGCTTCAATTCATAGCCGGGCCGTAAGCCGCCGGACGGGTCCACCGCCAGCGCCAGCGTCGCCACCGCTCCATCCAGTTTGAGTTGCCAATGGCGGTACTGCTCAGGTGTGGTTTGAAAATCGATCGCTGTCACGATGGCTCCCTAAATCTTCTTAAAAATCCGCCTTACATGCTTGTATCAGCCCCAGACTGGTTGGCGCTTTTCATTGTAGGCGGTCATTGCCTCGGCAAAATCATCCGAGTTGGTGGCGTGCAATTGACGCTCCTTATAGAGCGAGAAAAAGGTCTCAAAATCAAGGTCATAGCAGCTTGTAAGCATTTCCTTGGACAGCCTGCAGCCTTTGGAATTCACCGCAGCAACACGCTCGATGATCTTTTCGAATTCGGCTTCGGCGCTGTCCTCGGCAACAAGATAATCGACCATGCCCATACGCTCGCCCTCGGTGCCGTCGATCATTTCACCTGTGATGATCAGGCGTTTGGCGCGGCCAAGGCCGATATAGCGCGCAAGACGCAACGTGCCGAGGCCTGGAATGAGGCCCTCTTTGATCGCCGGCAGGCCGAGCTTGGCGGAAGGGGTGCAGACGCGAATATCCGCTGCCAAGGCGAGCTGCAGTCCGCCGCCGAGCGCATAGCCGTGAATCAGGCAAAGCACCAATTTATCCATGGTCTCAAAACGCCTGAGCGCGCGGTCCCAAAGGTCGAAATAGCTATTATCGATCAAACCTTTAGCGAGGTCTTTTAGATCGATGCCGGTGGAAAAGGCACGCCCGGCACCTTTGATGGTAACGATTCGGATATCCGCATCGGCGGCAATTCGCTCGGCCAGGGCGTCAACCTCATGCGCGCCTTCCATGGCGACGGCATTGAGAATGTGCGGACGATTGAAGGTAATTAGCGCCCGAGCGCCCTGTTTTTCGTAAATAAGAGTCTGATAATCACCTGTCATGGTTTGTGCTCCCGATTTTATTGTCTTCCTTCCTTATATCACTCTATGGTGGCTCGCCGGTCAGAGACAATGGCCCAATCTAAGAGAAATAGAAGCGCGGATGCCGGGCTAAGAGCAAAAGCAACAATAATCATAGAAGTGACCATAATGCACGACGGCTCTGATGCTGCATAAACCTTTCCGCTGGTTCCATTTATTGGCTCTTAGTGCGGGGCTTTTGTTCGCCCTGTTCCCCATATTTTGGATGGTTTCCACGTCTTTTAAGCCGACCCTCGAATGGGCAGCAACGCCGCCGGTGTGGTTCTCCGAAAAAGCCACCTGGGACAATTACCGCCCGCTATTGATTGAATTCAAAGGCGTCTATATGGCAGGCAATGGCGCCTCGTGGATCGCCATGATAAATTCGTTCATTGTTTCAAGCATCGCCACCCTGATTTCCCTCATAATTGGCGGCATGGCGGCCGTCGGCTTTTCCCGTTACCGCGCCGGCGGCCATATGATGGCGCTCGCGATCCTCTCGGTGCGTGGTATCCCGACAGTGGTTATCGCTATTCCATTCTTGATTTTGTTCGGCTTGTTCGGCCTGCGAGACACTTATATAGGGCTTATTCTTGCCTATGTCGTCTTTACCGCACCCTTTGCCTTTTGGATGCTGAAAAGCTTCGTCGATGAGATCCCGGCCGAGATTGAGGAGGCTGCGATGATGGATGGGATGTCGCGCTGGAAGGCGCATGTCTTTATCACTCTACCATTGGCGAAAGGCGGCGTGATCGCCACGGGGCTGTTTATCTTCATTCTTAATTGGAGTGAATTTCTGCTGGCCATGGTGCTTTCGGAAAAAACCGTGATTACCGTGCCGGTTAATATTAACTTCTACAATGGAGCCTTTGGCATTCAGGCGGCGCTGGCGACAGTCGCGGCCTTGCCCATCGTCGTTGCGGGATTATTGATTCACAAACATCTCGCGCGCGGCTTCACTTTAGGCGCTATAAAGCGTTAATTTTTGTACCCGAGTAGAAAAATATTCCGTCTGTAACGGCCTGTCGGAGCCAGAAATTAATAAAGTTAATACCTCATTCACATTTCTGCCTTTACAGGCGTCGAGGTGCACCGTTATGTTCCCTTCGCGTCTGGTGGGATTTGATCATCGCGGCTTGGCATATATTTTATATAGGCCTTGTTCGGTGGCATAAATAAAACAGGACTTGTGGCCCGGACGCCGGGAGCGGCGCGGGCCGCCTAAGCTAA
>Ga0114999_10004507_pt1 | contig 16820 bp, 11 predicted proteins | sample ArcticOcean_MG_C_3_FD_89820 | JGI IMG/M metagenome (GOLD analysis project Ga0114999, IMG submission 89820) | Marine microbial communities from western Arctic Ocean - ArcticOcean_MG_CB8_126 | ecosystem: Environmental > Aquatic > Marine > Oceanic | place: Arctic Ocean: Canada Basin | collected...
CTCACAGTCAAATAAGAGGTGCACAAATGAAACACTACAGCCAGCTCACGCTGGAAAAAAGATACGGAATATATTTGTTGCTTAAAACAGGACAAACACAATCGAATATTGCCGAAATAATTGGCATTCACAAATCGACCGTTAGTCGAGAACTTAAACGGAATCGAGGAGGTTGGGGCTATCGTCCCAAACAGGCGAATGCATTTGCTCAGGAGCGTCGACGACATAATGTACACTTTCGAATTGACAGTGGCACTTGGATCTTTATTGAACGATTGATATGCAAAGAATGGAGTCCTGAGCAAATCAGCGGTTGGATGAAGAAAAACATGGATATAGCTGTAAGTCATGAGTGGATTTATCAATTTGTAGCGGTTCAGAGCCTATTGGACAGATTGAGTTAATTTAGAATGGGAGTGTTTTGGTTAACTTGAATGAGTAAAAAGGAGACTAAAATGCATCAAAGTTCATTAGTGGAAAAACGTGTAAAAGAGATTAAACGCAGAACCCGCAAGAAGTATAATACAGAAGAGAAGATCCGTATTGTTTTGGAAGGCTTGAAAGGAGAATCTTCTATAGCAGGATTATGTAGACGAGAGGGCATAAATCAAAATACTTATTACCGATGGAGTAAAGACTTTTTAGAAGCAGGTAAAAAGCGACTTCGGGGAGATACAGTTAGAGAAGCCAATACGTCTGAAGTAAAACATCTTCGTCATCAGAATGGTCATTTAAAACAACTGGTGGCAGATCTTTCCTTAAAGAATGATGTCTTAAAAAAAGTTTGAATGGTACGGAATCAGATTGGGAAGAAGCATGAGATATACCCCGGCTGAAAAGTATGAAACCATTCTCATGGTAGAAGACTCATCTATGTCTGTAAAAAGAACATTAAAAGAATTAGACATAGCTAGGAGCACGTTTTATAAATGGTATAATGATTACTTGGTGGATGGATATGACGGTCTTCAGGACCGCAGTACACAACCAAGGCGATTCTGGAACAAAATCCCTGACCATGAGCGTGTCAAGGATATTGCTTTGGATCAGTTAGAGAAATCTCCAAGAGAACTGGCACATCATATTACAGATACTCAAGGATATTTTATCAGTGAGAGTAGTGTCTATAGAATCTTAAAAAGCTACGACTTAATTACAAGGCCAGCTTATATCATTCTAAAAGCAGCAGACTCTTTCCATACAAAGACGACCCGACCCAACGAAATGTGGCAGACGGACTTTACCTATTTTAAGATTATCGGCTGGGGCTGGTTTTTTCTATCCACCGTGTTGGATGATTACAGTCGATATATCCTGTCCTGGAAGCTTTATTCAACCATGACAGCTGGAGATGTGACGGACACATTGGATATGGCGTTAGAAAAAACAGGGCTTACTAAAGTTAAAGTCAAACATAAACCCAGATTATTAAGTGATAATGGACCCTGTTATCTATCTAAAGAGCTAAAGAAATACTTGGAAGATAATGATATGACTCATACTCGTGGCCATCCCTATCATCCCCAGACTCAAGGGAAAATAGAACGGTATCATCAAACCATGAAAAATGTTGTAAAACTTCATTATTATTATTCCCCGGAATAGTTGGAAAGAGCTTTAGAATCCTTTGTTTATCAATATAATAATCATCGTTACCATGAGTCACTTAATAATGTGACGCCAGCGAATATGTATCATGGCAAACAAAGACAAATTCTGTCGCAGCGTGAAAAAATAAAGCACTGGACATTACAAGAAAGAAAGCGTTACAATTTAGCTATCTGTACAGCTTAATTCGCGTAGAATGGATAACAAAATGACACATCAAAATACTCTCTTAACTCAAACGCAAATATGTCCAAAAGGCTTTGACGACGAACAGTCTATTATCAGTGATCCAGTAGACGAATCTGATAACATTATCCCTGAAGGGTTAGTCCTTTATCAAAATTATCCAAACCCCTTTAATCCTATTACGACCATTAACTTCACACTTACCCACGGGGGGTATGTGGAATTAGTCGTTTTCGATATTCTTGGTAGGGAAGTGGAAAAATTAATGAGTGGTAAAGTGGTTAAGGGTGAGCATGAAGCAATATGGGATGCTAGGGATGCGTATAGTGGGATTTACTTTTATAGATTATCTTATTTGAATTCACATCAACAGTCAATTCTCACTAAAAAGATGGTAGTGATGAAGTGATGAGGTGTGTAATTGCACCTTTCTTGATTCTCGTAATTCACATTTCGTTAGCGCGACTGCAACCGTCATCCGCGTTTTTCATATTTCTATACTTTATACGGTTGGAAGGTGAAACATATACACAGATATGAAAGTAACCATGATTGAATCTTTAGTCATTACCTGCAAAGGTTATCTTACTTATTCACTTATTCCTTTATTCCTCCTGACACCTCTCCCTACGGATGCAAAAACCACCATTCAAGTAGCTAACTGGGCTTCAGCAGATGAATTAGAATTGGAAAACCAAATTGCTCAGGAGTTCATGAAGCTCTATCCAGACATCAGAGTTGTTGTGGAAAGCATACCCAACAACTATAAAGAAAAAATCATGATTACAATGGCTGCTGGGACACCGCCAGATGTTTTATACTTGGACTCTGTTATAATCCCCACATTTATCAACCGAGGACTTTTGGAGGATCTTCGACCTTTTACTGACGAATACGGGGTGGACTTATCAATTTATTATGCCAATTTGTTACAAATTGCGGAATCTGACGGCGCCCTTTACGCCATACCAGGCAATTTTACTCCTTACGTGATGTACTATAACAAGACTTTATTTGATGAAGCGAACCTTCCATATCCAACCGATGGTTGGTCATGGGATGACTATCTGGAATTATCCATAGCATTGACACGGGACACAGATAACGATGGAAGGATAGATCAATTCGGCACTGTGTTTAACAACTGGTTACCAGGATGGATTCCGTGGGTCTGGTCAAATGGAGGAGATGTATTAAGCAGTGACGGAAAAACAGCCTCAGGTTTTTTAAACAGTTCGCAAACAGAAGAATCTTTAAAATTTTTAATTGAGCTACGTACGAAATATAACGTCGCACCTCACAATAACGAACTCTCAGCAACGGGTGGTACTTCGTCACTCTTTTTTACAAACCGTATTGGAATGTCTCCAAGTGGGCACTGGTGGCTAATGACTTTGCGAAAATATATCGCATCAGGAGACTTAAGGATTGGTGTGGTTCCTCTTCCTACTCCTGATGGTGGGCAACACGTTACAGTGATGTATGAAGCAGGGTGGTGTGTACCCAAGGGAGGAAAACACATTCCAGAAGCGGCACTTGTAGCGACTTTTTTTGCTGGTGAGACGGCAGGGCGAATTCGAGCTCAATATGGGATAGCTATCCCTGCTATTCAATCTCTCGCAGAGGAAATGGCAGATGCCGATACCCTTGGATTGGAAGCAGTATTTGTGAATGAGATTCAACACTGCCGTCAGCCATGGGGTACGGTTGTTGAGGAATTCAGCCGGGTGGAGAAAATTACACAAGACGCAGTGGATGAGGTGCTCATAGGAGGTCGTGACATACATACAACATTCACTGAGGCAGCAAAAAAAATTGATAAGACTATTCACAAATACGCAGATTCAACTGGCACCTGGGCCAGTACAAATCCCGGGATAGAAATAATGAATCTCCTACAGGGTGTTCTTGCTATTTTAGTTGTGGTATGTCTGTTTTCGATATTTTTTACTGGTGGAAAAGAACGGAAAAGTCTTATTAGTGGTCTATTATTTCTCTCTCCCACCATGATCCACCTTGTCATTTTTGTGGTTACACCCCTTATCTTTGCTCTCTATCTCTCATTTCACAAATGGAACATACTCGCACCGGAAAAACCATTCGTTGGTCTGGAAAACTTTAAGGAACTGCTAACCGATTGGCAGTTCTGGAACGCATTGAAAAACACCGCAATTTATTCCCTGCACGTTCCAGTGGGTATGATGATCTCTTTAGCTATAGCAGTCTTGCTTAATCAAAAAATTCGAGGAGGGAATTTCCTTCGCACCCTATATTTTCTTCCATCAGTATCATCTTTTGTAGCAATTGCTTTGGTATGGATTTGGATTTATGATCCGCAATTTGGGTTGGCTAATTACATCCTTTCCTTTTTTGGCATTAAAAACCTTGGGTGGCTCACAGACCCATCCATGGCTCTCATTTCTATAATGATCATGAGTATTTGGATGGGAATCGGTTTCCAAATGGTTATCTTTCTGGCAGGACTTCAAGGGATTCCAAGTTATCTCTACGAAGCGGCTAAAATGGACGGAGCCAGTAGCTGGGTTCAATTCCGCGACATTACATTCCCTTTGTTGGCTCCAACAACATTTTTCGTTCTTGTTACATCCATGATAGGCTCATTTCAAGTATTCTCATCTATCTATGTTATGACCCGGGGAGGTCCAATGAGAAGCACTGACGTTGTAGTCTACCACATTTACCAGAACGCATGGGAATACCTAAACATCGGCTATGCATCAGCTATGTCATGGGTTTTGTTTATCATAATCGTTTCTGTTACAGCTCTGCAGTTCAAATTCATGTCTCGAGGAGTGGAGTATGGCTAGTAATTGTGGGAAAAACTTAACACAAAGGAATTGAATTAAACCAATTTGTTAAAATACATTAAACGAATACACCAAAATTGCACCGAAACTAATAAGATGAACAATACAATACAATTCTCAAATAGTTATCTATTTCTAAAAACCATATCCCATATTTCTACATCAAAAATATCATGAAAAAATCCATATTCAAACCAGTACTAACATACTTCATATTAGGAGCGGGGGCGTTAACTATGCTAATTCCTTTTATCTGGATGGTGAGTACCTCATTTATGGGGGAACTTGAAGTTTATCAATTTCCACCAAAGTTTATCCCGGAAAAGATATTGTGGAGTAATTACAAAGAAGCCCTAACTATTCTACCTTTTGGTCGCTTTTTTTTAAACACTATCATCATTACTGCTGGAGCCGTGATCGGTCAACTTCTCCTTTGTTCTATGGCAGCATACGCTTTTTCACGCTTGCGGTATCGCGGAAGAGACAAAATCTTCGCTGCCTATTTCGCCACCATAATGATCCCCGGTATTGTTACTATGATTCCAGCTTTTCTCATCATCCACGCTTTTGGGTGGATAAATAGCTATTGGGCCATGATAACCCCTGCCATGAATTCTGTGTGGGGGATTTTTCTGTTGCGTCAGTTTTTCATGACGTTGCCCAAAGAATTGGATGACGCAGCTAGGATGGATGGCGCCAACGAATTCACTATCTACTGGCGAATTATCCTACCCCTGTCAAAGCCTGCTTTGGCAACCCTTGCCATCTTCTCCTTTATGGGCATTTGGAAAGATTTCCTATGGCCTCTTCTTGTGACCACCCGGATGGAAATGCGCCCAGTGGAGGTGGGAATCGCTATGTTCCACACCATTCACTCCATTCATTGGCCACACCAGATGGCAGCTGCTGTCACCGTTATGATTCCCATAGTGGTGGTATTCTTCTTCGCACAGAAATATTTTATTAAAGGGATTGCCTTGACAGGAATCAAAGGATGAAACTAATAGATTCATTTAAAAAGATCCAAGATCCAAGAAAAAAGTTTGCCAAATCCCTCTGCTCTTCAGACGGAATTTCAACGTCCCTCAAACATGCATCAGGTATCAAGTTTAAAAGACTAAAGTGTTTGCAATTATTGTTTCTTGGAATTTTCACCTTGAATCATTTGACCGCAGCTGAAAATTTCTTTGTTCTTTGGGGTACCATCACCCACTCAGATGAAACGAGTTGTGTACATCGACCATTGGATTCTCATTTTCCTCGGCCAAACCAACTCTCTTATGTTGCATATTTTGAAGGCAGGCCCGAAACCATTATCACGGAACAGTCCCCTAAATGGAATTTTCGGGACGATCCTACACTACCAGGGAACGGGTATTTTGGTATTGAAATAGGGAATCTCCATGAAGATGTTCCAGAACATTCTGATAAACTCCTTGTCAGTTATAGTTGCTACGGTGTAAATGAGCAAGTGACGAACCTTGTGAACCTGCGGGATCTCAAATTGAGACATCAGCAACACGAAGCCAAATTAAAATCCATTCAATTTCCCAACTTTCATTCTGCTCTTCAGGTCAATCGAGAAAACGGCCGCAATATCATCGAATGGTCTGGTAGACAGGAGTTAACTTATAATCTGTATCGCACCAATCTCACCGATACACTTCCAGATGGAAGGCCTAAACGCGTCTATCAACGGATTGCTGAAGCTCTCAATTCAGATGTCTATACAGACCATATCATCGATTCCACTTTTCGGTACGGTTACATCGCCGTTGCAGAAGATGAATCGGGAAGGCAGAGTGGTCACTCTCCTGAAGTGGTTGACGTTCCAATAGATAGAGGTCCGATTACTCATGTTGCTCCCTTCTCTGATGGTTCGGTGGCGGTCACGTATACTCAGGCTGACGAGATTGTAATAATCGATGATCACGGGAAAGAAGTTGCAACTCTGACGGCAGGGACTAACCAAGTTATTGCCGTAGATCGAAATAACCATCTTTGGGTTGTCCAAAATGATTTGGAGGAAGTAAATGTATACTCCCCCACAGGAAAAATGATCAAGAACATACCTTGGAGTGAAGAATTACTCGAAAATGGAAAGATGGTCGATTTGAGTATTGGAAAAAAGAGTGACCTTTATATTCTCACAGAAAAGGGAATGAATATTTTCAGTCCGACTTTACAATCCAAAGGCACTTTATATTTTGAAGATGGAATTGCCTCGCCAACATCTATCTCTATGATAAATGATCAAATTGCTGTTGCATTTCCGGTAGAGCATAAAGTTGAGATTTATCGTCATAACAAAGGTAAAATTCAAAATACAGGCACCATCTTTACGAACCACTCAGAACCGTGGGGAGTTCAATGGCTGAATACTGATGAATTCGCTATTTCCGATCCGTTTCTGAAGAGCGTAACTGTTTATAGCACTAATGGTAATATGATCGGACTACTAGAGCAAAGTGTAATTAGTTCATATGGATCTCCAAGAGCAATCACACGTCATGGAGATGAGTTATTTATAGCTGATGGACAGAAAGTTTCCGTTCTCCCAGCTAAGTTTCCAACCCCAACATTTGTACCCGAAGTGACATTTTCCGCAGAGGGGGAAGCGACCCTTACATGGAGATCTTGGCAAAAAACCGAATCGTCGGTGCGCTTCTGGATAAACGGAGATGATAAAAAAGTGATCTCGAATCCCATCATGATGGGAGATCACAGTATCACCCTAAAGGACCTTATGTCTGTCACGCGGATTGACTACGAGATAACCGCCCCACTTCGTACTATCCCACCAACTCTCTGGTCAACGTCCTTCGACTTCGTCACTCCTCTTTGGGAATCCGGTAAGACTGCAGTCCTAAAATTACCACTAGCTGTAATTCTTCACACTCATGCCATCGATATAGACAATCAACTTAAAGGTCATCCTGCGACTACACCAATTTCTGCTGATGAAGTGGCTCGAATAAGGAATGAGATAGAAGATGCAGTTTTATTCTACTGGCACAACTCACGCATGAAGTTATTCTTGGATGTGGATTTCTTTACCAGTGATGAGTTTTGGGATGTGGCGCCTTTTGGTGAGCATCCGGCACCTGACCTTGATAGAGTTGATGCTTTTTTGAGTTCTCGTGATTACCACCTTTCTGATTATGTTGGAATCTTACGGATCATTGCTGAACAGAGGTATGATGAAGAAAAAAACTCGTGGGTCATAGCCGGTAGAGGAGGTGGATTTACTTGGGGAATTAATCCTATCGATAATTATCCCGGTGTTTCGTGGTGGCGAGCCACCCCTGCGGTAGAAAGTTCAGGTAACAATTGGCTCTTTGTTCATGAATATCACCATCAACTGGATGCCATGTTCCAAGAAAGCGGTCATCCCGAGTACCCCTTCAATCACTTTTCTCCAATGGAATATGCAGGCCCTTTTGGAGAACATTATGATGGTAACGCTTACATCCTTAGGCAAGGGTGGGATCAAAACGATTGGTTTCTGTCTCGATGGGGGAAAAAGTTGTTGTTGGATGATAAGGATGGTGATGGCATTCCAGATAATTCCCCTTTTCTTCCCAGCGATGAAATACGTCTTGGTTCACATCCCGATAAGAAAGATAGTGACAATGATGGGCTCGATGACTTAAATGAAGTTTTACTCTCGAATTGGGTGGTCCATGCTGTTGGAGAAGATTGGGGCCCACCTGTCCACTTCCCGAATTTGCTTAATCCAGATATCGATGGTGATGGATTAAAAGATGGAGAAGATCCTTTGCCTCTCTACTCCCTTGACCCAGGCATTGTAAGGCGTTCACCCACAATCGATGGATACATCCAAAAAGGTGAATGGCCATTCATTCATGATCTCCAAGATGACCTTGGAAGTGGAGAATTCTATTTCTGCTGGGATAGTGACTTTCTCTATGGGGCAGTTAGGATTCAACCGCTTGCACCTTTTCATCTTCAGATAGATGCTAATATTGATGGCTGGTTTGTCGGTAGGGATAACCTTGTTTTCCGATTCTTTCCCAATCTGGTAGGGGATGAGCCAAATGTAGAAACGAATGTATTTGTATGTGACATGCAACCGGAGAAGTATCCTCATATGGATTCCAACCTTTTTCCAGCGGAACTTATTGTGTCTAAAGATAGTGTGTCTGATGATCTTTGGACACTGGAATTCGCCATTCCCAAAAACGAAGCGCTCGGTTTAAGGCTTGAGGAAGGTGATCAAATTGGTATCAATGCCGGGTACTATTTTGACAAAACTTTGCAACGGAGAGTAAGTTTGTTCGAGCCTAATAGAATTATTTATCTGACCCTCAAACAATAGGATGTTTTGAGTATGTTTAGAGGATCTGGAAATCGACTTGTAGAGAAATTAGGGCAGCGAAATTGGTTATACTCAGTTGTTCTCCGAATATTAGTTTTCTTATTTTCACCAAACGAACTGTATTCAAAAATGGTTGGTGTCCTCGAATATTATAAATATTCGGTTCTTGTAAGGTCCAATACTAAGAAAATTATGTACCAGAATAATGCGCCAGGGATAACCGTACTTGTATGAAAACAACTGAGATCGTAAAGTTTCTTAGTCGCCAAGATAAATGGTATCTCGGTGGGGGAAATAACCTTTCCTGGGCACCTACTTTTCCCGCTTGGCTCCATTTCCCGGGGTTATGGGATGAAGCTATCTACTTTAACTATTCTCTTGCCCCTCTATACACCATTACAATTCTAGATCACCTTGGTCATAATGTTCATCTTAGACTGAAACATCAGCTTTGGGATCCATCCAACCTGGAACGTCATTTCAGCTCGGATATCCAAAAACTTGAAATAATTGAGAAGAATGTGTGTCTGCCTGATGAAGTTCTGGTTTCGGAATTGGAAATTACATCAGCGAATAATGCCGAACAGACTTTCCATGTCATCGCTTGGACGGTCCAAGAGAATCACAGAACGGAAGGGATTAAGAGTATATCGGATATTAAAGCAACGAAAGATGGGGTAAGTTTTCATACGACCCTTTCTCCAAAAAAGAGGAGGGAAATCGCACTGTTATGTGAGCTATCAATATCAAATCAAAGTGATTCTTTCTGTGTACAATCTAGTGAGGACACCGTTATCCAACCTCACTGGCACTTGACTCCATTCTATAATCTTTGGAGTGATCATCTCAATAACACTATCAATGTTAGTGGAAATGACAAAGGACTCATATTCATGGGTATTCACAAGCGAGTAGTCCTTTCCCCAGGTTCTAATAAGAAATTAGTAGTAAGATTTAGAGCATCCACTAATAAACTACAAGGGTATGTCCGGGGTGGTTTTGGCAGTTCACTTCTTCAAAGTAACAAAAATTGGAAAAGCTACTTTGAGAATGTTCCTAACTTTGCTTGCTCTGATGAATTCTTCACCCGCTACTGCTGGCATCGTTGGTATGGTCTGAAACTCATGACTCTTCCTAGAGGTGAAACAAATTATTCCCATCCAGCCATCTGTGAAGGAATCGGATATTTTCGGGCTCCCATTTCGTACAGTGCTCATTGTCACATGCGTGAAACAAGATGGATGACATCGCCTGATATAGCTCAGGGCTCCCTACTCAATTTTGTAGCTGGTCAACGAGACAACAACAGTTACCCGGGATACATTGATCCCCATGGTGACCGTGAGGAGATGTTTTACCATGCTAACTGGGGAGCGTCAGTTCTGGAGGTTCACCGTATTCATCATGATCAGGGATTCTTAGACTCTGCTTACAAAAGTCTCACAAAATATTGCGAATATTTTGACCGAGAGAGAGATTCGGAAGGGAGTGGCCTTTACGACATACACAATCACTACGAAACAGGGCAGGAGTATATGAGCCGCTACACGGCTGTTTCTCCTGATGCGGATAAGGTACACTGGGGAAAACAAATACGCTTGAAAGGAGTTGACGTTACTGTCTATATCTATGAACTCAAGAAAGCTTTGGTGGAGATGGCATCAATATTAAGGCGCCCGGATAGGGAACGAGGGATGTGGAAGGAAGGGTATAAGAAAACAAAAGCATCTATCTTGAGAGAAATGTGGGATCCGCATGAAGAAATGTTTTTTGATATTAATCCACAAACAGGTGAACGGACTAGGATAATGGCTGCCACCTGTTTTTACCCCTACATGACGGACATTGTGAGTGAGAACCACGTGAACGGCCTCCGCCGCCATTTACTGAATCCAGATGAATTCTGGACACCCTATCCCATTCCTTCCACCAGTGTGAATGATCCTACATTTTCGGCTGGAGGGCTTTGGAAAGGAAAGCGTATGAATTGTCCTTGGAATGGACGGGTATGGCCTATGACTAATTCGCATATAGCAGAGGCATTAGCCGAAACCGCCATCCATTTTGATTCTTCCCTCCGACCCATTGTTGCAGAATTCATCAGGAAGTTTATTTGCATGATGTTCTATGATGGAGATGTCAAGCGGCCTAATTGTTTTGAACATTATCATCCCTATACAGGTAAACCATCCGCCTTTCGGGGTGTGGATGATTATCAGCATTCTTGGGTGGTAGATCTCATACTGAAGTATATGGCTGGGATACGTCCTAAATCGGACTCCATAATTATCGATCCGTTCCCTTTTGGGCTGAAGTGGCTGGAGGTGTCAAAGATAATGATTCGGGGTCACAGCATGGAAGTGAGAATTGACGAGGAATCATTCACGGTAAGGGTAGACGATAGACCGCCTGAAGTATCCGTCTTGGGTAAGCCATTGGAGATTGCAATCTGATGCTTGTGGGATTTATATCAACTTACTCGGTTGGCGACCTACCGGATGAGGAACGAGCTGCCTATGAATGGTTAAAGACGTCGGGTATGTCTCATCGATTCGTGCGATTTGAAGATCTTAATGGAACAACATCTAAATTGGATGAATGTAATACGGTGTGGTGGCACACGACAGAACGAGTCCAGAACTGGCCTATTGCCTCTTCGGCGGAGGTAATAATGACTATACAGTCTTACTGTGAAAGGGGAGGTGCTCTTTTTCTTACTCTTCTAGCTGCTGAATATACTCATTATTTAGGCATCGAAACGATTCCTCCTGACAGAATTGTTTGTGGTTTTTGGGAAGGAAAGACCGTAATGGAAGGGTATCCAGACTTGCGAGGTTTTCACAGTTTCTTGAACCATCCCCTTTTTGACGGTCTTCAAGGTGGTGTCTATGTTTGGATGCCAGAAAAGGGAGAACCGTATTGTGAGGCTGTCTATTCCAAAAAGAAAAATCCAGATAAGGGGACAGTTCTTGCCATTGAGCGGGCTCGTGTGGGTTTTAGTGATGAAAGGAAGTGCATTATTAACCATATTGTTGGGAAGGGAAAGATCCTGAGTATTGGAGCGCATCTATATTTTAATCCCAAAATCCAAGAGTTTCATCATCATCGTGATTTATTCCTTGGAAACGTATTTGAAGAATTGTCTCACCCACCTAAAAAAACATCCCATTGCTTTTTTCCAAAGGTATCCGCCCAATCGGAAACAGTTCACCACATGAAACCTCGCAAAAGAGAAATCGACACATTGGAAGAAAAAATTGGGATAGTTGATTCACAGCCAGAGGGTGTTAAATCATCCGCTCTCACGCTTACAAGGGAGAATGCCACCGATGATTTTTTCGATGTTACTGGAGAAAGAGTGTTTGTTATGGGTGAAGAGCGTAAAGGTGTAGGAGAAGTTTGGGTACCACCGATTCGTCTTTTGAGGTATCTTAAGTGGGGTGTAGTCCAAAAGGGTGTGATTCAATGGTCCGATTCTGGTGATGTCAAATTCTCTTCTAAGCCGGAATGTGTAACCCGGGAGTCTAATGGTGATGGATGGAAGATAAAGGAAACTGTTCTTTGTCGACGAAAAGATCCAGCAGCTATAGTAACACTTGATTACGCAGGTGATGGACTAACTCATCTAGTGATCAAAGCAGCGATTAATTTCCGACTAATGTGGCCTTATCCCGATGATACTGTAACAGTGGATCGGGGAAAATGGAATAGTAAATTGCAAGCATTTGAGTTTCAGGATGAACGAAGATTGTTTTCAACCATTGTTGGTTCATCAGAGATTTGTTACGAAAAGGTATTAGTTTGGGAGCAGGATATCACGTGGGAAGATGGACAGTTTTCTGTACTAAATGATGGTGAATCTAGTAATGAATTCACCACGGGGATGGTTTTTGATTTAAGTGGTAAAAAGGATATCTCCATCAGTCTAGTGATAGCAGGGATGGAGGGTTCAATAAAAGAAGTCCAACAAGTATACCAGAGTTCTATATCAGACCCTCTTATTTATCTCAAGGAAAGTCGTGAGTATTATGATCGGTTTTTTGCTAGTTGCGTTGCCATTGATTCTCCTGACCAAGAGTTTAATGATGGGTATCGCTGGGCTTTGGTTGGAACGGACCGGCATTTTCTGCACACGCCGGGTCTTGGCCGAGGATTCGTCGCTGGGTTTTCGGAAACTGTTCCAGGGTGGGGGAGCGCCCGGCCGGGATATGCGTGGTACTTTGGTAGAGACAGCGTCTGGACTTGCTTTGCTGTTTTAGCTTATGGCGATTTTGAAAAAGTCCGCGATCAACTCAAACTCTTTGGCGATTATCAGGATATCTCTGGCAAGATTTTTCACGAATTGTCTCTTAGCGGTGTTGTCCACCATGACTCAGCGGATTCTACTCCTTTGTACATTGTATTGATGGGTGAGTATCTTAGTACATCCGGAGACGTTAAATTTATTCATTCCCAGTGGCATCGATTAGAAAAAGCCATGATTTTCCTCAGAAAGACCATTAAGAATGACTATGGGTTTATAGAGAACAGTAATGTAGGCCATGGTTGGGTGGAGTTTGGTCCTCTTGCTGGCAGCTATGTGGAAATCTATCTGGCGAGTTGCTGGGCAGAGGCTTTGCGACAGTTTGCATTCATAGCTCGAACACTTGGCAATGAGGATGTATCTAATATCTGTGAGGTGGAGAGCAAAACAATCATGGAAAATATTGACAAAGAGTTTTGGAATGCAGAAACTCAATTCTACGATGCTGGCATTTGCATTGACTCCAACAACAAGACTGAAATAAGCATACTCCCGGCCATTCCCATCCTATTTGGGCATTTGCCGTTTGAGAAATCGCAATCAGTCGCACAAAAGTTTATCAATGATGATTTCTCTGCACCGTGGGGCGTCAGGATCATGAGCCGGAAAAATCCAGGCTACCATGGCTCTCGATATCACACGGGCACTGTCTGGCCTCTCTTCACAGGATGGGTTTCCTTGGCTGAATATGAGACCCATTTACCAGAAGCGGCTTTTCAGCACATTATAGCGAATTATCAGGATTACCAGCGTAGATCACTCGGATGGGTTGATGAGGCACTGCATGGTGAAACAGGTGAACCCGCTGGTGTGTGTAGGCACCAAGCGTGGTCGGAGGCTATGGTGTGTCTCCCTATCATTAGGGGGATGTTGGGGTTGAAGGTGAATGCCATTAAAAATTTAGTAACAATGTGTCCACATGTCCCAAAACAATGGAATCGACTGGATGTGAGCAATATTCGCATTGGTCAACACACGCTAAACTTTAAATTCAAGAAAACCCCTTCCGTAGAACAATATCGATTCAAGTGGTCGGGGTCGAAACCGTTGACCTTAGAACTTCAACCTCCGACTCTTAATGAAATTGATAAAGTTAAATTGACGGTTGATGGGAAAAAAAGAGACTTTTATGTCAAGCAATTTGGAAATTGCACCCATTTACAAATCCCTCTTGAACTTAAAGATGAAATAGTGAGAGTAAGTCTTAATTATTTGGTATAAGACAAGGCTGAAATGAAAAGTAATTCACAAAAAGGAATAGGTAAAAAAGCAATATGGCATCAGTAAAGTTTTCTAACGTAGGAAAATGGTTTGATGAATCTGTAGCGGTTGATGACTTCAGCCTCGATGTTAAGGATGGAGAGTTCATCGTTCTAGTTGGCCCATCTGGGTGCGGCAAGACGACATTACTCCGACTTTTGGCGGGACTTGAGGAAATCGACAAAGGGGATATATTCATTGATGACCATTTAGTAAATGACGTAGACTCGAAAGATCGAAATATCGCCATGGTATTTCAAAATTACGCCCTCTATCCTCATATGGATGTATTCGATAACATAGCTTTCGGTTTGAAAATTAGAAAATATCCTAAAGATAAGATCAAAAGTCATGTACAGGATGCAGCAAAAATTTTGAGAATAGAAAATCTTTTAGAGCGTAAACCGAAGGAGTTATCAGGTGGTGAGAAACAAAGGGTTGCTTTAGGAAGAGCGATTGTTCGTCATCCAAAAGTGTTTTTGTTTGATGAACCTCTCTCAAACCTTGATGCCAAGTTGCGGGTGCAAATGCGGGCAGAGATTAAAAAGCTCCACTCCCAGTTAAAAACCACCATGATTTACGTTACGCACGATCAGGTGGAAGCGATGACCATGGGTGATCGAATCGTTATTATGAATGAAGGGAAAAGTCAACAAGTAGGTTCATCCCTTGATGTTTACCAAAATCCTCGAAATCTCTTCGTGTCGGGTTTTATCGGATCACCGCCAATGAATTTTATTACCGGGTATTTAAAGAATGGGAAATTTACAAATGAGAAATTTTCCATCGATTTGAATAAATACACAGAAGTGAAAAAATTGGAGGGAATGAGAGCGATCCTTGGTGTTCGACCTGAAGATATTTACCTGAGCAAAGATGGATTGGAGTTGCCTCTATTAGTGATGGAACCCTTGGGAAATGAAGCTCTTTTACACATGGGTGTAGGTCAAGATATTTTCGTAGCAAAAGTGAAGATAGAGGATACAATGGACATGAGACAACCCCCTAAAATCAAATTTGATATAGACAAAATTTATCTATTCGATATTGATACAGAACAACGAATAGAACTAAAAAAGCATAGTTGATGGGAAAAATAAAACAATAAATTAAAAATCGTAAAAAACGGCAAATAGGTTATTCACCTAAATTATTCTGTTTATTGGAGTCAAATTAATTATGTCCACATTTTTTATAATTGAAAGTTCACATAATTGTTTTAACCAAACATATTTGAAAACAAATTAGGAAAAAGGTTAATTAATGAGGGAAATAATTCAATATAGTTTTATTTTACTACTGTCAATGTCAGGTGTAAAATCACAAAGCCTCAGGTCAATGACCATCAATGAGGCATTGTTTATTAGTTCATTTAAAGGTCCAAATGGGCAAAAAATAAAGCCAGAAAAGTCGCTACCATTGTTGTCTTATGAAGTATCTCCACCCAAACAATTAGACAAAAAACAATATTTCAATTCTTCCATGGGATCACCGTTGAGCCAAATTGAAATAAATACGTCTTTTGAAAAGTCATACAAACATGGAGTTAAAGGAATCGTTTCATTTAAAAATACTTCCAATGATACCTTATGGTTAACAAACGTCCTTCCATTTGAACCATCAGAAAATGAAGTTTACATCACCGGTATTGGTGACCATTGGCTATCCAGAACATATTTATTCCGCCCGGGTTTTGATGCCGTAAATGTGATAGTTCCGGACAATGCCTGGGAATTGGGTTTTAATGAATTATCATTGGGGATAAATAAAATTTGTGCATTGACCCGGCGGGATGTATCCAGCATTAAAAATGGCAAAAGAAGAAGATTTGAAACCATATTATATCCGGGTAGAAGTGTACAGTATACTTTATATGCTGATATATATCAAGGTAAGTGGCAAGAAGGCCTACGACTTATGTTTCAGGATAGAATGCTATATGACATAGAACCAGGCAATTTCAACAACAGCCTGTTTGAAAGGGATGATTTGAAGTGGGTCAGACATGCTTACTTGAACCAGGCCCTTATGGCGTGGGATCATTATTTTTACGATACCGATAAAAACCGATATACAATTGGTGATTTCATCGAAATGAATAATCGAGTTATGGGAGGGGCAGAAATATATGGGCTGTGGCCCACTTGGCCTATGTTGGGCATGGATGCACGAAACCAATGGGATATGTTTCGAAGCATGCCCGGCGGTATCGATAAATAAAATGAGATTTCAGGTGAATGTCATTTAAACAATTCAAAATTATTTATTTCTTTTAATCCGTGGGATACATCAACAC
>Ga0114999_10004516_pt1 | contig 16789 bp, 41 predicted proteins | sample ArcticOcean_MG_C_3_FD_89820 | JGI IMG/M metagenome (GOLD analysis project Ga0114999, IMG submission 89820) | Marine microbial communities from western Arctic Ocean - ArcticOcean_MG_CB8_126 | ecosystem: Environmental > Aquatic > Marine > Oceanic | place: Arctic Ocean: Canada Basin | collected...
GACACACGCCTTTTTTGACGACAAGACAGAAACGGAGACAGCTAGATTTGCTGATACATTGAGTCGCCTTTTGTTTAACAATTTGCAATTCAAAAATCATAACCTTCAGCAACTAATTAAAAATTAAATTATGACTAACAAAAAAGCATTGGAAAAAGTTCTTGTACTTATTCCAGAAAAGATCAATACTAGGGGTATGCTATACGAGATACAAAAGAGACTGTTTAAAGCGGGCGCTCATAAAGCTCAAGAACTTTGGTTTATCACCTCGAGCCATAAGTCTTCAACCCTTATTGAACAAGGCCCATACGGTTCTCTCGAAGAGGCTCTAGAAGATACGAAGCAACCACACTACGATACATCGAAAGGAGGGGCTGAGGTTCAGTTCTGCCTAGACTTAGTAGCTCATAAACTAATGGAAATTTCTACAACAAATGAAGACTAACTAAAATGAAAAATTACAACGGCAAACATCACATCGAACAAGATTCGGGCTGGGATGCCGAAAAGTGTCCAGCAACAAAAGTTTGGAGTCGAACAAAAAGGACTACCCTGAAAACGTGGACAATGTATAAGCAAGTCGATGGTGAATGGACTGGAAACAATTACAGAGCAGGATACCAGACTCCCGTTGGACACTATAAGAACGAAAAAGAAGCCCGTAAAGCTCTTACAACTAAATAACGATGTACTGGAGAATTAAATTATGAAAAAACTATTTTACTTATTATTAATTATTATTGGTGTTGGTTGTCAAAGCCATAAGTACGAGGTTCACTTAACCAATGGAACTCACCACTTAATCACCACTAACTCAGAAGAAGAAGCGGAACAGTTCGTGAGCGATCAAGAGGATTCTCACGGCGTAATGATAATCAAAAAGGTGAAAGATTAAATTATGAAAGAATATATATTAACATTCTTATTTGATAACGCATACGAGGTTCACGGGCCATATAAGTCAAAAGAAGAAGCCGAAGATGAGGTTTCGCGGTTTATGGCTCGTTACGTTAATGAAGGAAGGAACATAAACGAAATCAGAATCAAACTAGGAGAATAAAATTATGGGATACAAAACACTAGACGTTAAAGAAGACATTCACGAAGATGTGGCGAACTATATGGACGCTTGCATTAGCGGAAACGAGATTAACCCATTGTTAGGGCAGACTATTTTAGAGGATATGTGTGCCATCGTAAACAAACACTTTGAAAAAATAGAACGATGAAAACTGATCCAAATAGCGCACGACCAGAGGACGTTCAACTCATTGCTCAAGGACTTGAAAAAGCTAAACCTTGGGGATTACAAGCGGAGTTCGCTTGGAGTTTAGCGACACACTTTAAGACTTACCCAACTGACTCGATGGACATGGCGGTTCAAGTTGCATTGAATGATTGGGATTTAAACGATTAAATTATGAGTAGAGCTTCATATCGTAAGTTTTGCGTCGAGCAAAAGTATCGCTATTGTGTCTCTGAAAATTTTAAATTGAGTCGCGGTTTAACCGATGAAGAAGGAGAGAGGGCGTTAGAGAGGTTAAAAAATAATCTCCCGTCTGAAACTCAAACCAGATATAATCAAAGAGACATAAAGAAACGTAGAGAAAACGAAAAGGTAGAGAATTAGGAGACTAAATTATGGGATATACACACTATTGGTATAAAATTGCAGAACTTCCCCAAGACAAGTGGGACGTATTTACTAAAGAGGCTAAGCTAGTTCTCGCGAACGGTGTAGCGGAAAAAGTTTTGTGCAGAGAGTATGATACGCCAAACCTCGCCCCAGTAACGAACAAAAAAGAGGTTTCCTTTAATGGGAGAGGGGACGAGGGAGGTGAAACGTTTTACTTTGACCGTAAACAAGTCAAGGGTATCTGGTCGCAAATGGATGACAAGGGTCGTTATTTTAACTTTTGTAAGACGAACTATCGTCCGTATGACAAATATGTAGTAGAAATACTAAGGCTCGCCAAGAAGTATTTTGGGGAGACCGTTGCTCTAGATAGTGACGGTGGACAAGAAATATTTGACGAAAGACAAGCGCTAAAGAAGACTCAATAACCAATGAAGAAGCTATTTATTTTAATGCTTTTATTTCCATGAACAACAGTAATAACAAGGGTAAACGTTCGACCAACAATTCTGCGAACTATGTTCCGTCCCTAAAGGGCGGGAATCCTACCAAACATACCGAAGCGGATTGGTGGGATGAAATGTGCAAGACTCATGGGGCAAAAAATCATTGGTCAAAGAAAAAATCAAACAAGAAAAAGAATTAATTTAAATGAATTTCGAGATTTTCGTACCTACGGCGGGAAATCTCCTTCAGGGGAAGGATTTAAATGGAAAAAATCATAAGAAAATACACAGTGCGGAACTCCAAGGGCCTACATGCTCGACGTTGCGCGGTTTTTATTCGTATAGCCAACGAATATCCTTGTCAGGTTAGCGTTACCAAAGACGGAGAAACTGTTGACGGTAAAAGTATAATAGGATTACTGACGCTCGCAGCATCCGAGGGGTCAGAGTTGATAGTAGAATTAACAGGAAGCGGTAGCCTAAGATGTGCAAAAAAATTAGAGAAAGTGTTTGAGCAAGGAGAAGAAACGGTATAGAATCTAAGAACAATGCAGGACCAAACATCAAACTTAAAACTCAACTTATTTAGAGCTTTGGAAACAAAGTACCTAGCCGAAGCGCAAGAAGCGTTTGCTACGCTGGAGATTTACTTCAGTAACCCCGCTGGTATTGGGGAGCATCCCCAAATAGTAGAAGAAATGGACAAACAGGTGACTAAATTGAATGACGCAGAGGATAAAATTAAAGCTCTCCGCGACCACTTTAATAGCTATTCAAAACCATGAACAAAACGGTAAATAATCTAAAAGAATTCCTTCAAGCCAGACAGTGTGGCGAAAAAACATTCGCCGAAGTCGAGCGGAGTACATTCAAGTATACAAGTTGCGGAGCGTGGATAAAAGAAGAGACAGAAGATAGAGAGTATGCCCAGTTTTTTGTGGAGGAAGGAATGTATCCCCCCGATACCTATAAGCACCCCGTTGGAGTAACGGTTGGGTCTATTGTAGAAGGTGTGGACTGGGGTACGGATACGCACGTCTTGCATTACCCATTTAAAATACAAGAGTTTTGGGATATTTTGCAGGACGTTGAGGATGAAGCTAATGAAATATGGAAAGACACTCACGGTTGCGATGATTGCGGTATGGAGCATCCAGAATGGGGCACACGGATGATTAATCTAGAATGCAAAACGTGCGAAGGAGAAGGGGTAATAATTTAATTATGAATAATAAAGAAATACTTGAAGAAGTCTATCGTCGATTACAAGATTATTCTTCCAGCTTTAGGAAAGAAGGGCATCTTGGCGTTAATCGATATGATATTAAAGGATTTATCGAAGAAGAATGGCAAAAAGCCGACGAACTTGACGACCATCCTCTCTCCAAATCAGACGAGGGGCAAATGTATAAAATGCACAGCGTAGACGCTGCCGAAATAGAACGTTGCGAAGGCCTTAAAATTGACTCAACCGGAACAGTTATAGAGTTAAAATAATCCTATGAAAATAATAAAGATAGGCGTACATAACGACAATGGCTCAACCCTTATAAATTGGAGTAATGTAAATTTTGTATCCGAAACTACCTCGATTTGTGGAGATGCTTGCAGAGTAATACATTTTCGCGATAAAGAAGAAGTTTATACATCTACGACTATGAAGGATATAGAGGAAGAGATAAGGAATTTATGAAAAAACTGATAATGATTGTGATTTTTCTCGCCTTCATTGGTTGCTCAAGCGCGCCAAAACAAGGCGATGGGATCAATAACCAGAAACTAGAAAACCTATTGTTTACAGAAGGGTATTTTGCCCGTAAAAGCGTAACAATTAAAGATTATAAGGATGACCTCGATGAGTGTTAATTACGAAGAAAAAATATACGTTGAGTCCTCAGAGGACATAACTCTCCTTTACGAGAAGGTACAGATTTTTGCAAAGGAGCGAGGGTGGAGTGGTGAGGTCGTTACTTTTGTGGAAGCTTTCGCGAGCCAAGAGAAAAACATATTGGACTATAATAGTGGCTATTTCGAGGCTAACAAATACATGAACGAAAATCACAATCCCTTTCTAGAGCTCCATTCTGACGGTAGCGAGATCGCATGGCGAGCGACACCAGATCACGACGGATGGGGTTTAATTGACCCCAACAAGTATATCTTAAGGGTAAAAGAACAGGACGAAAATACCTCCCCTATTGAACAAAGAAACCCGACCCTTTAAATATATGACTTTTATGATATTAGCAATCGTGATTTGGTTCACATTGTGGGGCTGCGTTAAGAGATACAGGCCTACCGAGTAGGTGTTTTCTTTTATTTAAATGCAATATAATACCCCTGTTTTTGCGGGGGTTTTTAAGTTTACACATAGCCAACAGTATAAGAACCGTATAAGAAGAATACATAAGTAATAATGCGAAAGATATTTTGGTAAGGATTTGACTTAGGTAGTGGGAGACTTTTATTTATTCAAATATTAATGTAATTAAAACACTTTTGATTTAAATAAATGACGTGTATAATATAGTCGGGAAAAAAAACGAATAAGTGTATATACTATGAAGAATCAAGAGCCAAATATAGATAATTATTGGTCATTAGAGTCAATAGATATAGATATCAGTAAAGAAGAGGCCAAAGCTCTCTTTGGAGAAGAGTTGATCGTACACAAAAACAATATTTACATTCCCAAAAGCATATGTCGCCAAAAATTACTAAAACTTCATCAAAAACATGGTACGAGCGACTGGGCTACCCCCCCGACCCGACGTGGGGAGCGTTAAACTTGCCAATTGAAGGCAATAAAGCCAAATATACTAAACTGGGTGCAATATGCGCCCATTTTTTTTAATGATTTTAAAACATTTTTAATGATTTTTTAGCTTTTTAATTAATTTTAATGACTTTAAATCAATTTAAATAAACCCTTTCTTGGTTGACTTATCCCAAGAAATATAATATAAAGGAGAACATATGAATACAGGGATTAAAGAACAAACCGAAAACCAATTAGAGATTCAAGCTATGACTCTCTTATACAAGGAAACTTATGACGAGCTCTGGAGAAAATTATCCCTCTTCGCGCAAGAAGACATCGTCGAAGACCCATTGGGTCGTAGAGCTAAGGCATTCGCACACGACGTAGCTAAGATGGCCGAGATCAAACGATACAATGAGCTTAACGATAGTCAAGAATAATCCTAGCCAAATGTCGTTTTTCGGCCAAATATCTAGCCAAATGAAGGAAAGAAAGCCAAATATATCTTGGCGTACCAATCGCTTTAATAAATCATGACAAATTATATTAGTAGATTTGATAACGTGTTTAAACCTTTCGATTCCGTATTTCAATGTGAAATTAGCGGTGATGAGGAAGGCCTTCGACAAATTGAATTCAACGTCGCGGGGCATTAAAAAAAATAACGTCAGCGTTGTGGTAGAGGGGAACCTATTACGTGTTAAGGGCACGGACGCCGGTGCACGCGGTGATTACAGTAATAAAGTAATTGACATTAAGTAAAAAAATCTGTACGTTGTAACAACGTCGGTCAGGACCATCGTTCATCAGTACTGTCCGACGGTGCGCTGTAACTATCGCACACACGCGCGTCCTGTGGCTACTACCTCCTTTCGGCCATGGGGCGCGTTTCTTTTTAAACATTTTCCTTTTTTTTAATTGACCTTGTTCCAGAAATGGTGTTTAATAGGGGTATGGCAGGAAATAAAAACTCAGGCAAGAAAAAGGGAGCAACAAGCTTCATCGCTATAGAACTAAGTCGCGTACAGGAGCTTATACAGCCTAGTGCGGAGATCGTAGTGTCACGCAAGTGGGCAGAGGCCCTTGGGCTCTCGGGCGGGCGCGACATTAAAATGAAACAGAACACTGCTACTAGCATGTCTAAACCATTACCCATAGAGGAGAAACAGATGGATGCAATCGAATTTTAAAAAAGACTCGACTTAATCCAAGAATTGATTTAATATAAAAAGATGAAAGCACTAGATACAACCCGTATGTTCCCCGATGTTATTGGGCAAGAGAATGTCAAACGCAAACTGGGATTTTATGCCCGAAACTATAAAGCGAATAATCGTATTCCTCACTTGTTCTTTTCTGCACCCAAGGGTGCGGGGAAAACTCATGTAGCGAATGCAATGGCTCGCTTGCTTGCTGACCCTGAAGAGGAGAAGAAAGCTAAACGCTATATCACTGTAAATTGCTCCGAGCTTAAAAGTCTCTCGAAGTTCGTAAATGAATTTCTTATTCCAAAAGTAACTGGGTATGATGTTACTGTATTCTTTGATGAGTGTCACATGATGCCTAAAGGTATCGCGAACGCTCTACTCACTATACTTAACCCCAATAAACATCGCCGTACCGAATACTCTTACGAGGATTTCGACATGGAGTTTGATTTCACACGTCAATCGTTTATGATGGCAACCACCGAGTACGATAAAGTATTTGAGCCTCTCAAGTCTCGTTTTACTGAAATCACGCTGCAAGAATATACCCTTGACGAATTGGGGCGTATTGCTGCTCTTAATCTTGAAGGCTATAGTTTTGAAGATGGTGTACTGGAGGACATCGCTAGGGTGTCTCGTGGTAATGCTCGTACAGCAACTACTCTCGCGGACGATATTAAAGATAATCTTGATATGCTGGGAACGACTATCCTTACATGGGGGGTTTGGGATTTCTTTAGGTACGCTCATAACATTAACCCGTTAGGCTTATATGATAGGGAGATACTAACGCTGGGAGTCCTTAGAGATAACGACCCCTCTCCTGTTAGCGTGTCGTTTGTGTGCGCCAACGTGGGAGATACCCTCGGCACGGTACAGAACTATGAAAGGATGCTGATGAAGAACGGTCTCATGGAACGTGAGAATAATTGCCAGAGAGTTATCACAAAGAAGGGACGCGAGTATATGGCTGAACTTGATGAGATAATTAAAAAGCATAAAGAATATGCTTAGAGTTCCTTTCATGCTCTAAGTTAGCCACATGGAGATTATCTGCTCAAGTGGTCGAGCCCCTCTAGGGTCTGGTTATTAATACGGGTTGGTTGCCAGACCATCGGAGGGGCTCCATTTTTTTTAGTACTGTCAAATATGGATCATTCGCCGAACGAACCAATTTTTCCCAAATAAGTCAAATATGACAAATATAGTCGATAACTTTTTTTATTTTCTTCTTGCCCCCCCCCAGACCCCCCCACGAGGATACCTGGCATTTTCGCGGGGGGGTCTGGGGGGGGCAAGTATATTCGTAACAAAAATACTTATCTTATATCAAAAAAAAGCTTGTACTTAGTCCAGAATCCCTGTAAGATTATACCAGTTAAGAGAACCAACATTAAGAAAAAGAAAGAAGAAAAAAAAACATCATGCCAATCCTACATAAAACCTCATCCAACTACGATTTCACCGTCAAGACCGTGCCGGTGTACGCTAAAAACCCTGTCACCGGAGAAATGGAGCGCACGGGAACTTACTGCAATCAAAAGCAGGAGGACGGTTCCATCGTTGGCCCAATGGTATCCAAGCGGTACAAAATTGCGGACAACGCCGAAGTCGTTGACCGCGCACGGGAAGCTTTATTCGGTGCTGGGTTAAATCCCGATACCGCCGAATTTACGGCTCGCGGTTGTGAAAACGATGCTCGGTGGCATTTCCAATGGGATTGGAAAGATGAGACTATCAAGCTGCCAGCGGTCGGCGACGAATTGGGATTGCGTCTGTCGGTGCAAAATTCATTTGACCGGAAGCTGAAAGTCGCTTTCCGTTTGGGAATGCTGCGTCTGGCTTGCTTGAACGGGATGACGACTCTGGAAGATGAGTTTGCTCTTTCCAAAAAACACAACGGCTCCCTGAATCTCGGCTTTATGAGCGAGGCTTTGGGCAAGGCTCTCGACGCATTTTCTCCCGAAAAAGCTGGAGCGGTTTTCTCTCGCTTGGCCGAACTCAAGGTTACGCAAGAGCAGGGGCTAACTATTCTTCAAAATTTCGTTGAAGATGTGTCGGGCTTTAGTGAGCGCACTCGCTCGCGGGTTTCGGAGATTTGGAATGCTCCGACTCACACGGAGGACTCCGACCGTAACTTGTACAATTTGTACAATGCTACGACTCAATTCCTCACGCACGATGTAAATCCTGAGCGGGTGGAGATGGCCGAAAAGCTAAATCGTAACGTGCTGCTGACCTTGGACTCTGGTGTACGAAATGGCGCGAAGGAACTCAATCGCTTGTGGACTCCTCGTGAGCCTGTGGCGGTAGTGTCCGAAGTCCAAGAGAATGCGCTTGAGCTTAATTAAAGCCTCCCTTTTAATATCAACCCCGCCTACGGGCGGGATTTTTTTTGTTTTAAATTAATAGTTAATTGCTTGACTTTCATACCCCCCCCGCACCCCCCGCGAAAATGCCAGGTATTCTCGCGGGGGGGTCTGGGGGGGGCAAGCAAAAAAAACTTGGTTTTTCTTGAAAAAAAAGCTCGACTTATTCTGGAATCTCTGTATAATCGTAGGCATGGAAACGATAGAAGCGATTGAGATACACCCAAGAGAAAAGCTGACTTGCTATTCTAGCCAGCCACGCTACATGAATGATTTTTTTGGTGCTATGAAAAAAGAATTTGGCACGGTTGAATTTCGTTTTAACTTATGTGGCGATTTTAATACCGCCGTATGGCTTCCGAATTCTGGAGAAACTTTTAGCTTGTATGGCGACACTTTTTCTGGTAAAATTTTTCTCATCAATTGCACGTTGCAGTTGGACGAAGTGTTAACCCCCAAAACGACAATAGAAAAAACAAAAGAAAACATATTATGGTAAAAACTGGAGTACAAAAGTGCGGAACAAACTGGCGCGTGATTCTTACGGGAGAAGCGCAGGACATAGAAGTTAAACATTGGTCGATGTGGAACCACGGCGCGACTCGGGCAGAGTTGGATTGGGAGACTGAAACTTGCGCTCATTTTTGGAGTACGCCAGAGAGAATCTTAAAAGCGTTCATTAACGCGCACTTGTTTAGACTGTTAAACGATGCGGACGAACTACGCGAGCAAGACCCAAGCGGGTGGGAGCATTGTTGCAAGGGCATTAAGGGCGGGCTTTTGCCCCAAGCCAAAGTTAATGCGAAAAAGGAGTTTGACGAAATGGACTCAATGCCGAGCTTCAAACCATTTCAGACAGTATCCATAATCAATTTGGCTTGCTACGGGATGGGAACCATTAGCGCGGAAAAGCCCGACTCTAACTCTTAAAAAAAAAGGATTGACTTATTCCAACAATTAAAGGATAATTATCGTTATGAAGTTACTAGGAATTGGCTCGGACGCAAAGACCGTCAAGGGGGAGAAAAAAGGCTACCTCACCGCTATCACTTATCTTGCGCCAAGTGACGCAAGCGGGGTGACAAACACTTGCCCAAGCGCAAGCAAAGGGTGTCGCAAGGCTTGCCTGTTTACCTCTGGCCGTGGGCGTATGAGCAACGTGATGGAGGCACGTATCAATAAAACAAAATTCTTTGTAGAGGATGAAATAGCCTTTATGCTTCAATTAAAAAAGGAGATCGTCGCGTTTATAAAAAAAGCTTCAAAGCTAAATTTGATTCCTTGCGTGCGCCTCAACGGCACGTCAGATATTGCTTGGGAAGATATTAAATTAGACGGAAAGAATATAATGGAACACTTTGTGGATTTGCAATTTTACGATTACACAAAACGGTTAACGCGTATGGTGGTTTGGCTTGCGGGCGGAATGCCAAAAAATTACCACCTAACCTTCTCACGCAGCGAAACTACTAGCGATAAAGCGGTGCGCGATATATTAAAAGAGGGCGGAAACGTCGCGGTAGTTTATGCCGACGAATTGCCAGCTTCTGACTTCGGGTTTGTGGAAGTAGTTAATGGTGACGAAAGCGACTTGCGCTTCCGTGATAAAACGGGTGTGATAGTTGGCTTGGTTTACAAGCGAACCACCGAGACAATAGACAACGCTATCGAAAGCGGTTTCGTGTTGCATGGCAGTATCGCAAATCGTGTACAAGCACGTCTCAACAAAACGAAAGGAAAGGATGCTATGGTTATTGCTTAGTTTAATATTCGCGGGATGGCTTGCAAGCCTTATATATAAAAAGTAACGAATAAAATAATCTGGGGAGGGCACACCACCCCCCCCAGACCCCCCCGCGAGAATTCCAGGTATTTTCGCGGGGGGGTCTGGGGGGGTCAAGTTTAAAATCATTTAAAAGAATGTAATTTGGTTATTGACTTATTCTAATAAAAGGAGTATCTTTACTTATGGACATTAACAAAGGATTTGCGCTAGTACTAGACTCGAAAAGACACAAGGCATATTTCAGGGGTAATGCCGAACCGTGGCGTCCAGCATTTCCCAATCACAAAGATGCAGATACTGCTTGGGCAATTGCTCGCGCCCTTCAAGATGAACTCCGCTCCCTTGGTTTGAAGAACAACCTTACCGCTCCAGAAATTATGGCGAAGGTAGCAGAAAGAATAAAGAATGAGCTTTAATCAAGACAAAAAAGAAATTGAATCGCGAGTAACAGACTTGTATGACCTTGCGAGTGATAAGCTCAACCTAAAGCTTAAGTATCCCAAAATCACATATGACCTCAAGGGATCAGTCGCAGGGCAAGCGTGGTATGTTGATAACAAGTTGCGTCTAAACGCTACCGCCTTAAAAAATTATAGAGACGACTATATCAAACAAACTGTTGGTCACGAAGTCGCCCACCTTATTGCGTTCTGTAAACACGGCGCGGTGATAAAGCCTCACGGTTTTGAGTGGAAAAATGTAATGCGGTTATTTAAGTTACCACCGAACCGATGTCATACTTACGATTTGCCTTCAGCTAGGAGTAGTGGTTCTAAAAAGCCGTATGTATGCGAGGGTTGCAGTAAAGAGTATAAGATAGGCCCAATCAAGCACAACAGGTGGCTCCGTGGAGAACAAACCTTTAGATGTCCTCGCTGCCAAGGTAAAGTAGTATGGACTAAAATGACAAAGGAAAAGAAAGAAAAGGGACTTATGGACTTGATCGAGTTCTAGAAATCTGATATTATATAAAAATGAGAATGAACGAAATAGTAAATGGTAGACTGTACTTTAACGAGAAACGGAATCGTGTTGAGCGGGCGCGTAGTGCAGCGAATTCAAAATCCTTACTGATGAGCTATCACAGCGATCAAGCGTTGTTCGCTAAAGCGGTAGACTTGCGTTTCGCAACTGGTGGGGAGGTGGATGCGTACAAGGCGTCTACAGCGGTGTTACTGAACCAGTTGAGTAATTAAACATCCTGTGTCTGGACGCCCAGAAAAGACGGTGGGTGGTATGTTCCAAAATGGAACTAACCTCTCCTCGGCAAGTTCTCCCGTCTTTTTCTAGCAATAGGTGTATATCTACTAGATGAGAATGGACGATAAACCTGCCCGAATAGAGCAGATGAAACTCCATATAAATGCGCTAATTAGAGAGATGAAAGAGCACAAAAAAGTAAAGCTTTTATGGCATTTTAAGGGAATAACGCGAGCTTTACTGTTTTAGAGTTTCTTAAAAACGCCTGATTTCTCCCCAGGGAAAATCACAGAATATACGAAAATGAAAAATGCTATACTTACTATTATCATTCTGTTGCTTTTTGCTCTTGCTCTCAATGGTGGGGAGAAAAACTTAACGGATCAACAGGTAGTCGCGCTCACAATCCTTGGGGAAGCTCGTGGAGAAGGGCAAGGAGGAATGTATGGAGTGGCTTGCGTTATATCTCAGCGTTCGCTTCATTGGAAAAGAAACTGGCGTAAACAAACTCCTCGTCAGGTCTGCCTAGTCGATAAACAGTTCGAGTGTTGGAACAATGGTCGAGTCCCCAATGGAGACCTACTCAATACCCAAGAGGGAAAGTATGCGCTTTATCTCGCTATGAATATAACAAGAGTAGACCGAAGCTACGTGAATTATGCCGACCACTATTGTCATATCAACAAAAACAACTACTGGACGAAAGGTCACAAGCCAGTAGCTATTATAAAAAAACATAAGTTCTTTAAACTCCGTCCTTGACTTATTCCAACAATTCAGGTATTCTTTAAGAACGATGGACGTACAACCACTAAAAAAAGAACTATACAACGAAGCCAAAGAACTTGGCGTAACCTCAATTCATCTTGATTTTTCAGGAGGTAGCGACGAAGGGAATTTGTATGCGTATACGAAGCATTCCGCTGCTCAACACGGTACGGAAGAACAACGCTTACAGATTCGTAAGTTAGAGGGCGCGTTAGAAGAATGGGCGTGGGAAGTGTACGGGTATTCCGGCGCGGGTGATGGTACGCCTTACGGTGACAACATCACCTACAATCTCGTCGAGGGGAAGGTCACCACGCAAGAGTGGTGTCACGTTGAACAACTAGGAGAGGCTTATAATGACACCTTGGAAACACTCTGAATCGTCCGTTAAGAGATGGGGCGGAGAACCAACAGACTATATCGCATTACACGATTGGCTTGACGAAACGAAACAGTTTACAGGTGATTGGACACACCGCGCTATGCGACACCACTCCGCTGGAATCCAATGGGCTGTTGAACGATTCGGACACGTCACTCGAAACTCGAATGGTAAACTTATACCAACTAAAATGTTGGCTGAAGAACACATTGTGGAAGATTGCGGATTTATCCCTACGCCACAAGATTGGTTATCTGCCCTCAAAGGGAATCCCGACAGTTGGATGCTTAAAGTTAAAACAAAATCAACAAGAGAATTGGAGGTAAAATGAAGAACTGGAGCGTGATAGTAAAAGAAATCCACTTACAGGAGATAGAAGTCGAGGCTGATACTGTGGAGGAAGCGGTTGAAGCTGTGCTAGAAGGAGATGGGGATTATACAGCTCATACTCAACATTTAGAGACATTAGATACGGACACTTGGAGCATAAAGGAATTGAAAAAAGATTGACTTATTCCAACAATTTGGCTATCCTTAACAAGATGAAAGCAAAAATAGAAATTGAATTAGGAAACGACTCCTTTGGCAACTGCGCCACCGAGAGGTTATTTGAAATGCGAAACGTAGTTGAAAGGCTAATGGATAACGCCGAGCGCATTATGGTGGAAGGCGTTGGAGATTTCACCACCGCGCAAGACGGCAACGGGAACACAGTCGCGAGAATGGACATCGTGGAGAATTAAATGGCAAGCAAAACTTCTTTTAATTTCCTTTCGGGTAGGACAGCGGATGTCCCACCCCTCGTGGTATACTAGACGTATGATAATTGAAACAGATATGAAAGCAACGAAAAAGACCTTAGACCAATTCATCGACGATGTAGACACCGTGATTACGCAAACGCTGTTCTGTTCACTCCACGACCTACCCGACACCATTTGCTTCTCTGACTATTATGACGAGGATGAGTCGGGGGACGCCAAGGCGTATAAGAATATGGTGATGTATGCTGCCGAAGATTTAGCGTATGACAACGGTTTTAAGATTGACAATTGTTGAGCGTTTGATACAATAGGCGCAACGAAAGGATAAAAGAAAATGAAATACGAAATCAAAATCCCAGAAGTCCACTACGCAGTTTGGACTGTCGAAGCAAAAGACGAAGCGGAAGCAATCGAGATAGCCCTACAAGGCGAAGGCGATGAGCTTGAACTTGTTTATTCTCACGCCGAGCGCTACCGCAACAACTACGAAGTGAAGAAATTGGAGGATTAAATTATGACTAACAAACAAGCAATGGAAAAAGTATTGAAGCTCGCACAGCTTGGAAACTCAACGGCTCAAGTCAAGGGACTGGATGGGAAACGATTAACTGATAAAGAGAGGAAAGAATACCCCGAAGCTATTTATCAAATGTTACTTGTAGCAGTAATGGAGGATTAAATGACAACTAAATACGGCCCACTAACAAAAGAGTTTTGTTTAAAGCACCCACGGCTTAGACAGTTGAATCTATGCTCAACGTGTCATGAGACACAGTTTAAACAAGGCAGCAGAGAAGATGACTGCCCGAAGTATTGTAAGTGCGATGGGGGGTGGCGACCACCGACCACTACGCCGAAAGACCTAAAGCACAGGACATTTTAATATGAAAACTGAATTAGAAAATACAGATTGGATTATCACCGGAATCAGAGAAAGCCTTGAAAAAATAAGAGAGGCACAAAAAGAAGATTCCAAATGGGATAAGGTTGCAGAAACAGAGGAGGCGTGGGAATAAATGAGTAGAACGTCAGACATATTAGACAAAAAGATTGGCCCGTGTCCTGTGTGCGGTAAGAAAAAGTGGTGGTATAACGATATTCCCTTAAAGGCTTTCTGTTGGGGGCCAGATGAAGATGAGCATAAAGAGTTTATTATTGAAATACCGACAATAGTTATTAACGAGGCGACCGCCGAAGCGGTAGAAAGCTAACCCCCCCCAGACCCCCCCGCGAGGATGCCTGGTATTTTCGCGGGGGGGTCTGGGGGGGTCAAGCATAAAACGATTAAAAAAAATGCTTTCTAAAGGGTTGACTTATTCCAAGAAGTAGGCTATTCTTATTGAAGTGCGAGGGTGGTTCTTTGAGGGACAATTTAGCGGTGAAATTGGTGTGCGATTGAACGAGAAGGATAAAATTTCCCTCCTCAAGAGCACAGCCTGACGGGAAAGCAGCCACGCTGGGAGATATCCCTGCCCAACGGTAAGGTGTGGAGGTGATCTGGTCGGGTCGGGTTCGAATCCTGACACCGTGAATAATTTACTGGGAGGCGAAACACAGCCTTGGCAAGCCTAACGCAGCGAACGGGATACGCGTCCTGTTAGGGGCGAGGAAGCACCAGTAAAACAATTTTAAATGGAGCCATTAAATTTAATTAAAAAAAAAGCTCGACTTAATCCAAGAACTAGACTATACTTTAAAAATGATGAACAACAAAACAGAGATTGCCTTTGGCAACCATATCGTGCGACTTGAAAAAGATATCGCAGAAGCACAGACACGAATCGACCAGTGGAACTTATCCAACACTGGTATGGAGGCAGCGGGCATTAGGGATGACCTAAAGAAGATTGCGTTACTCCGTGAAGGCGTTGTGCCGAAGTATTCAGACCTTCCGGCTAGTAATGGCTTTGAGAACAATCTCCCAGAAATTGAGATGATGGAGTTTTCAAACATTATGGACGCGACTGCTGCTGCAACGCACGACCTCGACCTAATCGACCACGGCAAGGCGTTGGCTGGAATGCCCAGACCAGCAACCATTGACCCCAATCCAGATTTCCGAGGAGAAAACTATAAAGGTTATCACGAGGAGGACAACGCCTAGTGTCCGACATATTATTCGTGAGCGTGGCGGTACTTGTATTCGTCGCGCTTCACGAAAAGATGTTTAACAGAAAATAAAAAACATGAAAACATACAGTAACCATCACGCCCGTAACGCTGTGAAAGCAGCGGAAGTAACCAACCACATCATCGCTCGCAAGAAAGAGGGTGTGGGTCATGAGGAAGCCAAAGCAGAGGCTTATTATATATACAACATAAAGGAAGGAAAGAAAATTCTTGTCAAGAAGTTTCAGTTTGGGCTGTAGGTTGGTGTGTTCCATGATGAGTCTGGGGCGCGTCTAGATGGTTGCTGATTTCCAACCATTTACATTCTGGCGCGCTCCAGACCTTTTCTTAAACTAAAATTATGACAAACAAACAAGCAATGGAAAAAGTATTGAAGCTCGCAGAGCTTGGAAACTCAATAGCCCAAGAATACGGGCTGGATGGAAAACGATTAACTGATAAAGAAAGGGAAGAATATCCCGAAGCTATTTATCAAATGCAAGTATTCTTGGTGAAGGATAATTACAAGAACAATGTATTGACTGGAGGATTAAATGAAGAAATTTAAGGTTACTTTCTTGGACATCGTTGAGGCCGAAACTGAAGCGGATGCTTATGATGAGATTATAAAATATATGAAAGACGTTGCCGACAATGGTGACGTAACAGCATTTGATTTTAAACAACTGGAGGACTAAAATTGCCCAATTAAATAATAGATATTAAATAAGCGACCTTGCCAAATTATTTTGCCGGTTTAAATAAACGGAATTAAATAAAGAGTCGTTGGTTTTTCCCTTGTTTCCCCCACCCCCCCCGCACCCCCCCCGCGAGAATTCCAGGTATTTTCGCGGGGGGGTCTGGGGGGGGCAAGCTTTTTCTACTCACAGCACGTGAATAACTTCGCGAGAAACTTTCATTTGGTTCTCGACTTTTTCTAGAATTGTGGTATACTTTTGGCAATGAAAACGATAACGATAAGCCCGACAAACAAAGCAAGCCAACGCACGAAAAACCGCATCCGTGAGAATGGGCCTGTGTTCAGAGTTGACCTAGAGGAGAAAACGAAGTGGCTCTTGAGGGCTGGCGTATCATTTCACGGAATCGTTTGGATGGGCTGGCTACCTCGTGACGAATTTCACGTTGAATGCGTGGGCGAAAAGTTTATTGAGAAAGTTCTGGCGTAGGACGGCAGATGTCCCACCCCGCGTGTTATACTAGACGGAGTTAAATGATTATGACAAACGAACAAAAGAAAGCATTGAAGATTATGTTCAACACTCACCCTAGCGCAAGCGTATTAGAGTGGATGGTGGCAACCCCTGCGCTAGATAACAATGAAGTGTGGGACTGCTACGAA